>Ga0102944_1000138_pt1 | contig 59959 bp, 55 predicted proteins | sample SalPonD_shore_MG_FD_78172 | JGI IMG/M metagenome (GOLD analysis project Ga0102944, IMG submission 78172) | Salt pond soil microbial communities from South San Francisco under conditions of wetland restoration - Salt Pond MetaG... | ecosystem: Environmental > Aquatic > Marine > Intertidal zone >... | reverse complement strand
TCGGGCCTACCACGAAGACTGCGGAATCGACACGGGGGTGGTCCGAATCTTCAACGCCTACGGACCCCGTGAGAACCTCGATCCCGACAGCAGCCACGTCATCCCCTCGCTCTGCCGGAAGGTCATCGAAGCGCCCGACGGTGGCTCGATCGAACTGTTCGGCGACGGTAGCCAGGAGCGAGGATTCATCTACGTGACCGACCTCGCGGAGGGAATGGTCCGGACGATAGAGCGAAAGGTGGATGGGGAGCCGATCAACCTCGGGAACGGCGAGGAGGTGATCTCGATGAACGACCTCGCCCAGACGATCATCGACGTGAGCGGGAAGGACCTCACCATCGAGCACGACCTCTCGATGCCCACGGGTACCGACAAGTACGCGGCCGACACGACGCTGATGGAGGAGACGCTCGACTGGACGCCGAGCGTGACGCTCGAGAAGGGGCTGACACAGGTCTACGACTGGGCCGCTGAGGCATTGGGCGCACCGAAGTCAGTTACCGTGATGGAGGGCACCCGGTGAGCTACGCCGGCGAATCGGTCCTCGTCACCGGCGGCGCGTCGTTCATCGGGAGCCACCTCGTCGAGGAGCTCGTCGAGAGGGGGGCCGACGTGCGGGTCGCCGACGACTTCTCCTCCGGGACTCGAGAGAACCTGTCCGCCGTCGACGACGACATCGAGATCTTCGAAGGGAACCTCAAGCACTGGGGTTTCGCCCTGAAGGCGAGCAAGGGTATCGACCGGGTGTTCCACCTCGCGGCCGACCACGGTGGCCGGGGCTATATCTCCAACTTCCCCGCCAACTGCGCGACGAACATGGCGCTCGACAACATCGTCTTCGAGACCGCCGTGACGAACGGCGCCGAGAAGATCACGTTCGCCTCCTCGGCCTGCACCTACCCAACGGACATCCAGACGGACAGGACGCCCCTGCACGAGGACATGGTCTCCTTCGAGGAGCGCGGCGGGGCGTTCGCGGACGAGTCGTATGGGTGGGCGAAGCTCATGGGGGAGCTCTCGCTGCAATCGTTCCACGAACAGTACGGCGTCGATGCGAGCGCGGTCCGCATCTTCACTGCGTACGGCCCGCGGGAGAACGAGACGCATGCGATCATCGCACTGATCGCGAAGGCGTTCGCGCAACAGGATCCATACCAGATCTGGGGCGATGGCGAGCAGACCCGGAACTTCACCTACGTCGACGACATCGTGAGCGCGCTCGTGTTGGCCAGTGAGAACTTGACCGATGCCACGCCCGTCAACGCCGGACTCGACGAGTACATCTCCATCAACCGGGTAGCCGATACCATCTTCAAGTACCTGGACTGGACACCAGAGTCGGTAGACTACATGACCGACAAGCCCGTCGGCGTCCGCCATCGTGCGGCCGACACGTCACGGGCAAAGGCGCGCCTCGGTTGGGAGCCACGCTACTCCCTAAAGAAGGGCCTAAAGCGCACGATTGAATGGTACGTCGAGAACCGTAACCGGCAAGAGATCCGCCAGAACTTGGAGAGGCTACTTTACCAGCGGTGATGATATGTGCCTATGACCCGCGTCCTCGTCAACACAGTCTCACTAAGTAGTGGGGCACTGGTCCGTGAGCGCCACATTGTCGGCGAACTTACGAAACGAGACGGCCCCCACGAGTACGAGGTGCTGGCGACGCCTGCGACGTGCGAGGCGTTGGGGTCCCAATCAGAGACCGTTCGACTCCACGAGGTTCCAGCCCCGGAAGGGACGGCCGAACGAATCTGGTGGGAGAACAAGGACCTTCGCTCGCACGCAAACAGGCTGGACGCCGACCTGCTCTACTTCCCTCTGCACATAACAAACTTCATCAATTCTTTCCCTAAGGTGAGCGCCGTCCGGAACGCGGCGCCGTTCTACCCCGAGGCTCATGCCGGCGCAAGCGCACGCGAGCGCCTGCGTCTTTGGGCGCTCTGGGCCGCGACGCGACGTACGATCGCGCAATCCGAAGCCGTCCTATTCTTCTCAGAGGCGACCTACGAGCGTGTAACGCGCTCGATACCCGGCGCAGCCGAGAAGGGCGTGGTCGTCCCCCACGGCATCCCGTTAGGATTCGAACCGATCAAGCCGAACCGGGAAATTTACTATGCCTACAATTTGCCAGATAGGTTCCTGCTTTCGGTTTCGAACATCGCCCGCTACAAGAACTTGCTCGAACTTGTTGATGGGTATGCGGTGGCACGTGAGCAAGTCGATCTCCCTCCGCTGTGTCTTGCCGGGAAGGTTGTTGACGCGGGCTACGAGCGGGAGCTCCGCGACCTTATCGCCGCCCACCGGCTCCAGGATTCTTTCCGACTGCTCGGGTGCGTCGACCACGGCGACCTGCCTCAGCTTCACTCGGCCTGTGATCTGTTCGTGTTCTCCTCCGCCTGCGAGAACTCTCCAGTCACGCTTGTCGAGGCGCTCGCCTGTGGTGACGCCATCGCCTGTTCGAACGTTGCATCGATGCCTGAATTGTGTGGGGACGCTGCGGCGTACTTCGACCCCTACAACCCAACGGACATCGGCGCGACCGTCGCCGACCTCTGGTCTGACGAGCAGCGACGCAAGAGACTTGAGACCGCCGCGCTCCGGCGTGCCGAGACGTTCGAATGGGCGGAAGCCACCGAGAAGATCAGCAGTATATTTACTAGCGTCACCAGGGAGGGACGAGTGTGAACGTCCTCCTCTACGTTCTAGATGCGCTCCGGGCTGATCACCTTTCCTGTTACGGCTACGAGCGCGAGACGACTCCGATCATCGACCGACTCGCCAACGAGGGCGTCAGGTTCGATCGGTGTTACGCGCCGGCGACGTGGACCCGGCCCGTCGCGGCGTCGTTGCTGACCGGGCTGTACCCGCCAGCACACGGGACCCGAACGAGGTATGACACGCTCGGGACAGCTCACCAGACGCTCGCCACCCAGCTCCATGATGCGGGGTATGACACCGTCGGCGTCACCTCGATGGGGAACGTTTCGACCGCGACCGGGTTCAACCGGGGGTTCGATCGGTTCTACGACCTATATCTTGACGAGTCACTCCTGGACCGTCGGGCGTCCTCGACTGCTACCGAGGAGGAACTGAAAACCGAAACTGGGGCCGTCGCTCTCCCCCGGGCGGAGGACATCACGGCGACGCTCAAGGAGTGGCTCACCGGCCGGGAGAGCGAGGCGCCATTTTTCGCGTTCTGTTGGTCCATCGAGACACACATCCCCTACGACCCACCACCGGATTCTATGCGGTTTCGCGATCCGGATTACGATGGACCGGTCGACGGCAGCCGCGAGTCATTGATGCAAGTTCGAACCCCGGCCGACCTAAACCAACTTCAAGCTCTCTACGATGAGGAGATACGGTACAACGACGACTGCATCGGCGACGTGCTTGCACTACTCGAATCGCGGGACGAACTTGACGAGACGCTCGTGGTCGTCGTCGGGGATCACGGCGACGCGTTCTGCGAACACGGTCGCCTTACGCACGGGCACGCCCCACACGAGGAGGTCGTCCGCGTCCCCTGGGTGTTGCGGCCACCAGCGGGTGACAGTTCGACCGGCTTCGTCGACTCGCAAGTGAGCCTTGTCGACGTCGCGCCGACACTTATTGAACTGGCGACGGGACGCACCACTAGCGAGAGTGTGGGAGGGAACGAAGAAGTCGGCGGGACGTCGTTGGCCGGCGCGATGTCCGGTGAGACGGTGACCGGTAAAGAAGCAGTCTTCTTCGAAACGAGGTCATACGACATGCAGAACGGCTACTACGGCGTCCGGACACCGGAGTGGAAGTACGTCGAGATAGACCGGCCCGACCTAAGCATAAGTACGCTCGTGGGACTCGTCCGGTACATCGTCGAGAAAGGCATTCTCACTGACGTTCTCCGCAACCCGCGATACTACGTCCGCCGATACCGACACGACGAGAAGACGCAGCTATATCGCCTGGCGACGGACCCGGACGAGCGGGAGAACGTCGCCGACTCGTACACAGACCAGCGAGCGGCGCTGGCGACGGTGCTATCAGAGTGGCGCCACCGGTGCGAGCGGTTCCGTTCCGCGCTCCCGGACGAGGATACCCAAGCCGACGTCGACGAAAAGACGAGAGAACAGCTCCACCAACTCGGGTACGTCGAATGACGCGACCGAACGTCTTGCTGATCACCGTGGACTCCCTCCGGGCAGACCATGTTAGCTGCCTCGGTAACAGCCCGGTTGAGACGCCCAGGATAGACGCCGTCGGTGAGATGGGCACGACATTCACAGACACCATCGCCCAGGGCCCATTCACCACGTTCTCGATGCCGTCGCTGTTCACCGCCCGGTACCCCACCGCGCTCGAGTACATCGCCTTCTCTGACGGAGTGGTAGGCGTCTACGCCGACAACATCCCAACTCTCACAGAGCGGCTACACGACGCGGGCTACGCGACGGCCGGCTTCCACTCGAACCCACTACTCTCGAACCTGTTCAATTTCGATTGGGGTTTCGAGACGTTCGACGCCGACCTGCCGTTTTCGGAGCTTGCTCTTCCGGGGCGGCTGAAGTTGCTCACGAACAAGTTCCGCAGGCTGGCTCGTCAGCACGCATATCTCCCCGCCGAAACGATAACCGACCGCGGGCTGGCATGGGTGGACGATAATGAGGAGGGACCCTTCTTCCTCTGGACCCACTACATGGACGTCCACGGACCGTATCAGTCGAAGGCTGGATGGACGTACAGTAAAAAGATGCGGAGCGAACGCCTCTGGCACAAGGCTATACGGTCACCCGAGTCCATCACGCCAACCGAACACGATGAACTATCACGGACCTACGCGGAGGAGGTGGTGTACACCGACGCTCACCTCGGCCGACTCGTCACGGGCGTTCGTGCGGCGACCGACCGACCAGTTCTTGTCATCATTACGGCCGACCACGGCGACGGTTTCGCTGAACACGGTTACTACGGCCACCCCCACGAGGTCCACGACGAACTCGTCCACGTCCCACTCGTCATAGATGACCCGACGCGCGTCGTCGACAAGGGAATCGTAGAGGCTCCGACCGAACTAATCGATGTGGCGCCGACGGTGCTCGAGGCAACCGGCGCGGCCGTCCCGGAGGGATTCGAGGGGACCTCACTTCGCGTCGCACGAGACCGGACAGTCGAGCCGGCCATCGCCGAGGGCGAACTGATGCCCGAATACCGGGCTGCGTTTATCACCGCCCGGTGGAAATACGTGGTCGACGAGGTTGAGAGCCGGGAACTCTTGTTCGACAGGAGGGCTTGTGACGATCGCCAAGACGTGTCCGGGAAGCACCCCGAAGAGCTCGCGCGGTTCAGGGAACTGACAGCGCGACACCGCAATCGAACCATTGCATCGTGTACTTCTAGCCGACGGGCCAACATCGATGACGAGGCAATCAGAGAGCGCCTTAGGAGGCTCGGTTACCTATAGTAAATCACAATAAGAGGAAGCCGAAGTCCTGCAGGAGGCTGCGGAATTAATTCTGATCGGGGTCGTCGTAACTCCCTACCCGTGTCCTCAATAGCATGGGAAGTCCACTTGGGATTTTTATATCATTCATAATTCCAGCTTCAAACGTCATCAGGCTTTGACTCACTGCCCCAACTCTGACCGGTAACGGCAGTAATGGCTTCCAGGAATCCTTTGATGGTTGCGGCATGCGTGAACTCAGAGATGATCTTGCGCGATTGCATGCCCATCATCGACGGATCATTGCGGTCACTGGCTTGCAGAATCTCCACGATTCGTGCCGCTAACGCATCGGAATTGCCGGGGGATACTGTCACACCGTTCACACCCTCTTTAATGAGGTCAGCAGCAGCGCCGACAGTCTCAGAGGCCACGACCGGTAACCCGCAGGCCATTGCTTCGTTGATAACAACGGCCCACTGATCACCGTAAGACGGGCAGACGAATAGGTCGCTCAAACCATACCATTCTGGGATATTTTCGGCCGGCTGGTACCCGAGCCAGTAGATGCCATCATCGTTGCTTCTAGCCGATAACTTCTTCTGGAGGGGACCGTCTCCGATAAGGACTAGGCCAACGTCTTCATGACCCTGGTGCTGGATTTGGGCATAGGCCTGAAGAAGTACGTCTACACCCTTCTTTGCGATCATCCTTCCAACGTAGAGTACAATTTTGTTCTCCGTGACCCCGTACTCCTTTCGGAGTGCCGCTTTTCGATCACTGCTGAGTCGCGATTTCTCTGAGAACCAGTCTACATCAACAGTTGTCGGAGCGATGAATATATCCTCCGAGAACACGCCATAGTGTTCTAAATATGCCTTTGCTGCGGATCCGGGAACAATGAAGGCCTGCGGAATTTTAAAGATATTGGCGACATATGCCTGTTTTAAAATGCGTTTTGTACAGGACGCTGTCCGGTTTCGCTCGTCAAGTAGGTGGCTCTCTACCCACATTAAAATTGGAGTTCCTGACAGTCGTGCAGTAAACAGACCCAGTAATGCAGTGGGCATTGAATAGCCACCAATAACGACGGCATCGTACCGTCGTCGGGCAATCCGATTAATGATCAACGGATTTAATGCGAATCCATTAAAGCTTGTGCCCTTGAGAACCTCATAATCATAACCTTCGTAGCTGGCTTTCCACTCGCGCCAAGGAAAAGTTTCTGCGCAATAGTAAACTGTGAAAGAGAGGCCCTGAATATTCGCTAATCGAGCAAATAAGCCTTCACGATAAGGGGTAGGGATATTTGTCACAATTGCTATGCGGTTCATCTACCATCACCAGCATAACGGGTTAGCGCAAGTAAACAGGCCAAACAGACCCACCAACTCACGTTAATATAGAAGTTTAAGAAGACGACCCCTCGTTCAAACATCGAAGCAGGGACGTATGAAACAACAGCACCAAAGAGTCCGTAGGCCATTGAATTATACTTTGTCCCACGAAGGTCTAAGACCGTCCTAAACCCCTCAATAATGGTGATCAACAGGATGACTGCGACACCCAGTCCACTAAGTACACCGCTCTCCACAAAAGTTGCCAGATAAAGATTGTCAATAGCGAACGGCCTGTTACCGTATCCCAGCCCAATAACGGGGTTCTGCAAGACAATATTCCATGCATGAGAGAAAAGATAAACACGGTTCGAAGTGAAACCATTGAGCCCTCTGTTAATTTTTGTGATGCGGAAGAATGATTGCGGGACGACTAAGAGTAAGAACAGCAACATGCTCGTGAGGCCGGTGAAGACTGTTGCAAATAGACGTTTGTCCTCTAAAATAAGGAACACGAACAGACCAGTCAGGGCTACTAACATTCCCGTGCGACCGCTGCTCGAGACCATCGCAACGGCCAACGGAAGAAATAATAAGGCGAAACCGTATCGTTGACGCCTCTTTCGATGTTCGAAGTTCCCGAAGACGTACCCCGCTAGTAACGGGACAATTAGACCAAGAGTTATTGAGAATTGTGTTTGGACTGCCGAGAAGCCCACACCGTACGGTTCCGATGGATTTCTAAATACAGTCGGTACTGGGATTGGTTTTAAAAGGCCGAGTACTACGGCAAAGACGTATAACGCTTGAGGAAGCATAGATAAGATGATTAACAAATAAAATCGTTCGATGGACCGAATTCCACGAAAATAAATCACATCATTTGCAATTAAAAACACGACGATAACAAGAAAATAATCCAAGTAATTTGTGAACCCACTGATAGATTCCATCTTTATCAGACCTGGTAAAACTACTAGCGGTAAAATGGACAGCGCCACCATCACGCTGGGGTTGAATATGCGGTATTTACCGAATATTACAACACGGCTTCCCCAGAGTAACGTCAGGACCCCAACAAGACATCCCTTTAGAGCCGACAGGATTCCAACAGACAATCCCGGAATCCAGTAGTACGGTGCAATGAGGACCAACGCCCCAAGGAGGATTTCTAGTGTATGCCCACTTGATAGGGTAAAGTCGGAATCAGTCTTCAAGGCTCGGCAATACATCTTCATGCTTATTCGTTTTATTTACTAGTTGGGGACAGTCATGTCGTCACCAACCCCCTGTATATCTGGATAAGATCTTCTGTCAGTTTGTCGGTCTCGAACGGTCGAACGGATTCCCGAGCGTTCGACCGAATCTGCTTTAGGTATTCTGGTTCCAACATCTCCAGAAAAGCGTTGGTAACGCTTTCAACCGAACTCATGTACATTATGCCATTGTACCCATCATCAATATACAATTTGTTTCCACTTGTGCAAGTCGCCATTACAGGGAGACCGCTCGCTAGGTATTCGCCAACCTTTAGTGGAGGTTGGATCCGTTGAGGAGTTGCCTCTGAAATGTGTGATATGCCGACATCGGCCGCGACGAGATACTCAGGAACAACACTGAACGGTACTTCCCCTAAAAATTCTACAACATCATCGATTTCAAGGGTCACGACAAGGTCCTCAAGATTGGATCGATCCTCTCCGTCTCCGACAAACATAAGACGAATACTCATACCATTCCGTTTTTCGACCCCGGCAAACCCATGAACTAGTGCCTCAAGGTCGCGTTCCTTATTCATACTTCCAACCGAAATAAATACCAAATCATCGTCGTTAAAACCCAATTGGTCTCGTTTTTGGGTTCTCAGTTGCGGGTCGGGGCAGAATCGATTCATATCAACTCCAAGTGGTATTACATATCTGTTGTCAGAGGAATTGGGCTGTTGACCGAAAATCTCTTGCAGGATTATATCACTTGAGGATATAGTTGCGTGGAAAAGGTCAGATTCAAACTTTGTCACCTGGTTTGAGAGAAAATACCGCCACCATTCCTTGTTGAAACTCACCTGAATGATTTGATAGATCCAGGTTGAACGGTCGTAGATACCTCGCCGTCGAGCGATAAGGGGGATTATTGAAGCGCCTCGGAATGAGAAAATATGAATGACATCAAAATGACCAGAATCGATGACATCAATAACCCGATTACAAAATTTTAGTAGGGTTGTTGAATGGACATCACGTTCTATCGGAATCTTGTTAACTAGCACACCATTGACGTCACAAGAAATCATATCTCCACTCAGTCTTCTCGGGTCGATACCGACTACTGTAACTGACTCGACTCTTGAAACCAAGGCCTGGGAGAGTTTGAACATGTTCGTGTTTCCTTGCGACCCATATGGAGTATAATTAATAAAGCAAACATCCATTTCACTCACCCAGACCCCCCGGCTGTGACCTGACCATGTTCAGGGTTGTAGTTAAGATCCACTAAAACTTGAGAGAAATCGGCCATGGCACGGTTAAATGAAAAGTTACGACTGGCCGTTTCCATACTGTTCTTGGCGAGTCTTTCCACCATATCTCCCTGGATTAGAGACATTATCTCGTTGGCAATGGTTTCCGGGTCATCGCGCTTGAGTAGAATTCCGTCATGTCCGTTAGTGATAACGCCCGGTATGTTGCCGACGGGGGTGACAACTGGCACGACGCCCCTCACCATGGCTTCGATTAGCGTTTTCGGCAAACCTTCGGACTTCGATGGCAGAACAAACACCTTTGCAGACGAGAGGAGGTTCATTGCCTCTTCGTGTTCTAACCATCCGGTGAAGCGTACGATCTCAGAATATCCGTGCCGAGAACAGAAGTACGACTGCAATCGCGTTTTTGCAGGACCATCGCCGATAAACAAGACTCTATCGAGTATCACATCCTCTCTATTAAGGAGCAGGTCAACAGCGCGTGCGAAATTGTCCACGCCTTTTAGATCACAAATCCGACCAATAAAGACAATTGAATTGTCGCGCTCGCATAATTCCGGGACGGAATTATCCGGCTCGTAAAAATTAAAATGGAATTGGGAGATCTTCCCGCAGAATCGTTTTAGGACTGAGTAGTCCAAGATATTCTCGTTAAAAACTACAATACGGTCGCTTATAGCGAACGAAACGAATTCGAGAATGAAAAGGAGCTTAGGAATGAGCCGTCGTTTGACGAAGCCACCCTGTTCCATCATTCCGTAGCCGGTACGGGGCTCGCCTAGTATGAATAAAATCACATCTATACCGAGTATCTTCGTTAGAACCAGTGGAATCATCAGACTGAATCCGCCCGAATGCCACAGGGTCACCTTTAAATTTCGTCGATGGGTCCATATCGAATTGCATAAACGAATCTGAAACCAGAGGTTGGTCAGAACACCAATCAATGTATTGTGGCTATGGCCTTTCTTAAGTGGAACGCATGTGACCCGATCGGAAGTATCAAATGCGTAGTCAAAAACTATTATTTCTTCGAAAAAATTCATGGATACTGTGATGAGATTCTTGATGGCACCGTTAGAGGCATTCACATTGGCATCGGGTGGGGGGATACGTATGATTCCGATACCAGAGCCAGGCATTGATCAGGAATGATAGTGAAATGGCTTAAGTTATCCCATTAACGCGGTGCTATTCTTTTTTCCCCACACATAAAGTTAGATAACCATCTAAACCTCCTTGGAGAATAATTTATAAATATTTTTTGCCTACGGAGCCGTCCGACAAATCCCCTGAATCGATTGTTCTCTTTAGTCGGACCTCAGTGCTTCAGCCCCCGAACGACCAGGACCAACAGTATCTCCACCAACCCCTCTTCGCACGATACGATGGCCTCGAACAATTCGTCTCGGACTTCGTCGACCAGTTCGACGCCGACTCAGACAATAGGGGATATTCTATAATCATTGAATCAATATCGAAGAAATCTTGGCTTCGCTTATTATCTTTCCTCATTGTGCAATGCTCAGGTCCCTCACCAATCAACCCATAACCATCATACTATGACATTTACAACCAAATTGGTACACCTTGGCAAATATTTATTGCAGACCAATATATTTCCCGTATCCCTGCGAGATTTGATGAAAAATTTATTTATTCACATATCGCGCTCAACTGGTAAGAATATACTCATATACAAATTTGAGGGCCATACCTTCAAATATGTTTTTAAAGATATTCCAACCCTCCGTAAGCTATCTGGGTGTATATCTAATGGAAGAGTGTCTCACGAAGACGTACCAATTGAGTTACTCAGGATTGACCATCGTTATGATGCAATAATTGACATTGGAGCCCATTTTGGCATATATTCCGTAATTCTCGGCGTGTTGAATAAAGAAATCCCACTTTACTGTTTCGAACCTAACGATAACAATCGCCGAGTACTTGAGTGGAACGTAGCTGCGAATAATCTCGGCGATAATGTTTTCGTAAGAGAGGAGGTGGTTAATTCATATACAGGTGACATTACCTTTTATGAAAATCCAGCAGGTAAATACAACGTCTCTCATACAGCAGATCCATCGATGAAGCAATCCGATTTTATAAGCTCTAGGAAGAAAGCAATTGATATAGATCAATTTTGCTATCAGGAAAAAATTACAAACCCGTGGGTCAAAATTGATGCAGAGGGGGCCGAATGGGAGATAATTACTCAGTTAATATCATCAAATCATATTAATATCACAGGTGGATTATTTGAACTTCATGTAAAAGCTAATGACATTAATGTGGAAAAATTCAGAACATACCTAAACAATAACGGGTACATTATGAAACAAATAAAGTGGTCACCCATTAGTAATCCAGGATACATATTTTATCCAATCCATAATAAATAAGACATTAATCAATTATACGGATGAATATTCTCGTATATTTCTGAATATTCACGTGTGGTCTTTTCAACAGAGTACGTGTTTCTAACGAAATCTCTAGCAAGTTTTTCTCTAGTTCCGTCGGAGTTAATTGCGTCCTCGATCGCAAGCCTAAGGTCATTTGATGAGTTGGGATCGGTCCAATAGGCGAGTTCTTTTTTAAATGGGATCGTAAATGCAGATATTTTCGACAGGACTACAGGGGTCCCAACCGCCATGGCTTCTAATGGCACCCCAGCAAACCCTTCTTGTTTTGATGGAATAACCACAACATCAGCATCGTACATCAACTTGATTACTAGTTCCCTGGGTTGTTCGCCAAGGAGTGTCACATTCGGCCCAGCCAATCCAGATAATATGTTCCTCTGACTCCCATCACCGGCAATAATCAGTTCAATATCCGGTTCGCCATTTAAGCAATCAATCAGAAGTTCGAAATTTTTGACTGGTTCAAGACGGCCGACGGCTGCCACTAACAACTTATCCGATTTGTAATTTTCATAGTAATTTATCGCATTATCAACCAAGTTCAGGTCAACTCCTGGATAGACCACTTTACACGGACGATGTAAAAATCGCTCAACACGAGTCATCCTCATCATTACAGTTTCAGACACGTACGTGACGTAATTTGCCAAAGAGGTTGTAAATAATGAACCAATTCGTGGTTTTTTTGCATATCTCGAAGGCACTGTACCATATGTGTAAACAGTGGGTTTATTTAGCATCGTTGCTGCAATTTGTGACCGTAAACCCGAATGAGGATGGTGATGATGTACAACGTCATAGTTTTTTATCACGCCCATGCTTTCTTTTATTGCCATTCTATCATTATCCGCCTGAATAAAATGGACCGGTATATCGTCGGGGATCAAATTTCTATCACCCCGTATCCACACTAATAATCCGATATCATGTTCCGTTTGTCTATCAATCGCAATTGCACGGGTAGCCTCACCACTTGTTGATGTCAAGGTGTTTATGACATGGCATATTTTCATCGATAAACACCATTGTATTCCACTGCATAGTTAAACTGCTCAAATTGATTGCTGAACATGCTTGTTTTTTCCAATTTAATCGTAGATTTTATTTCCATAATTTATAAAATCTGCTGGCAACACAATCAAGTATTATATAATTTTGCATATAGGCCCTCATTTGCCATAAGCGATTCATGATTGCCACATTCTATTATCATACCATCATCAAAGACGTATATCAAATCTGCATGTTTGAAAGCTGTTTGTCTATGTGCAATGGATAGAATTGCAAAGTTCCGATTCATTTCCTCGATTCCATTTTGGACTTTTCGTTCAATTTTCAGATCTAATTCACTCGTGGCCTCATCTAGAATGAGAATATCAGCTTCCTTTATAAGTGCTCGCGCGATTGCGACACGTTGTCTTTGTCCCCCAGATAGTTTAACGCCATTAGCGCCTAGAACAGTATCTAAGCCTTGAGAAAGATCGCTAATGAATTCGTTTACTTGCGCAATTTCACACACTTCATAAACATCTTGTTTTGTAGCATTCTTTTTTCCGACTGTAATGTTGTTCCATAGAGTATCGTCAAAGATGTAGGGATTTTGCCGAACAACTGATATTCGCTTCCTCCACTCATCAACTGAAAAGTCGTATAAACTTTTATCATTTGCTTTTATTAGACCCCTATCCGGTTCATACATTAACATTAATAAAGATACAATACTAGATTTTCCAGCACCAGAAGGACCCACTATTGCTGTGAACTCGCCACTCTTTATCGTAAAAGATAACTCATCAAATATATTATTACCCTCGTATGAAAATGACACGTTGTCAAATTCGATTCTTTCAATATTCTTTGGGACTTGTTCCACCTCCTCACTAGATTCTGAACATGTTTTTAGTTGATCAATCAAATCCTTAGTTCTAATAACGTGTGGTAATTCTCCTTCCAACCGATATATGTGATTATTAAGAGTACTCACACGTGGCGCCAATCTAAACATTGCAAATAAAAATACACTCAAGCTTGACAAGGAAAGAGATGAAATTGAAAGTGCAAAATAAATTATACCGAATATCACCATTGCTGTTATGAGTTGATATGAATTATTTAGAGCCGCTTGATTACGATGTAATCGAACGGTTGAATTACGAAGTTCTGATGTCGCGTATTCGAGCTTAGACAAAATATCATCCTGCATGCCAAATAATCTAACATCTCGAATGCCTTGAACGCCATTTTGAACTTCCTTCTGAATAGTCTCATTTGCAATTGCTATCCGGTCTCCGACAGAATAACCTGGCTCGATAATATATCTCATAATTAGTGTTATTCCACCTAATAGTATTGCCGCAAGTATTGTTAAAATAGGCGCTAAATAAATAGCCACAGAAACATACATTAATGTGAGGAAGCCCTGTTCACAAATTGATGTAATACGTTTTATTAGCTCCCCCCCATATTTGGATTGTGTCACTATGGTATTTACAATTTCGTCAGAACTATTTTCATCGTAATATATTATTTTAGCATCAAGAGCCAATTCAAACGCTATGAGTTGGATATGTTGAATATATCCCATTTGCAGAATCGAGCGTAGCCAAAGAATCAGAAAGCTTGAAGTGTAACGTATAACCATCACGAAGGTAAGCCCGATTAGTACATATTCAATATTAAAAGGAACACCAAAATAAGCATAGAAATTGATAAATAATCGTTCGATCCCATTCATATCATTTGGAGACACATTACCTTGTGCTATTTGAACTATTGGGATTAAGAAACTAAGTCCAATGCCCTCAAATATCGCAATCAAAATACTTAGTAGAAATATTGATACGATAAAAATTGGCTGAAATCTAATAACGTCCAATATCGTATCGATTTTCTCCTTGTATCGGAGATCAAGATTTTTTGAATTAATCATAGTGAACAAGTCTCAGGTTAGATTCAAACATAATTATTACGCCCATTAATATACAATAATTCACCATTGTAAATATTCAGCGATGGCATACATTTCACTCCCTTTTTACAGCAGCCAGTACGACAGGCCATCGAGCACCGGTGATTGTTCCATCATTTGGACCTTCAAGTAAGCGCATACTCTCCTGATTATAAAAACCACATATGGCTGATGCTGAATATTCCGATCCGAAATGTTTTGAGTGTTCGAAGAGGATCCGAAATCCATTTTCGTTCAAGGCTACTCCATCGTGTCCAAATCTATGTCGTATTTCATACCCGATGTCGGACAAATATTTCATTATAACGTCAAAATCATCGCTGAATTGCCATGGGTGAATTTCCATGATAATAACCCTTGGAGAGATATCCATATTATATAATATATCAATCTCAGACCCTTCACAATCTAGTTCCAATACGTCACAATCGGGTAATTCATCGGGAGATATTGATTTTGCCATCGATGAATCACCACCAAAAACGTTGATTTCGTGTCCGACAATCGCATGCCGAACAGTAACCTGCTGGACAACATCATTAATTTCAATTACATTATCAAGATATTCTACAGATTCCTTACCACCCTCATAAAGGATTACATTTCCCGATTTTCCTGCGATTCTGGCAGCTCTCACTGCAGAAATTCCTTTCCCTCCTCCGACAATGATAATCGAATCCCCTATTTCAGTTTCAGCTTCGTGGCACGAAACCACACCCCCTTCCCATGTTGGCTCATTGGAATAATAAGGGAAGAAGACACGATCTAACACATGTTTTTGAATGACGTCTACATCATTATACACATAGTGTCCATTAACAGGTAAATATTGACGTATTGTCATCCGGTACATGTACCAAACGGTTCTTCGAAAGAGCTCCGATAAAGATTCGTCAATATAGATACTTATTGCATGTTTGAGCATAAATCCACAAACACATATGCCAATTTTAAATTTTTTGTTTGGCGTTTGTGTTTTTTGGGACATAATATTCATATCGATTGTTCAAATATATTTCATAACTGGATTGAAATTGTTGAAAGGAAAACGATTTAGAACCCCTACCGAGTACCAGCCCCAATGCCACCCGCGGAGGCCCCCTGATGGACCTCATCGACGACGAGGGCAACATCCTCGGCCTCGTCAACGTCATCGACGCCCTCGCCGTTTTGCTCGTCGTCGCTGTCGTCGTCGCCGGCGTGGCCTTCGTCAACCCCTTCGCGCCGCCCCCGCAGCCGGCGGTCCGCTACGCCACCATCGACCTCGGGACCCAACCGAGCTACCTCGTCGACCGCATCGACGTGGGCGACACCATGAGCCTCCAGAACTCGCCGGACAACCTTACCATCACCGACGTCTACCTCGGCCCGACCGGGAACGCCACCCAGGTCGTCGTCCGCGCAAAGCTCGTCGGCGAGCAGGCCGTCACCGGGGGCGGCCGCATCCAGTTCACCTTCGGCGGCAACCCGCTCCTCACCGGCCAGCCGCTGACCATCCAGACCCTCGCGTACAAGGTCTCCGGGCGGGTCACCCAGTGGGCGACCGGCGGCCGCACCCTCCCCACGACCCAGTCGACGGTGGTCGCCGCGGCGACCGTCCCGACGGCCGTCGCCGGGCACGTCGCGGTCGGCGACACCTACCGGATCGGCGGTCACGCCGTGGCGGTCGTGCGCTCGCTCACGCGGAGCCCGACGGCCGACGTGGGGACCGAGCGCGTCGTCCTCGGGCTGGAGCTCTCGACCATCCAGCGCGACGGGGCCACCCGGTTCGGTCCGACCCCCGTGCGGGTCGGCGCGTCGCTCCCCCTCGCGACGCCGAATTACGCCCTCCGGACCCTCGTCCTCCAGATCGGGACGGACCGCATGCCGACGGCGGAGACGAAGGTCGTCCTCGAGACGACCGTCCCCGCCGACGTCGCCGGGACCATCCAGCCCGGCGACGCCATGACCCTGAGCGGGTCGACCGTCGCCAGCCTCGACTCGGTGAGCGTCTACCCGACGAACGAAACCACGACCGACCGCCTCGTCGCCGGGGCCACCCTCCGGACCCTCGACGACGCCGGCCAGACCCTGTTCGCCGGCCGGAACGTCCAGGTGGGGGCGTCGGTACCCTTCCGGACCGAGGCCTACGGCTTCACCGGGACCGTCGTCCGTCGTGACGGCGTCGAGCCGCCCGGCACCCCGGCCACGGCGACGCTGACGGTGGAGCTCAAGAACGTCGACCCGGCGGTCGCGAACGCCATCCGGGTCGGCGAGACGGAGACGAGCCGCGACCGGACGCTCGCCCGGGTCGTCGCCCGGAACGCGACCCCCGCCACGGTCATCCTCACGAGCCAGGACGGCCACATCTACGCCCGCAAGCACCCGCGGAACCTCGACGTCCGGCTGACCGTCGAGGTCCACGGTCGCCGGACGGCGTCCGGGCTCACCTTCAACGCCCAGCCCGTCCGCATCGGCGACACGGTCGTCCTCGACCTCGGCGAGGTCCGGGTGCGCGGCGAGGTCGTCGGCATCTCGACATCGTGAGCGCCGCCCCCGACGGCTGGGACGCGGCGGTCCGGACCAGTCGGCTCGCCGGGTTCGTCGAGGGGCTGGTGACCGGTGCCGAAGCGGCGTTCGACGTTACGCGACTCGCGGTCGGCCAGAACCTCGCCAGCGACCCAGCCCGGACCGCCGTCGCGTGCCGAGGGGCACCGCTCGTCGAGCGGTGCCGGAGCGTGGTCGAGGGCTCGGCGCTCTGGACGCTCGCCGGGGTCGGCCTCGAGACCGCCTTGGCCCGGTGGCTGGCCGCCCTCGACCGCTCGGCCGTCTCGGGGCTCGCCGGATTCGCCGCGCGCGCCGCCCGGGCCGCCTGGCTCTGCCGCTGGCTCACCGCCGAGCCCGAGCCCGAGGTCGTTGTCATCGACCTCCGCGAGACCTGGTCCGTCGGGCCGGTCCTCGCGGTCATCGAGGACGTCCTGACCTCCCTCCTGCCCGCCGCGGCGACGGCTCGGTTGACCCGCGCCGGCGTCGCCACGGAGGAGACGGTCCGAGCGGCCCCCGTCAGGGCCGCCAGCGTCGTCGTCGGGACGGCCGCGGTCGTCGCCACCCTCGGGGGCGCCCTCACCGGCCGGCTGACCGACCCCGCCGCGGCGGCCGCCGGCGTCGTCCTCGTCGGCTCGCTGGCCGGCCTCCGGGTGCGGCTCACCTGGGCGGAGCTCGTCGAGACCCGGCCCGTCCAGCTGCTCGTCGCGGCGCTGGAGCCGCCAGCGCCGCCCGAGGGCTGGGACGAGCCGTAGGCCGAACGGTCCACCGACGGTCCGGCGTCCAGGCGCAGGCTTTATCGCCCGACCCGGAGGGACAACGAACGTGCCAACCGCCGGCGACGTCCGGGAGCTCCTCGAGGACCGCCCCGACCTCGAGCCGGCCGTCGCGGCGGTCCTCGCCCCCGACCCGCCGTTCACCTTCGCCGACCTCGACCTCGACTCGGGCGCCTTCGGCGAGCTCGTCTCTCGCGGCGTCGTCGAGCGGGCCGACGGCGGCTACCGCGTCGTGGACCGGGCCGCCGTCGAGCGGGCCCTGGCCGGCGAGGTCGAACCCGACCGGCCCCGGCTCGACCTGCGACTCCCCCGCCCGTCGGTCGACCGGCTCGAGGTGACCTACCTCGCCGGCGCCCTCGCCCTCGTCGTCGCCTTCCGGCTCTTCGCGCTCCCGAACGTCTACCACGCCGGCCACGTCGTGCTCTCCTCGAACGACCCGTACTACTACCGCTACTGGGTCGGCCAGCTGCTGGCTAACCCGAAGGTCACCCCGTCGACCCTCCCGAGCCCCGTCGCGAAGGGCGAGCCGCTCACCGTCACGAGCCTCTGGCTCGCCGCGAAGCTCCTCGGCGGCGGCCAGGGCGTCGCCACGGCCGTCATGGCGTGGTACCCGGTCGTCGTCGCGGCCGTTGTCGCGCTGTGCCTCTACGTCACCGCCCGCGTCGTCACCGACGACCGACGCGTCGGCCTGGCCGCCGTGGCGATGCTCGCGGTCGTTCCCGGCCACGCGATGCGCACGAGCCTGGGCTTCGCGGACCACAGCCCGTTCGACTACGCCGCGCTCGGCCTCACCGGGCTCGCGCTGGCCTGGCTCGCCCGGGAGGGCCACCGCGAGGGGCGCTGGCGACCGGGCCCGGGTCTCGCGGCCGCCGGCCTGCTCGCCGTGGCGGTCGCCGCCCAGTCGCTGGCCTGGGACAACAGTCCCATCCTGCTCGCGCCGCTGGGCGCGTTCCTGGCGACCGACGCCCTCCAGTCGGTCCGCGCCGGGACGTCGCCGGTCCGCTCCGGTGGCCCGGTCGTCCTCGGGGTCTTCGTCGCCGGCGGCCTGACGTGGGCGGTCCACGGCTGGCTCGGCTGGCACACGACGCTCGTCAGCTCGGCGCCGCTGCTCGTGGCCATCGGTGGCGTCGGCGTGGTCGCGCTCGGCGAGCTCGTCCACCGCCTCGACCGCGGCCTCGAGGGACGGCTCGAGGCACCCCTCCCGACGGCGGGCCTCGGGGCGCTCGAGGTCGTTGGCCTGGTGGCCGGCGGGCTCGCCCTCAAGGCGTTCCGCCCCGACTACTGGACGCGGCTCACGACGTCGCTCCAGGCGAAGCTCCTCGCGAACAAGCCCATCGCGGAGATGGCGGGCCTGTTCAACGTCTCGGGCGGCTGGCTCCTGCTGCTCGGCTTCGCGTTCTTCCTCGGCGTCCCGTACCTCGTCTGGGCCTCCGTCCGCTCGCGGGAGGACGCGCGCTGGCTGCCGCCCGCGGTGTACGCCTGGTACTTCCTGGCCCTCTCGACGATCCAGGTCCGGTTCGTCGCGGAGCTCGCGCCGTTCCTGGCGCTGTTCGCCGGGCTCGGGCTCCTCCACCTCGCGGAGCGACTCGACCTCGCCCGGCGGCCCGCCCCGTTCACCCGTGGTCCCCCGCCAGGGCTCGTCTGGCCCGGTCCGCGCCGCCTCGGCTCGCTGGCGCTGGTGTTCCTCCTCGTCGGGAGCCTCGGCATGGTCCAGGTGCCCATCAAGACCGGACAGGTCGCCAACCCGCAGGCCCGCTCGGACACCGCCTTCTGGATCGCCGACTACAGCGCCCAGGGGAACCTGACCTACCCAGCGAACTACGTCTTCAGCGACTGGAGCTGGAGCCGGTTCTACAACTTCTACGTCAACGGCCACTCGCGGAGCTACGGCTACGCCCAGTCGCACTTCGAGCCGTTCGTCACCTCGAACGATTCGGTCCGCTGGTACAAGCGGCTCCACGGACGCGGCTTCGTCGTCACCACCCCCGACGTCGTCGGGAAGCCCGACCAGCTCGGCACCCGCCTCCAGAAGTACGACGGCGCCGCCTCACCCACCAGCCCCGCGCTCGTCCACTTCCGACTCGTGCACGTCACCGCCGGCGGCCGGTACAAGGTCTTCGCCGTCGTGCCCGGGGCGGTCATCGAGGGCACGGCCGCCCCGAAGACCGCCGTCTGGGCGAACGCGACGGTGACCGTGTCGGGCGAGCAGTTCGAGTACGGTCGGCGGGCATCCGCGAACGCGAAGGGGCGGTTCGCCATCCGCGTGGCCCAACCCGGCACCTACCGCGTCGGGAACGCCACCGTCACTGTCCCGGCGTCGGCCGTCCGGAACGGAACCGCTATCACCGTCCCCCGAGCGGGGGGCTAGGTGCGCCGGTTCCGCTTCCCCCTGCTGCCCGACGCGGTGCGCTGGCTGGGCGTCCTGGCCTGCCTCGCCGTCATCACCTACTTCTCGCTCGTCACTGTCACGCCGGGGCCCAGCCACCCGGGCCCCCTCTGGGACAAGAAGCTGCACTTCAGTGCCTACTTCGGACTCGGCCTCGCGCTGGCCTACGCCACCGTCGACCGCGTGGCCCCGCGGACCCGCCGCGTCGTCCTCGTCTTCGTCGCGGCCGTGTGCTTCGGCGTCCTCATCGAGCTCCTCCAGGGGCCGCTGCCGAACCGGGACTTCAGCTACCTCGACATGGTCGCCGACGCCATCGGCGCGCTGCTGGCCACCGGCTGGTTCCTCGTCGAGACCAGACTCCAGTACGTGCCAGTGTGGTGGTCAGTCGATGACCACTGACGGACGGAAAGGACAGCCCGTGCACCCCGACCTCGTCCCCGCCAGTCCTTCTCCACGTTCATAGAACACGTCCCCCAGGTCTGCGTCGAGATAGCCCTCGTGCAGGATGGCGTCCTCCACCTCCGTCGTCTACCTCGGGGACCCGTCGGCCCCGACGCTGGACGAACAGCACGCCGAGTAGGGGTTCCTGACGGCCCTCGACCCGGGTCGCCCCGACGACACCCGAGCCTACGTCGAGGACCACGGGTTCCAGTCGTTCCCCGACGTCACCGCTCGACCTCGCCATACTCCCCGGTCGGACGCGACTCGACGTGCGGCTTCGAAAGCAGGTCCGAGAGCGCCTGCGCGTCTAACCACTCGAGCAGCCCGACGAGGTTCTCGAGCGCGGCGTCGAACAGCCGCTCGCCGGCCTCCACGCTCGCGTCCGTCTGGTCCCCGAACGCCCCGTTCGGCGAGTTGTCGATGGCGTCGTAGAACGTCCGCGAGCCGAACTGTCGGCCCACGGTCGTCCAGTCCACGCAGCCGCCGTCGCGGGCCGCCTCGAGGAGCTCGGGCCTCGCGAGGCCGTCCGTCACGCACATGATCATCGAGGTCTCCTTCGGGCCCGCGTGCGGCCCCGGCTGCGTGAAGAGCTCCGCGATCAGCTCGCGGAGGTCCCGGTCCCACATCCACTCCGTCGCGAACGCGACGCCGTCGTCGTGGAGCCGCCGCCCGACCTCCCGGAGCGGCTCGACGTTCCCGCCGTGGGCGTTCACGTACACGATCCGGTCGATACCGTGGTACGCGAGGTTCCGGGAGAAGCTCTCGACGAACGCCCGGAACGCGTCGGGGTCGACCCACATCGTGCCGTGGAACTGTTTGTGGTGGGCGCTCACCCCGATCGTGACCGTCGGCGTGCACAGGTAGCCGGTCGCCTCGGCGGCCGCCCGCGCGAGCGCCTCCGCGATGAGGTGGTCAGTCCCGAGGGGGAGGGCGGGACCGTGCTGCTCCGTCGAGCCGAGCGGGACGATCGCGATCGACTCGGACTCGACGTACTCGCCGACGTCCGGCCACGTCACCTCGCCGAGGTACATACGACGACCTTCGGCGACGGAGGGATAACGCTCCCGACGCCGGCAGCCCTGGGCGGCGAGATCGATGACGAGAGCGTTGCGGGTGACCTCGAGGTCGGTCGAGAAGTCGTCGGTGGCGCCGGAGACGCGAGATCGTCGCTTCGAAGGGGCGACCGCGATAGCAGCAGAAGGGAGCGTGGCGCCACGTCCTCCCGACTACGAGTAAACGCACGACGCGGGGGTGCGAACGGCGTCGCCAGACCGTCCAGGATTAGTGCCGCCCCGCTCGGCGAGGGGAAAGCAGAGAGAAGAAAGACCGGTTCAGTTAGCGGGCGGTTCTACCAGTCGCGACGCCGGATCGCGAGCAGGGCCGCGGCGAGCAGGGCCATGATGGCCACCGCGATGCCGAAGCCGGGCTGCCCGGACGTCGAGGTCTTGACGACGGTCTTGACGACGGTCTTCGGCTGACTCGTCTTCACGACGGTCTTGACCTGCGTCTGGACCTTGGTCACGACCTTGGGCGTCGGGCTGGGCTGCGTGACGATGACCGTCTTGACCTGCGGGGTCGTCGTCGTCGGGATGCCGATCTGGCCGTCCTTGCTGCTCAGCACGTTGTTGCCCTTCCGGATCGACGCGCTGAACGTCGTCCCGTCGGCGAGACCGGACATGTCGAACTGACCCGTCCACGTCCCGTCAGCGCCGACCGTGACGGTCTGCTGCTTCAGGAACGGGTTCGTCGACGACGAGCTGCGGAACCGAACGGTCAGCTCCGTACCCGCGGCGTAGTTCGACGTGCCAGCGACGGAGACGTTGCCGCCGCCGGGGATGACCAGCTTGTCGTTGGTGAGCTGGCTGAACTCGGCCGTTGGCTTCACCGTCGAGTAGGATGCGGTGACCGACTGGTTCTTGGACGCCAGCATGCTGCCCTTGTAGACGGTGAAGGTGGTGTTGAGGTTGTCACCATCCGCGGGTGCCTTGCCGCTCGACCACGTCGCTCCCGAGGCGTCGAGCACGACGTAGAGCGTGTTGTTCGACGAATCGGGCACGACGGTGACGGAGCTGAGACTGGAGCCCAGCGTCAGGCTGTTCGCCTTGGCGTTCGCGCCCGGGTTGGTCTGCTTGACCGCGAGACCAAGGGACCCGTTGCTCACGAGGTTGTTGAACGATGCCGTCGTGTTAGCGCCGGACTGGTTGTCCAGCATCCCGTAGATGCCGGATGCCGTGACCTTGTAGACGGTGAGGTCGTCCGTCGTGACCGACGTGTCAGCGGTCAGTGTCCCGTCACTCATCGCGCTCTGGATGTCGCTCAGGGAGCCGAGCGACGTGCCGCTGGGCGCGGTCATGACGCTGACACCGTCAGTGGAGCGGTCGTTGAGGAAGAACGTCCCGACGTCCTTCTCCGTACCGCTGATGGAGACATTCATCTCGTAGTCGCCCGTGTCCAGGAGGTTCCCGGAGGCGATGGGGTTCGTGACGAGGCTCACACTCTCGATGGAATCATCGCTGTTCTTGACGCTGAACGCATCCTTGTTGAGCGTCTTCGACCGGCCTGCGAGGTAGCTGTTCATCTGCAGGGTGACCTTCCCGTCACCGTTGCCGTCCTTGACCTGGACGGACGTGAGGTAGTTGACACCCTTCGACCCAAGCCACACGGTGGCCGTGTCGGTGTTCTGCAGGTTGACGGGGATGCTCACCGTGTCACCCTGCGTCCCTTGGACGATGGCGGATGGGAACGAGGCCGACTTCGAGCCGACCTTCGTGACCGTGATGGACGCCGTGTCCTTGGCCGTCGTGTCTGAGGACTCAACGGTGAACGTGTAGTCGCCGGTGGCGACGCCAGCGAAGTCAGCCGTCAGGCTCTTCGAATTGGTCATCGGCACGCCGGTGAGTTTGTCCCCATCGGGGGTGCCGACGCCGAAGATGCCCTGGAGGTCCTTGCCGTCGAGGCCGTTCGCCGTGATGGTGGCCGTCCAGCTACCACGGTTCGAGTTAACGTCGAGTGCCGTCTGCTGGGACGAGGATGAGCCGTCCGTCGTCGCCGAACTGTCGGCGAACGAAGCGCTGACCGTCTGGGCGACGACCTTGAACGAGGTAACTCTCACATTGCTGTTATTGAGGTCGTACGTCCCTTCCAGGTTACTCGTGTCGATTATCGCCTGGCCATTCGGCCCGACGTTGATCTGACCGACCGGGTTCCCGGAGTCGTCCATAAGTTCTAGGACGTCACCGGCTTTGACGTTGCTGTTCTGGTCGGTTATGGAGAGCTGTTGGCCTTGCCACTTCCAACCTGACGTAGTGACACTCGCATCGGGCTTGACGACGGTCACCTTCAACGTCTTCGAGGCAAGAACCTTCTCGCTCGAGCTGTTCTTGACGTACACCGTAATCGTCTGGGTCTCGCTTATAGCGGTATTGAGTGAGACCGTATTGCCAGATCCATTCAGATGGATTTTGCCCGTCGGCGAGGAGGTGTACGTTTGGTTGAAGAACTCGTCACCGCTGGCGTTGCTCGCCGTGACCTGTACGCCGGACGCCGGGGCTAGATTCGAGAACGATACTTGGCTGACTACAACCGTCGTGTTGGTTGTGAACGTGGTCTGATCAGACGCCGTAATCGATGCACTCTGGTTAGCTGCCGCAGCAGCCGGACCAGGCACCATTACGGCCAACACCGAGAGCACGATGATCATCGTCAGTACGGTACTTTTGAACTTGCGTGTCATGGTTGGTTGCGAATGCTACATCGGATGTGCACTCGCCTTTATGGTAAATACTTTGTGGAATTGGCGGTTTCCCATCAATTCGACATCGGCTCGCCGTCTATCGATTCCCGCCGAAGGCGCAACGTTGCGAACGGCGTCTGACGCCCGTCCGCTGCACGCTGAGTAGGGCAGGGTTACCACTGACGAATCCGAGACCACCGATCGCTGAAGCCGGACCTATCGCCAACTGAGCATCCAACGGGCCGGTGCACCACAGAAGACCACGGCTCCCAGAACGTCATCAAACCCCCAAGCCCGCTCACGTTTCCACGGCCACGCGAGCACCCCCGTGCCCGCCGCGCGCAACCACCTCGTGGTACCACGCGACGAACGCGAGCATCGTCCACAGCATGCGGCCGTACCGGCCCCGCCCGTGGCGGTGGTCGGCCCAGCGCTCGAGCACCCGGTCCGCGTCGACGAACGGCGTCTCGGCCAGCCGCGACTCGGAGAGCCAGCGGGCGATGCCGTCGTGGTCCGAGCGGAACCAGTCGTCGACCGGGAGGCCCATCCCGTACTTCTCGCGCTCGATGACCGACCGGGGCACGAGGTCGCGGACGGCCCGCTTGACGACGGCCTTCTCGTCGGCCGGCACGATGCGGACGCCGGCGGGCAGCCGATGGGCGAACTCGACGATGCGGTGGTCGAGGAAGGGCACGCGCACCTCGAGCGAGGCGGCCATGCTCGTGTGGTCGCTCTTGTAGAGGACGAAGTCCGGCAGCAGGTGGGCGACGTCGTACGCCATCAGGTACTGCCCGGGGCTCGACCCCGCGCTCGTCGCCATCGCCGTCCGGATCGTCCCGGCGAGCCCCGCCGTCTCGTCGTCGAGGGCCGTGTCGAGGTAGGCCTCGGGCGGGGGCCGGAAGCGGTCGAACCCGCAGGCGTGCTGGTGGACGGCGGCCTCGCCCGACCGGAGCTCGGCGAGGTAGGCCAGGGGGAGGTGACCAACGGGGGTCACGCGGGAGAGCCGCCCGGCCGCCGCGTAGGCGAGGTCGGGCATCGTCCCGACCAACCAGCGCGTCCGGTGGACCTGCCGGTACCGGGGATAGCCGCCGAAGAGCTCGTCGGCGCCCTCGCCCGCGAGCGCGACCGTCACTCCCTCGCGACGGGCCAGCTGCGAGAGGGCGTAGATGGGCAGGAACTGGACGTGGCTCGGCGGCGCGCTGAGGCGCCCGACCAGGTCGCCGAAGCCCGTCAACGCGTCCAGGTCGACCGCGACCTCGTGGTGGTCGGTGCCGAGGGCGTCGGCGACGGCCCGCGCCTGGCCGCTCTCGTCGAAGGGCTCGCCCGGGAAGGCGACCGAGAAGGTCGAGAGGTCGTCGGTCCGCCGGGCCACCAGGGCGGTCACGGCCGACGAGTCGAGCCCCCCGGAGAGGAACGTCCCGACCGGCACGTCGGCCATCAGCCGGCGCTCGACGGCCGTCTCGAGGAGGCCCCGGAGCTGTCGCGCCGCCTGGCCGACGCTGGTGGCGCTCGGTGAGCCGGACGCGCCGAGCCGCCAGTAGCGCCGGACCGTGAGCCCATCCGGCGTCAGGAGCGCCAGCCCGCCGGGCGGGAGGCTCGCCACGGAGGCGAACAGCGTGCGGGGCCAGGGCACGTACCCGAGCCGGAAGTAGTTGTAGACCGCGGCCGGGTCGAGGGCGGTGTCGACCCCCGCCGCCAGGAGCGCCGGCACCTCGCTCCCCCAGACCAGGCCGTCCGGGGTGTCGCTGTAGTAGAGGGGCTTGATGCCGAGCCGGTCGCGGGCGAGGAACAGCGTCCCGGCCTCGGCGTCCCAGATCGAGAAGGCGAACATGCCGTCGAGCCGCTCGACGAGCGCGGGGCCCTCCTCCTCCCACAGGTGGACGAGCACCTCGGTGTCGCAGGCGGAGCGGAACCGGTGGCCCGCCTCGCGGAGCCGGTCGCGGAGCGCCGCGTGGTTGTAGAGCTCGCCGTTGAACGCGACGACGACCGTGCCGTCCTCGTTCGTCACGGGCTGGTCACCACGCGCGAGGTCGATGATGGCGAGCCGGCGCGCCCCGAGCATGACGCCGGCGTCCTCGTCGACGAACCGCCCCTCGCCGTCCGGGCCCCGGTGCTCGAGGCGGGCGAGCATCTCGCCGAGCACCGCCTCGTCGGTCCAGCCGGCGACGCCGGCGATGCCGCACACCGTTACCGTCCCTCGCTCGGCTCGGCGAGCTCGGACCTCGGCGAGACCGAGACCAAGCTCCTCGGCGAGACCGGTGACCTCGCGCACATCTACGCCGCCAGCCACCCGGCGCGCCGACCTTGTTTGGCGCGGCCTTCCGAGGCGGGGGTAGACCGACCCCGCGACCGTAGTGACCGGTTACCGTCCGACGGGCACCCACTGAGGAGGCGCCGTTTGCCGGCCCCGCGAGGTGGGCGAACCGACTCCCGAGCCCGACCGAAGACGCCAACGCCTATGACCCCGCCTGCCGTAACCGGAGCCATGACCTTCCTCATCGTCGGCGGCGGCCGGGTCGGGCTGCGAACCGCCACCACCCTGGCCGAACAGGGCTACCAGGTCGTCATCGTGGAGGCGGACCCCGACAAGGTCCGGCGCATCCGCGAGGCGGGCTTCACCGTCTACCAGGGCGACGGCGCCGACGCCGACGTGCTCGACGAGGCCGGCATCGCGACGGCCGAGGTGGTGGCCGGCCTGACCGGCGACCTCAACGTCAACTTCGCCGCCTGCATGCTCGGGGTCGAGTACGGCACCCGGACGGTCCTGCGCATCGACGAGGACTACAAGGAGGCCATCCTCGAGAAGTACGCCGACCAGGTCGACGAGATCGTCTACCCGGAGCAGCTCGGCGCGATGGGCGCGAAGACCGCCCTCCTCGGCGGGAACTTCAACACCATCGCCGACCTCACCGAGGCGCTCGAGCTGCTCGTCGTGACCGTCCCCGCCGACTCGCCCGCCATCGGGCAGCGCGTCTCGGAGCTGGGCGAGACCCTGGGCCTCGACCAGGCCCGGGTCTACGCCCACGGCCGGTCGCGCGAGGCCCTCGTCATCCCGCTCCCGGGCACGACCATCGAGGCGGGCGACCAGCTGGCGCTCGTGGCCGAGCTCGACGCGGTCGACGCGGTCCGGGCGTCGATCCTGGGCGAGTCGGCGGCGGCCTGAGGTCGGGCGGTTTTTTGGCGCCGGGCGCCCGAGCCCGAGCCATGGATGCTACCGCGTCGACCCCGGCGGGCACCGGGGTCGCCATCGTGACGCCGTTCGACGAGAACGGCGACCTCGACGAGGCGGCGCTGGCCGGCCTCGTCGGCGAGCTCGAGGCCCGGGGCGTGGACTTCGTCGTGCCGGCCGGGACGACCGGCGAGGCGGCCCTGCTCTCCGACGACGAGCGGGTCCGCGTCGTCGCGACGGTCGCCGAGGCCGCCTCGGTCCCGGTGCTGGCCGGGACGGGTCAGCCGAGCCGGCGGCGAACGGTCGAGACGACCGACCGGGCGGCCGACGCGGGCGCCGACGCGGCGCTCGTCGTCACGCCGTTCTACTACCGCCACGACCAGGCCGCGCTCGTCGACTACTACCGGTCGGTCGCCGACGTCGTCGAGCTGCCCGTCTACCTGTACTCCATCCCGAGCGTCACGGGTATGGTGCTCGAGCCGGAGACCGTCGCCGCGCTCGCGGACCACCCGAACGTCGTCGGGCTCAAGGACTCCAGCGGCGACCTCGAGCGGTTCCAGCGCGAGGTGGCGCTGACGGCCGACGCGGCGTTCGACGTCTTCACCGGTCACGGCGGGGTCTACGCCCAGGCGCTCGAGCTCGGGGCGGCGGGTGGCGTCCTCGCGCTGGCCAACGTCGCCCCCGAGCGCGCGAGCGCCATCGGCGACGCCCACGCCGCGGGCGACGAGGCCGCGGCTCGCCGGGAGAACGCCGCCCTCGTCGAGCTGAACCGGGCGGTGACGGCCACGTACGGCGTCCCGGGGCTGAAGGCCGCGATGGGAATGCGAGGGCTCCCCGGCGGGCAGCCCCGGTCGCCCCACCGGCCCGTCGGGGCCGACACGACGGCCGAGCTCGAGGCGCTCGTGGTGGCGGCCGAGCCGACGGCATGAGCTGGTCGGCCCTGTTCGAGCGGGCGGCCGCCTTCGACGTGTCCGTCGAGGCGGTCGTCGCGGGGCTAGCCGAGTGGCGGCGCGAGCGGTCGGGAGCGAACGACGCGGACCGACCACGGGGCCCGGACGGCGCCCGATGACCGAACCGCCGGCCGAGCCGTCCGGCCCGTCGACTGACCCATCGACGGATCCGATGGCCCGGGTCGTCGCCGACGCCGACGTCCTCGCCGCGGACCTGCTCTGCGGCGGCCCGGCCCGGGCGGCGTTGGACCTCGTCCGCGCCCACGACTGGGTGACGCTGGTGGCCAGCGAGCCGCTCCTGGCGGACGCCGAGGCGGTCGTCGCCGACCTCGCCGACGGGGACCTCGCGGCGGACTGGCGGGCGGCCGCGACCGACCTGGCGACGCTCGTCGACCACCCCGCCGGCGACCACCCGGCCCTCGCGTGCGCCTACCGCGGCGAGGCGCGACACGTCCTCTCGCTGGACGACGCGCTGCTCGGGGCCCGGGCCGCCGTCAACGTCCGCGCCCGGGTCGAGACGAGCGTCAAGCGCCCGGACGCCTTCGTCCGGCTGTTCGACCCGGCGTCGATGTACGAGGTCGTCGTGGGCGGCGACTATCCGGGGCCGGACCGGGACCCGCGGGGGTAGGGCACCGGGGGTCGTGGGACGGCCGGATGTTTAAATACGTACACGAACAACTGTGTACCGATGACGACGAAGACCATCTCCCTGGACGAGGAGGCGTACGAGCACCTCCGGGCCCACAAGCGCGACGGGGAGAGCTTCAGCGACGTCGTCAAACGGCTGGCTGGAGAGCGCTCCTGGCAGGAGGTCGCCGGCATCTGGGCCGACGCGGCCGACGAGCTCGAGACGGCCGTCGGGACCGGCCGGGAGCGCGGACGCGTTCGTCGCGAGCGGCTGCTGGACGAGCTCGACGGCGGCCCTGGATGATCGAGGACACCTCGTTCGTCGTCGACGTCCTCCGCGGGTCCGGGCGAGCGCTCGAGCGGCTGGCGCTCATCGAGGCCGAGCGCCGGCCCGAGAAGGTGTCGGCCATCACGGTCCTTGAGCTCTACGAGGGCGTCTCGAGAACCGACCGGCCGGAGGCGGAGCGACGTCGGGTGTTGGGAGTGCTCGACTCGAAGCACGTGGTTCCCGCCGATGTGGCGGTGATGCGCGGGGCCGGGACGCTCTCAGGCGCCGTGTACGCCGACGGACGGCCCATCGACCGGGAGGATTGTATCGTCGCGGCGACGGCGCTGCTGGAGCGAGAGCCGGTGATCACGAGGAACGCAGCGCACTTCGAGCGCGTCGATGGACTCGACGTGGTGACGTACTGAACGACCGGCGTAACCGACGTATCGCGTTCGCTGGTGGCGTAGCTCATCGGGGTCGTCGCTCACCTCGCGCCGCGCCGCTCGGCCGACTCCCCCGCCAGCCAGTCGGCGAAAGTCGCCAGCGCCCGTCCGCGGTGGGAGACGGCGTTCTTCTCCGCGGTCGACAGCTCGGCGAACGTCCTCCCGTCGTACTCGAAGAGCGGGTCGTAGCCGAAGCCGCCCTCGCCCCGCGGCGCGACGACGGTGCCGCGGACGACGCCCTCGAAGGTCCGCTCCGTCTCGCCGTCGCAGTAGCCGACGACCGACCGGAACGCCGCCGCCCGGTCGTCGAGCGCCTCGGCGAGCCGCCAGACGCCGTCGAGGCCGATGGTGTCGTAGACGTAGGCCGAGTAGGGCCCGGGGAACCCGCCGAGGCCGTCGACGAACAGGCCCGAGTCCTCGACGAAGACCGGCGAGCCGTCGCCGGCCGCGAAGGCGTCCCGGGCGCCGTGGGCCGCGATGACCGCCGGGTCGTCGGCCTGGAGCTCCGGGTAGTCGTAGTCCCAGGCCTCGAGGTCGGGGATGACGTCACCCAGGTAGGCGCGGGCCTCGCGGACCTTGCCCGCGTTGGTCGTCACGAAGCGGAGCATGCCCGAGGGCCGACGCGTCGCGGCAAAACGGTTCGGTTCAGTCCTCGACGACGACCTCGACGGGCTCGTCGGCGGCCCGTCCCGCCTCGCGGGCCGCGGAGCGCTCCCGGGCGAGGAGGACGCCGACGACGGCGAGCACGACCCAGGAGCGCCAGTTGGCGAGGTTCAGCGTGTAGCCGATGCCGAAGGGCTTCTCGACGAGCATGCCCGCGTTGGGCTGCCAGTAGGCCGAGAGCAGCCGGCGGAGGCTCGGTCGGTCGAAGTTGTAGGGGACGCCGAAGAAGCTGCCAGCGCTCGGTCTGTCTGCCATGCGTCACGATACGACGTTCAAAACTAAGACACTTTGGGCGGTTCCGACGGGTTGACGACGAGGACCGTGACTCACCCGGCGACCGAGGCAGAGGTGGCTCACGCGGGCGTCCGATGCCGACGTGACTCACCCGGCGACCGACGCCGACGTGACTCAGACTGGCGACCGATACCGGCCCCGGCGCTCGACCTCGTCGAGCCGGTCGAGGACGGCCGGGTCGCCGGCCTCGGCGTACGCCTCGCGCATGGCGGCGACGAGCGGGCCGGGGTCGTCCGTCGTGCCCGCCAGGCTCCCCGCGAGGACGTGGAGGTCCATCGCGAAGTCCTCCACGTCGTCGGAGTGGTAGCCGAGCCCGAAGTCGATGAGCGTGGGCCGGCCGTCGACCCGGACGTTCCGCGTCGTCGGGTCGCCGTGGACCAGCCCGGCGGCGTGGAGCGTCGCGAGGTGGCGGGCGACGGCTCGGACCAGCGCCACCGTCGGCGTCGCCCGGAGGTCGTCGGTGCCGACGGCCGCGAGCACCAGCGTGGCCGTGTACGGGTCGAGGTCGCGGACGACCGGCGTCGGCACGCCCCGGCGGCGGGCCTCGGCGAGGAGGCGGGCCTCCGCGGCGGTTCGCTCGCGACGGAGCCGGGCGTCGAGCGCCGGGTGGCGGTAGCCCTTCGGGACCCGGCGCTTGGTCACCGACGTCGGCCCGACGTCGACGACGGCCTCGGCGCCGCGGATGGGGTCGTCGTTCGTGGCGTCGGCCCGGGGGTCGAAGGGAGCGTCGGCCCGCCACGACACCGGCACCTCGTCGGGTCGGAAGTCGGGCCGGACCGCCGAGTCGTCGACCGGGATCGTGTCGCCGGCCTCGGCCATCGCGGCCCCCAGGATGGCGATCATCCCGGCGTTGTCGCCCCGCAGCCGGGGCTCGGGCACGAAGCACGACGCGCCCCGGGCCGCGCACATCTCGCGGAGCATCTCTCGCAGCCGGGCGTTGTGGCTCACGCCCCCGCCGAGGACCAGCTCGTCCCGGCCGGTCAGCGAGAGCGCCCGCTCGGCGACCTCGGCGAGCATGGCGAAGGTCGTCTCCTGGAGCGAGAAGCAGACGTCGGCGAGGTCGGCACCGTCGTCGACGGCGGCCTGGGCGGCGCTCGTCAGCCCGGAGAACGAGAAGTCCATCCCCTTCACGACGTACGGGAGGTCGAGCAGCGAGCCGCCCGCGGCGGCCGCCTCGACCTTCGGGCCCCCGGGGTGGTCGAATCCGACGTGGCGGGCGAACTTGTCGATGGCGTTGCCGACGCCGGTGTCCATCGTCTCCCCGAGCACCCGGTAGCGGCCGGCGCGGTAGCCGAGCACGTGGGCGTTGGCCCCGCTGGCGTTGAGCCCGATGGGGTCGTCGAAGCCCGACCGGTGCCGGCCGACCTCGAAGTGGGCGACCATGTGGTTGACCCCGACGAGCGGGACGTCGAGCGCCTGGGCGAGGGTCCGCGCGGCGGTCCCGCACAGGCGCAGGCACGGACCCAGGCCCGGCCCGCGGGAGAACGCCACGGCGTCGATGGGCGCGTCGCGGGCGTCGGACGGATCGGTGGGGTCGAGCCCATCCAAGGCGTCCAGGGCGTGCTCGACCACGGCCGGCAGCGCCGTCGCCATGTGCTCGGCCGCCTCGCGGGGGTGGATGCCCCCCGTCGCCGGCCGGTACGGGTCCGTCTCGAGGAAGACCAGGTCGTCCGCCCCGGCGTCGAAGACGGCGGCCGAGGCCGCCCAGGCGGTCCCCTCGAGGCCGAGGACGGTGGTCATCGGCCGGGGGTCGACCGGCAGGGGAGTTGACGACTTCGGTCTACCGCCAGCAGGTCCAGCCGCCGTCGACGACGAGCGACGCCCCCGTGACGTAGCCCGCGAGGTCGCTGGCGAGGAACACCGCCGCGCCGGCGATGTCCTCGGGCTGCCCCATCCGACCCAGGGGCACCATCTGGAGGAGCTGCTCCATCCCCTCGGCCGCCGCCTCGGGGTCGAGGTCCGCGTCGGCGAACTCGCTGCCGATCATCGTCCCGACGGCCCCGGGGTGGATGGCGTTGACGCGGATGCCGTCCGGGCCGAACCGGTGGGCGAGCGAGTAGGTCAGCAGCCGCACGCCGCCCTTCGAGGCGCTGTAGCTCGGCCGGTCCCCGTGCCCGAAGATGCCGTCGACGCTCGAGGTGTTGATGATGCTGCCGCCGTCGCCGTTCTCGACCATCCGCGCCGCGGCGGCCTGGGCGCCGAAGAAGACGCCCTTGAGGTTGATGTCCAGCATCTGCTGGTACTCGGCCTCGGTCGTCTCGAGGAACGCCTCGGGGTGGTAGATGCCCGCGTTGTTGACCATCACGTTCACGCCGCCGAACGCGTCGGCCGCCTCGACGGCGGCCTCGAGGTCGGCGACATTCGTGACGTCGCACGTGACGAACGTCGCCTCGGCGTCCGTGTCCGCGGCGATCTGCTCGTGGGTCGGCAGGCCGCCTTCCTTCGGTTCCTCGCGGACGTCGGCGACGACCACGTCGGCGCCGTGTTCGGCGAGGGCGAGCGAGATGCCCCGGCCGATGCCGGAGCTCCCGCCGGTGACGACGGCGACGCGGTCTGAGAGGAGCGACATGTCCGCCAGCTACGCCGGCCAGCCGATTCAGTATGCGCCGCCAAACGGGTACGTGAGGCCCGGTGAATCCGTCGACGTGGCAGCGGCCGGGTCGTCAGCGCGTCGACCCCATCAGGGCCGCGAACGCGCGGGTCGAGTGGCTCCGAGCTACTTCCACTCGGTGTAGCCACAGCGCCCGCAGTGGCGACGGTCCTCGTGCTCCGCCAGGAAGGTCTCCTCGCACTCCGGGCACCGGGGCTTGTCGGTGGTGCCGTCGTCGTGGTAGTACTCGTTGCGCGCCATCACTCCTCCGCCTCGGCCGCGGCCGCGTCGGCTCCGTCGGCTTCGTCCTCGTCCTCGTCCCCGCCGGCGATCTTGTTCCGCTCGAGCATGTAGTCCTGCTCGACGTCCTTCGCGAAGCTCGGGCTCTGGTAGACCTTGGCCTCGCCGTAGGTCGTTCGCATGCCGAACTTGGTGTCGAGCTTCCGGATGACGACCTCGTCGGCGTTCTTGTTGAGCCGCGCCGCGAGGCTGTCCCGGACCGCCAGGCGGTCGGGGGTGGCCTCGACGTGGCTCACCCGGAAGGTCACGTCCGTCCGGTGCAGCATGGGGTTCTCGGTCTCCGAGACGACGGTGATTTCCATGGTCAGTTGTGCCTGAATTCCCCGTTGTCGTGCAAAAGGATTTCGAAGGTCGGCCCCGCGACCGCCCCGCACGGGCCGAACGGCCGCCCGTCGGGTCGGATCACGGCGCCCGGACGGCGCGGACGAGCGCCTTCGGGATGACGAACGAGACCACCGACCCGTCGACGGTCCGCACGTCGAGGGCCGCTCGCACCGACGGCGGTGCCTCGAGGAGGCGGGGTTCGAGCTCGGCCCGACCGACGCCGGCGCCCGTGCCGGCCCAGTCCGCGAAGACGACGGGTTTGCGGATGGGGACGACCGCCTCGACGGCGAACCCGGCCGCGGACAGCCAGCGCTCCCAGGTCGCGGCCGAGTGGGCGTTCACGTGGGAGGGGTCGTGGACCCGCTCGAGCCGGTCCAGGAACGCCGCGACCGCCGCGTCCTCGGGGGCGACGTTGTCCTCGAAGGCGAGGACGCCGCCGGGCCGAAGGGCCCGGTGGACCTCGGCGACGAAGGCTACGGGCGCCGGGAAGTGGTGGGCGGCGATGCGGCAGGTGACGGCGTCGAACGCGCCGTCGGCGATGGGCAGTCGCTCGGCGTCGGCGACGACCCCGCGCAGGCCGGGCGTCCCGTCCACCGCCGTTTCGACCATGGCTGGCGACGCGTCCGTTGCGACCACCGTCGGGACGTCGCGGTCGAGCAGAGCCCGGGCCGTGTGGCCGGCCCCCGTCGCCACGTCGAGCGCCCGCCTGGCCCCCTCGCACCACGCGGCGAGCCGGTCCAGGTCGGCCCCCTCGCGGTGGACGGCGCTCGTCCGGTAGCGGGACGCCCGGGCGCCGAAGGCGTCGGCCGTCCGGGCCTTCCGGGCCGACGCGCCCTCGTCCACTGGCCCGTCCTCGTGGGATGACCCCTCCTCGCCGGACCCCTCCTCGCCGGCCGGCTCCTCGGTCATCGGCGCCGGCCCCCGACCGGTCGGCTCATTCCGGCAGCAACTCGTCGAGCCGGGCGGCGTCGACGGCCATCTCCTCGAGCCACCGCCGGGCCTTCGACCGGACCCCCGGGTAGACCCCGACGAGGACCATCCCCTCGCCGGGCTGGCCGTAGACCACGCTCGCGCCGATGGGCGCGAGCAGGAGGGCCGGGAGGGTCGCGAGGTCCTCCTCGCCGTCGACGAGCACCGTCGTCGGCCCGTCGGCCGCCAGGCCGGCCCGCATCGCCTCGATGAGCTCGGCGGTCAGCGTCGCCGGCGGGTTCTCGACCCGCTCGTCGGGCTCCCGGGCGGCCGCCCGGACGTCGTCCTCGACCGGCGACCGCTCGGTCTGCTCGTCGACGACGGCGAGGTCGGGCGGCCGGCCGGCCCACTCGAGGTGGGCGGTGACGACGTCGCCGACGGCCACGAGCGGGCCGTCGACCAGCGACAGGAGGTTGTCGACGTCGGTGAAGACCGGGCCGAGCGGCGGCTTGAGTTCGGCGCGTCGGTCGTCGGGGAGCCGGACGACGACCGTGGACACGTCACCGCACCTTCAGCGCGTACTCGCCCGCCTCGGTGACCTCCATCTCGCGGGCGATCTCGGACGTCTCGGGGTGGATGATGATGACGTAGCCGCTCCAGTCCTCGGTCAGGCTGGCCGAGCCACAGCGGGGACACCGTTCCGTGATGCCCTCCTCGATGACCGTGTGGCAGTCGCGGCAGACCAGTCGCTTGCGGGCCATCTCACTGGGCCTCTTCCGCCCGCTCGCGGGCCTCCGCCAGCCAGCCGTGCTTGCCGAGGCCCGGCTGCTTGGCCGTCAGGCCGATCTTCGACTCGCGGGGGTTGCGCTCGTCGATGCTCTTGGTGACGATGCGGCTGCGGACCGCGTCCTCGACGGTCAGCGTGCGGTTCGAGTCCCGCGAGGCCAGCGCCTGGTTCTCGCCGTCGTAGCTCAGGTACTCGTCGGAGATCTGCGAGACGTGGAGCAGCCCGTCGATGGGGCCGATGCCCACGAAGGCCCCGAACTCGACGACCTCGACGACGGTCCCGTCGACGACCTCCTGCATCGTCGGGTCGTACGTGACGGCGTCGAACTCGACCTCGTAGTAGACGCCGGGCCGGTTCGGGAGGACGGCGCCGTCGCCGACGTCGTGGACCTCGACCACGCTGACGACGCTGCCGACGCCCTCGTCCATGCGGCCCTCGAGCTTGTCCTGGAGCAGCTGCTTGACGAGCGTGGGCGTGACGTCGCCCAGGTCTTCCGGTGGTACCTCGACCGTGTCGATGAGTCTGACGCGTTTGTACATGCTAGGGTTCGATGAGCTGCAGGATCCCCCGGCCGCGGGCGGTGAGCACGGCCCCGCCCGCCGCGAGCACCCGCTCCCGGAGGGGCCGGTCGAGGGTGGCCACGGCGTCGACGTCGCCGGACTCGGCGAGCTCGACCAGGGCGTCGTCGGCCGACCCGGCCGCCGTCTCGACGACCGCGGCGCGGTCGGCGAGGTCCCGGCCCACCGACGCGGCCCGGCCGGCGACCCCGCCCTCGGCGTCGGCGAGCGCATCGAGCTCGCGGCGGACCGCGTCGGGCACGACGAGGTCGTAGGCGCCGAGGAGGCGGTCGAGCTCGTCGAACAGCCGGAGGTCGGCTTCGACGGGGGCCATCAGGACGCTGGTGTCGAGTGCCACGGTCGTCATTCACTCCGTCAGGGTCCCCACGCCGATGAGGCGCCAGCGCGTCCCGACGCGGCGGTTGATGGCGATCTTCGCCCCCACGGGCGCGCAGACGGGGCGCTTCAGCGTCACCTCGGCCTCGCCGGGGCGGGCGCTGGTGACCGCGCCGACGGTCGTGGCGGTGCCGACGGTGAGCATCAGCGGCTCGCCCGTCGAGATGTCGTCGACCGAGCCCGACTCGCCGCCGACGACGCGGTCGAGCAGGTCGACGGCCATCGTGAACGACTCCCAGCTCGGCGGCAGGGTCCCCGGGGGGCCGGCCAGCTGGCCCGCGAGGCCGTCGCCCTTGGTGAGGCTCGGGTCGAGGCCGGTCCCGACGCCGACCAGGCCGCCGGGGGTCGCCGCCTCGACGGCCTCGCCGCCCGCCTGGAGCGACCGGATGGCCGTCTCGATGGCCTGGTACGACGACTGCCCCTCCGACTCGACCGCCCGGCCGGGGCGGATCTCGAGCGCGTCGTCGACCGCGAGCGTCCCCTGCGAGAGGCTGCCCCCGATGACGCCGCCCACGAGGTCCTCCCAGGTCGTGCCGGGGCGGTTGATGTCGAACGACCGCGCGGTGTAGAACAGCGGGTCGGCCTCGGGGTCGCGTTCCGGCGTCGGGATGGTGGCCTCGATGGCGTCGATGAGGTAGTCGATGTTGACCTCCTGGCCCGCGCTCAGGGGGACGATGGGCGCGCCCTCGGCGACCGTGCCCTCGACGAACGCCTGTATCTCCCGGTAGTTCTGGGTGGCGGCCTCGCGGTCCACGAGGTCGATCTTGTTCTGGACGACGACGATGTTCTCGATGCCGATGATGTCCAGCGCCATCAGGTGCTCCTCGGTCTGTGGCTGGGGCACCGGCTCGTTGGCGCCCACGACGAGGAGGGCGCCGTCCATCAGCGCCGCCCCGGACAGCATCGTCGCCATCAGCGTCTCGTGGCCGGGCGCGTCGACGAACGAGACCGTCCGCAGGACCTCGGTCTCGACGTCGTGCTCCGGGCAGACCTCAGCGACCGTGTAGGCGTCGGGCCCCTCGCACTCGGGGCACCGCCGGAAGGTCGCGTCGGCGTAGCCCAGCCGGATCGAGATGCCGCGCTTCAGCTCCTCGGAGTGCTGGTCGGTCCAGCGGCCCGAGAGGGCCTGGACCAGCGTGGTCTTGCCGTGGTCCACGTGGCCGACCAGCCCGATGTTCACCTCCGGTTGTCGGTGTTCGTCCGTCACGGTTGAGCCTCTTGGCAGTAACTGTACGGGGTAGGCCCGGTGCGACTGATAAACCTACTGAAACGGGGGCGCGGGACGGCCCTCGTTCGCGGCCGCTCGATGGCCGTGGGACGGTGACGTGGGACGGCCTGACACGCCCGCTGGCGGGCCGATGAGCCTCGTCGGGTACCGTCGTTCGCACCCACGTTACCGGCCGCGGCTGCTGCGTGCCGGCGACCCTGGCCGTCGTGCCGGCCGACGGCCCCGATTTCGATGGGACAGCGTTATGCGTTAGGCACGTCTAAACACCCGGCGATGATGCTGAGCGCGGTCATGGAGGACTACCTCAAGACCATCTACGTCCTCCAGGTCCAGGGCGACGGGGCGCGGGTGACGACCTCGCGCCTCGCCGACGCCCTGGACGTCACGCCGCCGACCGTCACCAGCATGCTCGGCAAGCTCGACGACCGGGGGCTCGTCGAGCGGCGCAAGTACAAGGGCGTCCGGCTCTCGGACCAGGGCGAGCGCGTGGCCCTGGAGGTGCTCCGGCACCACCGCCTCCTCGAGTCCTACCTGACCGAGCAGCTCGACTTCGACTGGAGCGAGGTCCACGACGAGGCGGACGCCCTCGAGCACCACATCTCCGAGGAGCTCGAGCGGCGCATCGCGGCCTCGCTCGGCGACCCCGTGGTCGACCCCCACGGCGACCCCATCCCGAGCGTCGACCTCGAGCCGCTGGACGAGGGCGTCGGGGCGACGCTGGCCGAGGCCGGCGGGGGCGAGGAGGTCGTCATCGAGCGGGTCCGGGACAACGACCCGGCGGAGCTGCGCTACCTCGACGAGCACGGCATCCGGCCGGGCGTCCGGGTCGAGGTCATCGAGGTGACGCCGTTCGACCTCGTGACCGTCCAGTCCGCGGCCCACGACGACCCCGTGGCCCTGCCGACGGCCATCGCCCGCCGCGTCCGGGTCGTCGAGCCGGACCCGGCGGGGTAGCCGGAGCTCACGGCCGACGTCCGCGTCGTAGCCCGCCGGCGGCCTTTTCTCGCCCGGGGCAGGAGGGAGGCCGTGCGCGAGTGGGCGTTCGAACTCGAGCTGTGTGCCCACCTCGAGGCCCGCGGCGGCCTCGTCGCCAGACAGCTCGGCGCCGGCGTCGTCCGACCCGGCGGCCGGGTCGTCGACGTGCTCCGGGTCGAGCCGGGTCCCGGCTTCGCCGCCCGAACCGGGCTGACGGCCGACGCCATCCCCGAACCCGTCGTCGCGGCCGACGTGGGCGTCGGCCGCTGGCGGGAGCGCCGGGCCGTCGTCCGGGGGCTCGACGCTCGCCCGGACCGGGCGCGGGCCGCCATCGAGCGCGCCGTCGAGGTGGGCTTCCTCGAGACGACGCGCCGCCGGGGCCGGACCCTCGTCCGGCAGGTCGCGCGCTACCCGGACTGGGTCGGCGGGCTGACCGCCATCGAGAACAAGCCGGACCTCGACGTCCCCGGCGACCTCTCGACCCAGCTGCGGGTCGACGTCTCGCTCGCGCTCGTCGACCGGGTCGTCCTCGCGACGGCCTCCTACGTCACGCGGGCCCACCTCAACCGGCTGCCGGACCCCGTCGGCGTCTGGCGGTTCGACCCCGAGACCGACGCGCTGACCGTCGTCCGCGAGCCGACGCCGCTCCCGGTCGACGAGCCCGGCATCGAGCTCGTCGACCGCCATCCCGGCCGGGACGACGTCCGCGTCGTCGGCGTCGAGGCGAAGGCCCGGGCGCGTCGCCGGCTGGCCGAGCGGGCCTACGGGAAGGGCTGGCGACCCGAGCCACCGGCCGGCTGCGCCCACGCCACCCTCCAGCCGACCGCCGGCGTCGGCGGGCTCCCCGCCTGCGACCACTTCGACCGGCTGGTCGACCCCGGGCTGGATTGCGGGCCGGCCTGTCCGGCGTTCGCCCCCGGCGTCGCCCCGCCGTGGGACCGGCGCGTCCTCCGCGACCGACACTCGCCCTGGGTCGCCGACCCGGCGGGGCGGACGCGGACCCAGGGCTCGCTCGACCGGTTCTAGCCGACCGAGGGCCGCCACGGACCGGCCCGCGAGGCTCGCGCCAGGGCGGTGCCGGCCACGCGCCGAGCCCGGCTCGACGCTAGGCTCGCGTTTCCGTCGGACCGCCCGTCCCCGGTCAACCCCCCGGAGGGGGCTGGCGTCGCCGCGTAACGCCGACTTACCCGTGGGCTCCCCACCCGGCGCGGGAGGGACCGCTCGACACCTGGTTACCCGGCCGCCGGGAGGCCGATGCTGGCCGGTTCGCCGCCGATACCGCCCGGCTGGCCGCCGGATAGCCGCCGCGTTACAATGCCGGAATGGGCCCTGTGACCGGTGATGCCGCCCGGGGAGCCGAGGCGAGGGGCGGACGCGCCGGCCGGCGGGTCGGGGTGTCCCCGATGTGGCGGCCCGCTGGAGCGTCGTTCGGTCCTCGAACACGAGCCGTGTGGCGCGATCCGGCCCCGGCTCGAGTTCGAGGCGGCCGGGGGCCTCGACTGCCCGGACTGCGACGTCGTCGAGGCCGGCGCGTTCCGCACCGTCGGCGAGCTCTTCTGGTGCCCCGGTTGTGAGGAGCGGTTCGACCACGCCGCGTCGGACGCGACCGACCGGCGGTCCGATCCGCCGCCGACCGGACCGGACCCGTGGCCCTGGCGCGACCGGCCGGCCGCGGAGACGAGCCGCCGTCGACAGGTCGTGAGCCTCCTGACGGTGGTGGGGCTGCTCACCGCCGGCATCGGCGGCGCGGTGGCGGTCAGCCCGTACCTCGCGCCGGGCGGCGCCAGGGCCGAGGCGACCGTCTGGCAGTCCTACGCGGCCATCGTCGTGTTCCGGAACGACGACATCCAGCCCTACTACCGACGGGACGCGATGGCGGCCGTCAACCGGGTGTTCGTCGACGCCGGCGTGCCGGTGACCGAGGGCGTCATCCCCGCCCCCGACGGCCACCCGATCACCCGGTCGGGCCACCTCTGTCGCTACCTCCGGCGGCTCCAGCGCGACCACCCGGACACGTTCGACTTCGAGCTCCACGGCTACACGCACCAGCAGCTGACGGACTTCCACACCGGGAGCGAGTTCGGCGGCCTCCCGTACGACGAGCAGCTCCGGCGCATCACCGCCGGGGAGCGCATCCTGACGGCCTGCCTCGGCCACCGCCCGACGGTCTTCATCCCGCCCATGGACACGTACGACCACGCCACCGTCCGGGCCCTGGCCGCCCGGAACTTCACGCTCGTCTCGGGCGGCGGCTGGTTCACCGAGGAGTACTACAACCGGACCTCGGTCTTCGAGGCCGACGGCCTCCGCCACCTGCCGAACTCGATGTGGTTCGTCAGGAACTGGACGACCTACGCCTTCTTCCCGACCGGGACGCTCGAGCGGTCGTTCGACCGGGCGTACGCCAACGGCTCCATCTACGTCCAGATGCTCCACTACCCGTACTTCGATTCGCCCGAGCGGCTGGGGGAGCTCCGCGCGCTCATCGCCCACATGCGCGCCAAGGACGACGTGACGTTCACGACCCTCGGCGCCCTCGCCGAGCGGTTCCGGGCGGGGACCATCCGTCGCACGCCGCACGGCTGGGAGCTCCTGGAGCCGCGGTCGGGAGCGGACGGCGCCGGTGCTGGCGGCCCCCTCCGCACCCTCCAGCGGTGGCTCGACGGGCTCGCGCCGACGGCCGGCGAGGCCGAGCCGGCGTTCGCCGTCGACCGGGGGCGAACGGCCGTGGGAGCGCCATGAGCATCAGGGCCGGGACCATCGCCGACGGGGCGGCGGTCAAGCGGGCGCGCCGGCGCTACCCCGACGCGTTCACCGAGTGGCAGCTGGAGAACCCGCACGTCTTCGTCTCGCTGGACCACCCGCTGTGGACGCTGGCGCCGGCCCAGCAGCGTCAGCTGCTGGCCCGTCGGCGTGGGGCTGCCGTGGAGGGGGCAAAAGCGGGACGGGCTGAGGAGGGACGGGCGACGCCCGAGGCGATGGTAGCATTGGGGGCACAGACTGGGTCCGAAGCGAAGGGAGCATTGGGGGCACGGTCCGGGCCCGAGGCGAGGTCGGCGGTCGAGCCCCGGCCAGGACGGGCCCAGACGGCGGCCGAGCCGACCATCGCCGCGTCGGCGTCGGCTCGCGACCCGTGGTCGGTGGTGTTCTACCTCCTCGGGGTCGTCCCCTTCGCGCTGCTCGTCACCTACCTCGACGGCCGGACCCTGCTGGCCGTCGGCGCGGTCAGCGGGACCGTCGGGGCGTACCTCGCCTGGTCCTACGTCGTGGTCGAGTTTCGACCGGCCTGGGGCCGGTACGCCACCGCGCCCCAGGCGATGGTCGCGGCGGTGCTCGTCGGCGTGGCCGCCGGGTGGCTCGGCTGGATCCCCCACACCGTCTTCGGGTTCACCGCGCTCGGCGCGCTCGCGCTCTTCGTCTGCTACTACTGGTTCATCACCCTGCTCGCCGTCTACCACCGCCAGACGACCGCGACGGGGTCGCGGTCCGCCGGCCCGTATCCCACCATCACCGTGCTCGTCCCGGCCTACAACGAGCGGGGCTACGTCGGCCAGACGCTGCGGGCCCTCCTCGCGGCGGACTATCCGGTCGGCAAGCGCGACGTCGTGGTGGTCGACGACGGGAGCACCGACGGCACCTACGAGGAGGCCCTGGCGTTCGAGTCGGCCGACGTCAAGGTGGTCCGCAAGACCAACGGCGGCAAGTACTCGGCGCTGAACTACGGGCTGCTGTTCGCCACCGGCGAGGTGGTCGTGGCCATCGACGCCGACAGCCTCGTCCACCCGACCGCGCTGCGGGCCATCGTCGAGCCGTTCCGCGCCGACCCCTCCGTCGGCGCCGTGGCCAGCCACGTCAAGGTGCTGAACCCCGGGTCGCTCCTCACCGCCTGCCAGCAGCTCGAGTACGTCGTCGGGATGAACGTCTACCGGCGGATGCTCGACCTGTTCGGGGCCGTCACCATCGTCCCCGGCTGCCTCGGGGCCTTCCGGCGGTCGGTCGTCGAGGGCGCCCACGCCTACGACCCCGACACGCTGGCCGAGGACTTCGACGTGACCCTGAAGGTGCTCGAGGCGGGCTACCGGGTGGCCGTGAGCGACGCCGTCGTCTACACGGAGGTGCCGGCCACGTGGGCCGACCTCTACCGCCAGCGGCTCCGCTGGTACCGCGGGAACGTCATGACGGTGTACAAGCACTGGCGGCTCCTCCGCGACCACTCGACCGGCTACGTCGGCCGGCTGGCCTTCCCGCTGCGCGTCATCGAGCTGTTCGTCCTCCCGCCGGCCAGCCTCCTCATCCTCGCCTCCATCGTCCTCGGGCTGCTCCAGGGCGCCGTCGTCACCGTCCTCGCGCTGTTCGTCTTCTTCACCAGCGTGGTCGTGCTCATCTCGCTCGTCGCCCTCCAGATCGAGGGCGAGGACCGGACGCTCGCGGTCTACGCCCCGCTGTTCGTCCTGGGGTACAAGCACCTGCTCGACCTGCTGACCCTGAAGAGCCTGGTGGACGTCACGCTCGGGCGCGAGCTGTCGTGGACCCGGGCGGCGCGGGTGGGTCAGAGGCCGCGTCAGGGTCAGGCCCAACGCCAGGAGAGCACCTGACTGGTCGGACCCATCGCCCCCTGACCGCGCTGACTCGCCGATGGACCACGCGGCCCGCGGTCGGCCCTCACCACGTCCCACGGAACGCCTCGTCGGTGAGCCGCCGAGGATGCCCCGCCTGCGGGCCGAGGACCCCGGCGCGGGCCACCGCCCGACGGTAGGCCCCGTAGACCGGATAGGTGGCCCCGTCGACGGTCGCGGTCCCGGTGCCCCGCGGCCCGCCGAACACCGGCCAGTCGGTCTCCTTGTCGAGGTTGAACCAGGCGACGAGCCGGACGTCGCGGCGCGCGACGAGGTCGAACGCCGCCGTGATCCACGCCGCCTTCGCCGGCGGGTCGAAGCCGCCGTCGCGGGCCGACGACGACGCGAACTCCGGGATGGCGACCGGCTTGTCCGTCAGGGCCGCGACCCGGTCGAGCATCGGGTCGAACACCTCGGCCGGCGACTGCCACGCCGACCAGGGCTGGCTCGCCCCGAAGTTGTAGCCGTCGACGCCCACCCAGTCGACGTACCCGTCGCCCGGGTAGTAGGCCTCGGCGGGCGGCCCGTCGCCGTCCTGGGCGTTGGGGTTCCAGACCCACTGGCAGACGTCGCCGTCCAGCCCGGCGTCGACGAAGGCGTCGTGGACGGCCCGCCAGGCCGCGACGAAGTCGGCCGTGGTGCTCCCGTCGGCGGCGCTCCAGGGCAGCCAGTCCCCGTTCATCTCGGGGAACGGTCGGAGGTAGAGCCGCCGGTCCGGCCCCCGACGCCGGCGAGCCCAGCCGGACAGGTGGCTCGCCCCCGCCGCGACGACGTCGTCGTAGCCTCCGCCGGCCACGACCCGGTCGATGTCCGACGGCGTGCCCGCCGGACCGTCGAGGTACGGCTGCCAGGCGACCATCGGGACGTGGCCGGTCGTCCAGACGGTCTCGAGGTCGGCCGCGACGGCGTCCTCGTCCCCGGGGAGCGCGTCGGCGTCGTAGAACAGCGAGAGGACGGCGTTCCGCCGACCTTGCCACCGCTCGAGCGGCCGGAACGTGGCCGGCGACGCGGGACGGCGACCGGGGCAGGCGCCGAGCAGCGTCCGCGTCGAGGGCGTCGCCGTGCCGAGGCAGCCGGCCACGAGCGTGCTCACGCCGAGCCCGCCGGTCGTGGCCGCCGTCGCGCCCAGGGTCCGGAGGAACGCCCGACGTCGGGTCATCCGGCGCGGGTCGTGGGGCGGCGACCCGCGTCTCCCGCCGTCGGCGCAGCCTCGGTGGTCATCGCGTCCGTCCGCTGGCCGACGGTCGGCTTTGTAAGTGGTCGATTACCCGAACGCGTGGTGGCCGACCCCGAACGATCGGGCTGGGTCGCGCTAGTCGAGCAGGGCTTGAGTCTCCGACCCGACGTCTCCGTTTTCGTCGTGGTCGGGAGCGTCGCCCGGCTCGGACGAGCCGTCGTGGTCGTGGTCGTGCGCGTGGTCGTGGCTCGACCCGCTGGCCGGCCGGGGCTCGTCGATGGTGTCGAGGTTCTTCAGGTTGTCGCGCTCCTCGAAGTCCTCGACGGCGTCGAGCAGGTCGGCCTGGGTGACCTCCTGGCGGTCGTTGGCGAGCGCCTCGAGGACGGCCTCGCGGAGCACCAGCCGGATGTCGGAGCCCGTCAGGCCGTCGGTCGCCTCGGCGAGTTCGGCGGGGTCGAAGTCGGCGATGTCCATCCGCCGGGTGATGACCTCGAAGATGCCGCGCCGCATCCCCACGTCCGGGCGGGGGAAGTTGACGATCTCGTCGAACCGGCGCCAGGCGGCGGCGTCGAGCTGGTCGGGGTGGTTCGTCGCGCCGATGAGGAGCACGTCGTCGCGGATGAGCGAGATCTCGTCGATGGACTTGAGCAGCGTGTTGACGGCCCGCTTGAGGGCGGCGTGCTCGTCGGAGCGGCGGGTCTTGGCGACCGAGTCGAACTCGTCCATGAACAGGATGCACGGAGAGAGCCGCTTCGCGACCTCGAAGGTGCGGTCGACGTTCTTGGAGGTCTCGCCCAGGTACTGGCTCGTGACCATCGACAGCTTGACCTCGACGAACGGCAGGTCGAGCTGGTGCGCCAGCGCGCGGGCCACCGAGGTCTTGCCAGTGCCCGGCGGCCCGACGAACAGGAGCTTGCCGATCTCGCGGAGGCCGATGTCGGCGAGGAACTCGCGGTACTCGATGGCCTTGCCGATCTTGCGGATCTCGTCCTCCTGGTCCGGCGTCAGGACGAGGTCGCCGAGGGTCATGTCGATCTCCTCGGGCGCCTTCACGTCCACGAGGTCGAGCATCTCCTCGTCGTCCTCGTCGAAGTACTCCGCCAGCAGGCCGTCGATCCAGGCCCGGTCGGCCTGGATGGGCCGGTTCGACCCGCGGGCGGTCTCGTAGTCCACCCCCACGCCGTCGCGGTCCTCGAACACGAAGGCCAGCGTCGGGTTGGTGCCGATGAGGTCGTCGTCGGCCCGGTCGAGGAACCACGCCTCAGCGAGGTCCAGCTGAGTCAGGGAGATGCGCTTCGTGAAGGCGTCGCGATCCGTGAACATGAGGTCCTTGACGGCCGCCCACGGCTCCTCGATGCCCACCGCGGCCTCCGCGTCGTCGTCGGTGACGACCAGCGGCCGCTCGATGGCGCCGTTCGACCAGTAGACCTTCCGGATGCGCGGGGGCAGGTCGTTGGGGTCGAGCGAGCGATGGTCGGTGTAGTGTCGGGCGGTCAGCAGCAGTTCCACGACCGAGAGGGCCGCGTCAGTCATTCCACGGAGCTACCCGGTCGGACCGTATAAGCGATTCGACGCGGCCGCGCCCATACACGACGGCGGGACCGACGCCCGCCGCCCGGGCGCCAGACGGCGGCTGCTCGGGGGCCGCGGCCCGGCTCGCGCCCAGTCGGTCGATGGGCCTTTGGTGCCGCCCCACGGACTCGCGAGTATGTCTGCCGAGACCACTCCGGTCATCGCGGCGGCGGTCAGGACCGCCCAGGGTCGGCGGGGCGGCGTCTTCGCCGACGTCCGGCCCGAGGACCTCTCCATCCCGCTCGTCGAGCACGTCCTCGACGAGGCGGCGCTCGACCCCGACGACGTCGACGACCTCATGTGGGGCGTCGCCCAGCAGCGCGGCGAGCAGGACAACAACGTCGCCCGGGTCATCGCCCTCCTCTCGTCGCTGGGCGAGCGGACCCCCGCGACGACCATCAACCGGTGGTGCGCCTCCTCGATGCAGGCGCTCATGTCCGCCTCGGACGCCATCCGGGCGGGGCAGCGCCAGGCCGTCATCGCCGGCGGCGTCGAGAGCATGACCCGGGTCCCGATGGATGAGGGCGACAGCTACTCGTCGGTCCACCCCGGGCTCGCCGAGCGGTACGACCTCTTCGAGCTGCCGATGGGCATGACCGCCGAGAAGGTCGCCCGGGAGTACGACGTCTCCCGCGAGGACCAGGACGCGTTCGCCCTGCGGAGCCAGCAGCGGGCCGCGGCGGCCACCGACGAGGGCCGGTTCGCCGAGGAGATCGTGCCCATCGAGACCGACGACGGCAGCGTGACCGAGGACGAGGGCATCCGCCGCGACACCAGCCTGGAGGCGCTCGCCGGCCTCTCGCCGGTCTTCCAGAGCGACGGCACCGTGACGGCCGGGAACGCCTCGCAGATCTCCGACGGCGCGGCGGCCACGCTCGTCACCAGCGAGGCCTTCGCCGACGACCACGGCCTCGACGTGCTGGCCACCGTCGGCGACCACAACGTGGTCGGGGTCGACCCGACCGTCATGGGCATCGGGCCCGTGCCCGCCACCCGGGGCCTCCTGGAGCGGACGGGCGAGGCCATCGACGACTTCGACCTCGTGGAGCTCAACGAGGCCTTCGCCAGCCAGAGCGTCTACTGCCAGCGCGAGCTGGGGGTGCCCGACGACCGGTTCAACGTCAACGGCGGCGCCATCGCCATCGGCCACCCGCTCGGGGCCTCCGGCGCCCGGCTCCCGGTGACGCTGGTCCACGAGCTCCGGCGCCGGGGCGGCGGGCGGGGGCTGGCGACGCTCTGCGTCGGGTTCGGCCAGGGCGCGGCCATCACCCTCGAGGTGCCCTGAACGGCCGGTCCGGCGGCCGTCGTAGCGTCAGCGAGCTGATGCTACCGGCCGACAGTCCCGGCCAACCGGCTCCAACCCGCCCACGTCGTCCGTTTCCGACGCCAGAATCCCGCGGATCTAAGGCGCGCCTACCGGCGCCGCGTCCCGGCCGAGGAGCCGGGCTCGGTTCCCGAGTTCCTGGAACCATGGTCCGGTTTCATCCCCGGAGCCGTCGTACCCTTTCTCGTGAGTTACACCATCCACACCAGAACGTTCGGTCGGGAGGTCGAGTTCGAGTACCCGTCCAGCCTGCTGGGCTACTGGACGGTGTTCCTGCGCCTCATCGTCGGCTACTGGTTCCTGAGCGCCGGGCTCGAGAAGTACGCCTGGTTCCCCGGCGGCGAGGCCTTCAACGCGGCGGGCTGGATGGCCGGGGCGACGCAGGGGACCGTCGTCCACGGCTTCCTCGCGTGGGCCGCGGCCAACCCGACGATGCTGGCGTTCACCAACGTCGCCATCCCGCTCGGCGAGACGCTCATCGGGCTCGGCGTCCTGCTCGGGGCGTTCCTCCGGCTGGCCGCGTTCTTCGGCGTCGTGCTGACGACGTTCTTCTACCTGGGGAACGCCGACTTCGCCAACGGCTTCGTGAACGGCGACCTGTTCGGCATCCTGCTGTTCGCCACCCTCATGGTCTGGGCCGCGGGCCGCATCTACGGGGTCGACCGCTACCTGGAGGCCACGGCGTTCGTGCAGCGCAACCGCTGGCTCCGCTGGCTCCTCGGCTGAGCCCGCCGCGGTCCGGGTCGCTTCGGTCTCCTTCTCCCGGCTCGTCGATGAGCCGACCGCTCACCCCCGCTGGCGACACCAGTCGACGGCCTCGCGCACCGCGTCCCGGCGACCGAGGAAGGTGAGGTGGTCGCCCTCGCGGACGACGAACGCGGGGTCGGGGATTCGGTTGTCGCCGTCGCGGCTCACCAGGGCGATGAGGCAGCCGGCCGGGAGCTCGGCGTCGAGCTCGCCGATGGACCGGCCGACGACGGCCTCGGCGGTCACGGCCACCTCCTGGACGTCGCCCGCCCGGCCGAGCTCGGTCATCCACGCCGACACCGCCGGCCGCTCGATGGCGTTGTCGATGGCCCAGGTCGTGGCCTCCGTGGCGGAGATGGCCCGGACCTCGAGCTCGTCGAACGCCACGACGTTGTCCGGCTCGTTGACGCGGGCGATGACGTCCTCGACGCCGTGGCGCGAGCGGGCCAGCTGGGCGACGAGCAGGTTGACGTCGTCGTCCCCGGTCGCGGCGACGACGAGCTTCGCCCGGTCGGCGCCGGCCGCCGCGAGCTCGGCCGCCTCGGTTCCGTCGCCCAGGCGCACGGCGTACCCCTCGCTCCGCGCCGCCTCGACGACCGACGGTTCGACTTCGACGATGACCACGTTCTCGCCGCGGTCCTCGAGGCGTTCGGCGAGCGACCGGCCCACCTTCCCGCCGCCGACGATGATGACGCGCATGGGAATCACGTTGAGCATCCCGGCGAACTGCCGGGCGAGTCCGGCCTCGAACACGACCGTGACGAAGACCACCAGGAACACCGTCCCGACGAGGACGGTCGCCGCGTCCGGTCGGCCCGCGGCCCGGAGCTGGATGGCGAACAGCGTCGCCACGGAGGCCGGGATGATGCCGCGGGGGCCGACGAAGCCGACGAAGGCCTTCTCGCCGGCCGTGAACCGGCCGCCCACCGTCGAGAGGAGGACCCCGACGGGCCGGACCAGGAGGACGACGGCCAGGACGACGAGCAGCCCGCCGACGCCGAGGGTGACCAGCGTATCGACGCGCAGCAGGGCAGCCAGCGCGACGAAGACGAACGAGAGCACCAGCAGCGTGACGTCGCCCTTGAACGCGGCGATGGCCTCGTCGTACGGCAGGTCGGCGTTGCCCAGGACGACGCCGGCCGTGGCGGCCGCGGCGATGCCCGACTCGGGCGAGACCAGCTCCGCGCCAGCGTAGGCCACCAGCGCGCCGGCCAGGGTCAACAGCCGGGCGAGCTGTGGCGCGTTGCCCGTCGAGAGGTCGACGTGGACGAGCAGGTAGTAGACGGCCGCGGCCACGACGAGCCCGACGACGAGGCCGGTCCCGAGCTTGCCGAAGAACAGCGGTACCAACGACGCGAGGTCCGTCGGCCCCACGACGACCGCCTCGAAGATGACGACCGCCAGGATGGCCGCGGTGACGTCGTTGACGATGCCCTCGGTCTCGAGCGCCCCGGCGACCCGGTCCCGGACGGGGACGACGGCGAGGACGGGGGCGATGACCGTCGGGCCCGTCGCGACCAGCAGCGCGCCGACGAGGAGCCCGACGTCCCACGAGGTGCCGAGCGCGTAGCGGACGGCCGCCGCGGTGCCGAGCAGCGACACGGCCGCCCCGACCGTGACGAGCCGGAGGGTCGCCGTCGGCGCCGCCCGGAGCTTCTCGACGGTGAGGTGGTAGGCCCCTTCGAAGACGATGATGGCGACCGACAGCCCCACGATGGCCGAGAGCGCGCCCCCGAACGCGTCGGGGCCGAGCAGGCCGAGCCCCTCATCGCCGAGCGCCAGCCCGGCCGCTAGGAGGAAGACGACGCTCGGGACCCGGAGGCGGTCGGCCACGACCTGGGCGGCCACGCCGATCGCCAGGACGGCGGCGACGAGCCCGATGAGGTCACCGCCGGCCATCGTCCACCGCCATGGGCCGAGAATGTTCGTCGGACGCGGGCATAAGGGCGCGCCTCGCTCGTCGGCCGACTCCACCCACCCCCCGCGCCCCATCCGGCGGCCGCGACGGGCTACGAGTTCCGCATCGACACCGGCCACGAGGACACGATGGGCAGGGCCGACGTCACGGTGAAGGCGGTCTTGCGGGCCGCCCCGCGGGCGTACTGCCGCGCGCTTCGCGGGATGGGGGTCCGCCGGCCCCGGAGGTCGGTGTCCCCCTCGCGGATGGCCTCGACCACCCGCGCGCCGTCGACCGCCGACGGCGGCGTGGCCGGCTCGACGTCCGGGAGCCGGATCTCCGTGTAGGTTCGGCCGACGTACTGGATGGCGTGGGCGTCGCTGCCCCCGAGCCGGGGGTAGCCCCACCGACTGGCGAAGGCGTCGGCGCGGCGGTTGCGGTAGCCGGTGAACAGCATCGAGTTGTAGACCTCGATGCCGTCACAGTCGGTGAGGTGGCGACGGCGCACCCCGTGGCGGCTGCGCTGGAACGGGTGGGGGACCACGGCGACCCCGCCGAGGTCGCGCACCGCCGCGACCGTCTCGTCGAGCGGCTTGCCCCGGGGCGGGAGCTCGTCGACCCCCAGGGCCAGCAGGTGGCCGACCCTGGTCGACACCTCCACGCCCGGGATGCCGACCAGGCCGAACTCTGGGGCCCACTCGGCCGCGTGCAGCGAGTCCTCGATGGCGTCGTGGTCGGTCACCACCACGCCGTCGAGCCCGATGGCCGCCGCCTGGTCCAGGATGAGCTCGACCGGTTCGTGGCCGTCGTAGGAGCCCCGGGAGTGGACGTGCGGGTCGATGCGGAGGGTCGCCCCGGAAGCGGGCATCGTGCAGGCCTATCGGCTCGACGCATATCAACTTCCTGGCCCCGGGCGACGCCCTGGCTCACGGTCGTCGACCGGTCCGCTCGGCCGGTCGCGGCCGCGCGGCTGAGACGTCGTCGGCCGCGCGGCTCAGGCCTCGCCGTAGATGTCGCGGACCTGGGCCTCGTAGTACGACAGGACGTTCCGTCGCTTCTTCTTCAGCGACGGGGTGAGCAGGTCGTTCGCCTCGGTGAACTCGTCCGGGACGAGCCGGAACTGCTTGATGGTCTCGTGGGGCTCGAAGTACCGGTTGACCCGGTCGATGGCGTCCCCCACGAGGTCGCGGACGCGGTCGTCCTCGCAGAGGGCGGCGCGGTCGTCGGGCAGGGTGACGCCCCGACGGTCGGCCCAGTCGCGGACGCCCTCGACGTCGGGGACGACCAGCGCCGCGACGAACTTCTCGCGGTCCCCGATGACCATGACCTGCTCGACGACCTCGACGGACGCGAACGCGTCCTCGATGGGGGTCGGGGCGACGTTCTTCCCCGTCGAGAGGACGATGAGCTCCTTGGCGCGCTCGAGGAAGGTGAGGTAGCCGTCCCCGTCGACCGCGACGATGTCGCCCGTGCGGAACCAGCCGTCCGGCGAGAAGGCCCGCTCGGTGGCCTCCGGCTTGCGCCAGTAGCCGCGGGCGACGTTCGGCCCTCTGACGAGCAGCTCGCCGACCTCGCTGGGGACGTCGACGAACTCGTCCGCCTCGACGACGCTCGCGTCGAGGCGCGTCTCGACCCCGGGGAGCGGCGGGCCGATGGTCCCGATCTTCGGCGCCTCGAACGGGTTGACCGAGACGACCGGGGAGGTCTCCGTCAGCCCGTACCCCTCGAGCACGGGGAGCCCCATCCCGAAGTAGAGTGCGATGAGGTCGGCCGAGAGGCTGCCGCCCCCCGAGATGAGCAGCTCGAGGTTCCCGCCGAAGGCCTCGCGGATGGTGGAGAAGACCAGGCGGTCGGCGAGGCGGTGGCGCGTCGACAGCCACCAGTCCGGGTCCGGGGTCGTGGCGTAGGCCCGGCCCACCTCGATGGCCCAGTCGAAGATCCGCTGGCGGACCGCCGACTCGGCGGCCGCCTCGCGGATGCCGTCGTAGATCTTCTCGTAGACCCGGGGGACGCTCGTCCCGACGGTCGGCCGGATGGCCTGGAAGTCCGCCTGGATGGTGTCGGGGCTCTCCGCGTAGGCGACCGTCGCGCCGGCCGCGAACATGTGAAAGTGGCCCGCCAACCGCTCCAGGACGTGGGCGAGCGGCAGGAAGGAGACGGCGACCGAGTCCGGGCCGATGACGGGACGGTCGCCCTTGTCGGGGCGCGGGCCGTACCGGCGGCGGACCTGGTCCACGTTCGACTTGAAGTTCCAGTGCGTCAGCTCGACGCCCTTGGGCTGGCCCGTCGTGCCCGAGGTGTAGATGAGGCTGGCCAGGTCGTCGGGGTCCCGCTCGTCGAGCCACGACTGATAGGTCGCCTCGTCGAACGACTCGGCCCCGAGGGCGTGGACGTCGGCCAGCGTGTAGACGTCCGGCCGGTCCATCACCGGGCCCTCGGTCTCGTCCATCACGACGACGAACTGGAGGTCCAGCTCGTCCTCGACCTCGAGGAGCCGGTCCAGCAGCCGCCCGTCCTGGACGACCACGCCCGAGGCCCCGGCGTCCCCGAGGATGTACCGGACCTGCGACGGCGAGGAGCTGGTGTAGACCGCCGTCACCACGCCCCCCGCGGCCAGCAGCCCGAAGTCGCAGAGCGCCCACTCCATCCGGGTGTCGGCGAAGAGGCCGACGCGGACCCCGTCCGCGACGCCCAGCTCACGGAAGCCCGCGGCCAGCCGGGCCACGAGGTCGTGCATGCCGTCGTAGGTGACCGAGCCCCACCGCCCGTCCGGGGCGGCCGGCAGCACGTCCGGCGTCAGGGTCCGGTCGTAGACGCCACCCTTGTACCGCTGGGCGATCCCCCGGCCGTTCCGGACCGCCGACTCGGCGAACATCCGCGAGAGCGTCTCCTTCCCGGAGACGTGGTCCTCGAAGTCGGCCTCGGCCGCTCGCCAGTCCATGGCCGTTTCTGCGACCCCGCGGCCATATAACCGTGGGAGCCGCCGACCAGTCGCCGGGAATCGGCCCGTCGGTCGGTGAGGGGACTGCCGCGACTGCCGCCGACCGAGCGCTTAGGGGCGTGGCCGCCGAAGCCGGGGTATGACGGGGGACGAGCGGTGACCGACGAGCCGCGGGCGGGGACCGACGAGCCGCGATTCGTCGACGGCGGGTCGGTCGGCGTCACCTGGCTCGCCCACCCGGCCGAGACGATGGAGCGGGCGAGCCACGCGCTGACGGCCGCCGACGGCGTCTGGCTCGTCGACCCGCTGGCCGCCGACGGCGTCTTCGACGCCATCGACGGTCTCGGGACCGTCGCCGGGGTCGTGCTCCTGCTCGACCGGCACAAGCGTGACTCGGCCGCGTTCGCCCGGCACTACGACGTCGCGGTCCACGTCCCCCGCCCGCTGGGCGACGCCGCGGACGAACTCGGCGCGCCGGTCGTCCCCGTCGCCGACGAGCTGGGCGATAGCGGCTACCGGCCCCGGCCGGTGGTGCGGAACCGCCTCTGGCGTGAGGCGGCGCTCGTCAGCGCGGACGGCACGACCGCCGTCGTGCCCGAGGCGCTCGGGACGGGGGAGTACTATCTGGCTCCCGGCGAGGACGTCGGCGTGCACCCGGCCCTGCGACCGTTTCCGCCCAGACGGGCGCTCGGCGACCTCGACCCCGAGCGGCTGCTCGTCGGCCACGGCCCCCCGCTCCTCAGGGGCGCCGGGCCAGCCATCCGCGACGCGCTGGCGGGCGCGCGCCGACGGGCGCCCCGGGTCTACTGGCAGGCCCTCGCCGGGCTGTTCCGGGGGTGACCGCCACGACCCGCGACGGCCCGCGCGTGTTCGACGGCCACACCGACGTCCTGCTGGACCTCCACCTGCCCGAGCGCGGGCACGGGCGGTCGTTCTTCGAGCGGAGCGCCCACGGGCACCTCGACCTGCCGCGAGCCCGCGACGGGGGCTACGCCGGTGGGCTGTTCGCCATCTTCGTCCCGAACGACGGGCCCGTCGGACACCTCGACCGGACCGCCGGCGGGTACAAGGTCCCGCTGGCCCCGGCCGTCCCCCCGGCGCGGGCGAAGCGGTTCACCGCCGAGGTGCTCGAACGGCTGAACCGTCTCGAGGCGGCCGCCGACGGCGAGCTCGTCGTCGTCCGGGACGTCGACGGGCTCCGGGCGGGGCTCGCGGCGGGGGCCGTGGTCGCGGTCGTCCACCTCGAGGGGGCCGCGGCGGTCGACCCGGACCTCGGGAACCTGGACCGCCTGTACGCCGCCGGCGTGCGGTCCATCGGCCTGACGTGGAGCCGGCCCAACGCCTTCGGTCACGGGGTGCCGTTCGCCTACCCCCGCTCGCCCGACACCGGCCCCGGGCTCACCGAGGCCGGGCGGACCCTCGTCCGCGCGTGCGACGAGCGGGGCATCCTCCTCGACCTCGCCCACCTGAACGAGCGGGGGTTCTGGGACGTCGCGGCCCTGACCGAGCGGCCCCTGGTCGTGAGCCACGCCGGCGTCCACGCCATCTGCCCGTCGACCCGGAACCTCACCGACGAGCAGCTCGACGCCGTCGGCGACTCGGGCGGCGTCGTCGGCGTCACCCTCGACGTCCCCAACCTCCGGCCGGACGGCGGGAACGACCCCGCGACGCCGCTCGGGACGTTCGTGGACCACGTCATGCACGTCGCGAACCGCCTCGGCGTCGAGCACGTGGCGCTGGGGTCGGACTTCGACGGCTGTCGCATCCCCGACGCCGTCGGCGACGTCACCGGCGTGCCGCGCCTGCTGGACGCCCTCCGCGACCGCGGCTTCGGGCCGGCCGACCTCGAGCGGTTCGCCCGGGGGAACTGGCTCCGCGTGCTCGGCGAGGCCTGGGCCTGACGGGTCGAGGACGGAGCTCTCCACCCCGGCCGCGGTCGCCGGCCCGCTCAGGCCAGCTGCCGGTCGAGGGCGAGCAGGACGCCGTCGACGTTCAGCGCGACGTTGGCGCGGGCCCGGCGCTCGCCCCAGACGTCGCACAGGGCCTCGTCGCCCGCGAACAGGTGGTCGACCAGGTCGTCGAGGTCCTCGAACCGCTCGCGGGCGGCCGCGACGTCGTCGACCCAATCCTCGAGGAGCCCGGCGTACCGCTCGAGCCGGTCGCCCCGGCGGGCGGGGCCGAAGTGCGGATAGCACAGCACCTCGGGGTCGAGGTCGGCGAGGCGCTCGGCGTCCGCGACCGCCTGGGCGAGGTCGAAGTTCGGCGGCGGCGTCGTGGGCTGGAGGGCGTCCAGCGGGTCCACGTAGATGCCGGCCGCGTCGGCGGTGAACAGGAGGGCCTCGGCCGGGTCGTGGAAGGCGACCTGGTGGGGCGCGTGGCCCGGCACGTGGTGGACCTCGAGGGTCCGGTCGCCGAGGTCGACGGCGTCGCCGTCGGTCAGCTCGCGGACGCGGTCTGCGGGGACCGGCACCGGGTCGGCGTAGTACTCCCACTCGGCGCCGACGGCCCGCTTCGTCCCCTCGATGAGGCGCTCGGGGTCGACGAGGTGGGGCGCGCCGAGCTCGTGGACGACGACCTCGGCGTTCGGGCAGGCTTCGGCCAGGTAGCCGGCCCCGCCGGCGTGGTCGAGGTGGACGTGGGTCGGCGCGATGACCGCGAGCTCCTCGGGGGCGACGTCGAGCTCGGCCAGCGCGTCCAGGACGAGCCGCCAGTTCGCCCCGTTGCCCGTGTCGACGACCGCCGGCCGCTCGGCGTCGAGCACGTAGACCGAGGTGTAGCCGGTCGCGTCGAACATCCCGGTGTCGTAGTAGTAACAGTCCGAGACGCCGCCCAGGTCGACGGCCCGGAGCTCCCCGATGGCCATGGTTCGACTCGGGGCGGCGGGGCGATAAGTGGCGTCATCGACGGTCGAACGACGCGGCGCGACGGTCGAGCGACACGGTTTTCCCGGCCCTGGGTGAACCGAGGGCCACGAATGCTCAGCCGGCAGTTCGTCAGAGCGCACCCCGACGAGGTCCGCCGCGCCCTCGAGACGAAGGGCGTCGAGGGCGTCGACCTCGACGGCCTCCTCGCCGTCGACGAGGCCTGGCGCGAGCTGAAGGCCCGAGGCGACGACCTCCGCCACGCGCGCAACGAGATCTCCGGGCGCATCGGCGAGCACAAGCAGGCCGGCGACGAGGCCGCCGCCCAGGACGCCATCGAGCGCTCCCAGGCGCTGAAGGCCGAGCTCGAGGCCGTGGAGGCGGAGTCGCAATCGCTGGAGGACGAGCTCGAGACGGCCCTCCTCGAGCTCCCGAACGTCCCGGACGAGAGCGTGCCCGTCGGCGTCGACGAGCGCGACAACGTCGAGGTCGCCCGCTGGGGCTTCGACGACCTCCGCGTCGACCCGATAGACGTGACGCCCCACTACGACCTGGCCGAGGCCCTGGACATCATCGACTTCGAGCGCGGGGCGAAGGTGGCCGGCGGCGGCTTCCAGTTCCTCAAGGGCGACGGGGCGCGCCTGGAGTTCGCGCTCCTCCAGTACATGCTCGACGTCCACCGCGACCAGGGATACACGGACGTCTTCCCGCCCATCCCGGTCAACTCGGCGTCGATGCGCGGCACCGGCCAGTTCCCGAAGTTCGTCGAGGACGCCTACCGCCTCGGCGGGTCGAACGAGGAGCCCTACGACGACGACGACCTCTGGCTCCTCCCGACCGCGGAGGTCCCCGTCACGAACATGTACCGGGACGAGATCCTGCTCGACGAGGACCTGCCGCTCAAGCACGTCGCCTGGTCGCCGAACTTCCGCCGCGAGGCCGGCGAGCACGGGACCGAGACCCGCGGTTACGTTCGGGTCCACCAGTTCAACAAGGTCGAGCTGGTGAACTTCGTCCGGCCCGACGAGAGCGCCGACCGGCTCGAGGCGCTCGTCCAGGAGGCCGCCGACGTCCTCGAGGGGCTCGAGCTCCCCTACCGCGTGCTCTCGATGTGCACCGGCGACATGGGCTTCGCCCAGGCCAAGAAGTACGACCTCGAGGTCTGGGCGCCCGGCGACGACATGCCCGACGGCCCCGACGAGGGGGGCCGCTGGCTCGAGGTCTCCTCGGCGTCGAACTTCAACGAGTTCCAGGCCCGTCGCGCCGGCATCCGCTACCGGCCCGAGCGCCACGAGGCCGCCGAGTACGTGCACACGCTCAACGCCTCCGGCGTCGCCCTGCCCCGGACCGTGGTGGCCGTCCTCGAGTACTACCAGAACCCGGACGGGACGGTCACCGTCCCCGAGGCCATCCGGCCCTACCTGGGTGGGCAGGAGGTCATCGAGGGCCACCGGCCGGTGGGCGAGTCGGCCGTCGGGGCCGGCCGCCGGAACTAGGGACCGAGAGCGGCCAACCTGAGCGAGCCGCGACGCTCGGGGGCGCGAGACCGCCTCCGGGCCCGTCAGCGCCGTCCACGGGCCCGAACCGAGCCGGTTTTCCCGCCCTTCGACGAACGCGGTGGCGTGTCGTACTCGCGGGACTCGCGCCCGTTCGTGGTCGGCGTCGTGAGCGTCGCTCACTTCCTCTCTCACTTCTACTTCCTCGTGTTCCCGCCGCTCTTCCCGCTCTTCAGCCGGGAGTTCGGCGTCAACAACACCCAGCTCGGCCTGCTGTTCTCGCTCCTGTTCCTCATGCCGTCGGTGCTGCAGGTCCCGGTCGGCGAGCTCGTCGACCGCTTCGGCGCCAAGCCCCTCTTCGTCCTCGGCATCGCCGTCACGTCCCTCGGGACGATGGCGACCACGCTGGCCACGTCCTACCTCGCCCTGCTCGGGTTCGTGCTCCTGGCGGGCGTCGGCCAGTCGGCGTTCCACCCGGCCGACTTCGCCCTCCTCGAGACCGTCACGGACCCGACGAGCCGGGGCAAGAGCTTCGGCGCCCACACCTTCGCCGGCTACCTCGGCTTCGCGGCCGGCCCCCTCGTCGCGGGGCTGCTCGGCGTCCGGTACGGCTGGCGGGCCGCGCTCGGGGGCCTGGGCGTCATCGGCCTCTGCTACGCCGTCGCCGTGTTCGTCGCCCTCCCCACGGTCCACCGGGGCCGCGAGGGGGCGGTCGAGGCGGCCGAGGCCGGGTCCGGCGGCCTGCTCTCGAACTGGTCGGCGCTCGCCGACTCCCGCATCCTGCTGACGGTCCTGTTCTTCGTCCTGCTCACCATCGCCGGCACCGGAACCCAGTCGTTCACGGTGGTCTTCCTAACGTCGGTCTTCGGGCTGTCGGTCACCGCGGCCAACACGACGCTGACGGCCAACCTGACCGCCGCGGCCGTCGGCGTGCTCGTCGGCGGGGAGCTCGCCGACCGGTTCGACATCTACCGCAACCTGGCCATCGTCCTGACGGTCGCCTGCGGCGTCGTCGTCGTCATCGTCTCGGGCGTGGTGCCGGCCGTCATCGCCGCCGTCGTGGGCGTCTTCACCGTCCTCGGGCTCGTGCACGGCCTGGCGCTCCCGTCGCGCGACAGCCTCGTCTCCGAGTTCTCGACGAGCGACTCGACGGGCAAGAGCTTCGGCCTCGCCTACACGGGCGTGACGGTCGGGGCCTTCATCGCCCCCGTGCTGTTCGGCTTCGTGAGCGACGCGGTGAACGACGTGGCGATGTTCGCCCTGGTCGGGGTGTTCTACGTGGCGGCCGTGGTCACGGTCTCGACCATCTACGTGGGGTTCGTCCGGGCCGGACAGCCGGCCTCCGCGGCCTGAACCCGCGGGGGAGCCGCTTTTACCGGCCCCGCCCCTCCACCCGAGCGTGGAGGTCCACGTCCGGTACGCGGGGGACGACGACCCGAAGAAGTGCACCGCCCGGAAGCTGGCGCGCTTCGACCTCGCGACGCTCCACCGAGCTGACCGTTCGACGCCGTACGGCCTCGTCCTCGACCCCCACGCCGAGCGGGCCCTCTCCCCGGCGGACGACCCCCATCGGCTCGTCGCCCTCGACTGCTCCTGGACGTCGGCCGACCCCGACGCGTTCTCGCTCCGGGGGGACCACCGGGCGCTGCCGTTCCTCGTGGCCGCGAACCCGGTCAACTACGGCCGGCCGTTCCGCCTGACGACGGTCGAGGCGCTGGCCGGCGCCCTCGTCGTCCTCGGCGAGCGAGACCACGCCGAGCGGCTGCTGTCGAAGTTCCGCTGGGGCGAGACGTTCCTCGAGCTCAACGCGGAACCCCTCGCCCGGTACGCGGCCTGCGCCGACTCGACCGAAGTGGTCGCCGTCCAAGCCGACTACCTGGCGCCGCCCGAGGACGAGGAGACCGAACCGACCGATGCCGCCCACGGCCCGGACTGACGGCCCGAACCGACACTCGAAAGCGTTTACCCCCCTCGCCCGGAACGACGGGCCATGGCCAAGTTCCCGCAGGCCGAACAGCGGCTCCTCAACAAGCTCATCTGCATGCGCTGTAACGCCCGGAATCCGCCGCGGGCCACGTTCTGCCGCAAGTGCGGCTACAAGCACCTGCGCCCGAAGAACCGCGAGCGCCAGACGGCCTGAGACGGCGCTTACGAGGCGTTGAGGACGGGCGCTCACCAGGCGTCGACGGCCGCCACGACGAGCAGCCGGATTGGCGTTGAGACGGGTTGGCTGCCGCACCCTTATCAACGAAGACGCGCCCAGGCTGGGCCACGACGTGACGGTCGTCGTGGGACGCTATACGGAGCGCGGCGCCCGTCCCACGAACGCGAAGCCGCCAGTTCGCCAC
>Ga0102944_1000137_pt1 | contig 59984 bp, 45 predicted proteins | sample SalPonD_shore_MG_FD_78172 | JGI IMG/M metagenome (GOLD analysis project Ga0102944, IMG submission 78172) | Salt pond soil microbial communities from South San Francisco under conditions of wetland restoration - Salt Pond MetaG... | ecosystem: Environmental > Aquatic > Marine > Intertidal zone >... | reverse complement strand
CCTGTGCACGATCGAGGCGCTGGAGAGCCGGGAGTGGCTGCGGGACGCGGCCGGCGTGGACCGGGACCTCGGGAGCTTCCCGACCGACCGCGTCAACCCGAACGGCGGGAGCATCGCGCTCGGCCACCCGTTCGGGGCCACGGGGGCGCGCATCCTCTCGCAGGCGGCCGCCGAGCTGGCGTCCCAGCCGTCGGGGAGCCGCGCGGTGGTGAGCATCTGCGCCGCGGGCGGCCTGGGCCACGTGGCGCTGCTCGAGGCGCCGTAGCGGAGGGAGCCGGCCGTTCCGGCGCGGCCGTCGGGGCCGGGCGGGCGCCCGTCCCTACGAGCCCCCGGCGCTCGCCTCGTACACGGGGGGAGAAGCCGCCGCGGAGGGCGCCCCCGAGGCCACGGTGGGCACCGGCCGGTCCCGGATCGGGACGGTGGCCGCCTGGTCCACGAGCATCGACCCGAACAGGAGGGCCAGGTAGAGGAGCGAGTAGCGGTAGAGCTTCCAGGCCCGCCCCGTGTGCTCCCGCTCGCGCAGGAGCTCGACGACCAGCCACAGGAGCCGCCCGCCCAGGAGGAGCGCCAGCACGCCGTACACGACGCCGAAGGCGCCGGTGAGGACGGGGACGAGGCTGAGCGGCACGAGCACGAGGCTGTAGAGGAGCATCTGCCGCTTGGTCTCGCGCTCGCCCCACACCACCGGCGCCATCGGCACCCCCGCCTCCGCGTAGTCCTTCTTCTTCATGAGCGCCAGCGCCCAGAAGTGCGGCGGCGTCCAGTAGAACACGATGAGGAAGAGGACGATGGCGGGGAGGTCCACGTGCCCCGCCACCGCCGCCCAGCCCACCAGCGGCGGGAACGCTCCCGCCGCACCACCGATCACGATGTTCTGCGGGGTGGAGCGCTTGAGCCAGCGCGTGTAGACGAAGACGTAGAACAGGAGCCCGGCCAGTGCGAGACCGGCCGCGACCAGGTTGGCGGCGAACGCGAACACGCCGAACGCCGCGACCGCGAGCACGATCCCGAACACGAGGACGCGCCGGGCCGGCATCCGCCCGCTCGGGATCGGCCGGCGGCGGGTGCGGGCCATGGTCCGGTCGATGTCCCGGTCCAGGTACATGTTGATCGCGTTCGCCCCGCCCGCCATCAGGTAGCCGCCCACGACCGTCCACAGGACGAGCCAGGCCGACGGCGAGCCCGCCACGAACATCGGGATCACCGTCGTGACGAGGAGGAGCGAGATGATGCGGGGCTTCGTGAGCGCGACGTAGTCGAGCAGGGCCTGCCGGGCGGAGAGCGCCCCGGCCTCCTCGGCGCCCTCCGGCGCCGGAGACGCCCCCACGCGCCCCGCTTCGGCGGGCGCCGGCCGCCGCCGGGTGAGCGTGGCCGCCCACACGAGCGAGGCGAACACGGCCGCGCCTCCGGCCACGTGCAGGGCGCGCGCCGCGAGCGGCAGCCCGCCCAGGATCATCCACGCCCCGATCGCGATCTGGGCCAGGACGACGCCCGCCACGACCACCGAGGCCGCCCGCGCCGCCCGGTCGCCCGGACGGTGCCGGCGGACGTGGAACGGGTACCACACGGCCAGGAAGGCCAGCGTGTAGGCCAGCAGGCGGTGCGTCCAGTGGAGGTGCGTCCTCCAGCCGCCCGCGGGCACCACGCTCCCGTTGCACAGGGGGAAGCCCCGGCACGCCGTCGAGGCGCCCAGGTTGGCCACCAGGGCGCCCAGCAGGACGACCACGAACGCCAGGCCGGCCAGGGCCACGGTGATCCGCGACGTGCGGTCGGGCCGGGGCGAGCGCGGGCCGGTGAAGGCGCGCGTCGTCCCGACCACGATCAGCCCCAGGAGCGCCATCGCGGTCCCGAGATGGAGCACCACGGTGGAGGGCGGGAGCTCGAGCCACACGGTGACCGCCCCGAGGAGCGCCTGCACGACGACCAGCGCGAACGCGGCCACGCTCAGGATCAGCGGCCGGCGCATGGCCCGGACGCGGCGGGCCGTCCAGCCGGAATAGACCATCATGGCCGCGACCAGGGTCACCACGGTCGCCGCGGTGAGGCGGTGGCCGTACTCGATCATGGTGGGCAGGTCCATCGGCGGGATCAGGTGACCCCGGCACAGGGGCCAGTCCGGGCCACAGCCGAGCCCGCTGCCGGTGATCCGGACCACACCGCCCAGGACCACCAGGAAGTAGGTGGCCACCAGGGTGAGGCCGGCCACCAGGCCCCAGCGCCCGAGCTCGGCCGGCTTCGATCTTTGGATTCCGGGCTCCATCGCGTCGCTCGAGAGGGGAACCGCGGGCCGCGGGCCGCGTCCGTTTGCGTCCGATTCGTGAATCGTGCGAAGTTGCCCCCGCCCGATCGGGCGCGAACATAGGGACCTACGGACCGCCGCGCCACGTGGCGCGCGGAACCGCTGGAGGATAGACGGGGATGGCCGAGCCGGACACAGCGGGGGACGAGCGTGCCGGGCAGGAAGGGGCGGAGGAGAAGAAGGAGAGCCGCCTCTCGATCTTCGCCCTCAAGAAGCTGGCCCCCCGGCTCGCACCCCACCGCCGAGCCATCGCCGGAGCCGTCACCTGCCTCGTCCTCAGCGCCGCGATCGGGCTCAGCTTCCCGCTCGTCGTCCGCTACCTCATGGACGCGGCGTTCGTCAAGAAGAACCTCGGCCACCTGAACGAGATCGCCGCCGTCCTCCTCGTCCTGTTCGCCGTGCAGGGGGTCCTCAACTACTGCGAGGTCTACCTCCTGGGCGCCACGGCCGAGCGGGTCGTCACCTTCCTGCGGATCGACCTGTTCTCGCACCTCCTCGAACTCTCGCCCGGCTTCTTCAGCCGGCGCTCCTCGGGCGAGCTCACGAGCCGTCTCACCTCGGACTGCTCGACCCTGCAGAGCCTCCTCAGCCACCAGGTGGCCGAGCTCCTCCGCCAGGTTCTCTACCTGGTGGGAGGGCTCTCGCTCCTTGCCTTCCTGCACGCGCGCCTCATGGTCACCGTGCTGGCCGTGGCGCCGCTGGTCGTGGTGCTCGGCTTCGTGGTGGGCCGCTACCTGCGCAAGCGGAGCACCCAGGTGCAGGACCGGCTGGCCGAGGCCAACGCCACGGCCGAGGAGGCCCTCACCCAGATCCCCACCGTCCAGAGCTTCGTGCGGGAGGCGTGGGAGCGGACGCGCTACGACAGCCGCATCCGCTCGGCCCTGGACGCCGCGATCGAGCGGGCCCGGGTGCGGGGCGGCTTCTTCGGAGCCATCACCTTCCTGGCCTTCGGCGGGATCGTGGCCGTGCTGTGGGAGGGAGGGCGCCTCATCGTGGCCGGCCAGATCACCGCGGGCGAGCTCGTCTCCTTCCTGCTGTACGCCGTGCAGGTGGCCGCCGCGATCACCGCGCTCGGCTCGATCTGGAGCAGCTACCAGGAGGCGCAGGGGGCGGCGCACCGGGTGTTCGAGCTCATCGAGACCGAGCCGGACATCGCCGACCCCGCCGACCCCGCGGAGCTCCGGGAGGAGGGGCCCGGGCGGATCACGTTCGAGAACGTGTGGTTCCGCTACCACCCCGACGATCCCTGGGCGCTGCGCGAGGTCGACGTCACGATCCGGCCCGGCGAGATCGTGGCGCTGGTGGGGCCCAGCGGAGCCGGAAAGTCGACCTTCGCCTACCTCGTCCCCCGCTTCTGGGACCCGACCGAGGGGAGGATCACGCTCGCCGGCCACGACCTCCGGCGCCTGCGGCTCTCGGACCTCCGGGACCGGGTCGGGATCGTGCCGCAGGAGCCGATGCTGTTCGCGGGCACGGTGGGGGAGAACATCGCCTACGGCCGGCCCTCGGCCGACCGGGAGGAGATCGAGGCCGCCGCCCGATCGGCGCACGCGCACGAGTTCATCGACACCCTGCCGGGCGGATACGAGACCACGGTCGGCGAGCGCGGCGTCCGCCTCTCGGGCGGGCAGCGCCAGCGGATCGCGATCGCCCGCATCTTCCTCAAGGCCCCCGAGATCCTCATCCTGGACGAGGCGACCAGCAGCCTGGACACCGAGAGCGAGCGGCTCGTCGAGGAGGCGCTCGAGGCGGCCATGAAGGAGCGGACGACCCTCATCATCGCCCACCGCCTCCGCACGGTGCGGCGGGCGGACCGGCTCCTGGTCCTCCGACGCGGGCGCGTGGTCGAGCAGGGCTCCCACCAGGAGCTCCTGGCCCAGGACGGGCTCTACGCCCGCCTCTACCGGGGCCAAGTCCTGGAGCCGGAAGCCGCGCCGGCCGTCTGAGCGCGCGAGCCTCCCGAGGAGGGCTCGTCCCGACCCCGCGGCGTCCCGCGGGCGACCGCCCCTCGCGGCCGGCCTCCCTCCCCGCGTCCCCGGCGCGACCCGCCTTCGCGCCCGCCGTCCTCGCGTGGCTCGCCGCGGCCTCCCTCGCGGCGCTCCCGGCCGGGCTCGCCGGCCAGGCGCGGCCGGACACCGCCGGGACCCGTCCCGACACCACGCCCTCCACGCTCGAGCCCGTGCGCGTCACGGTGACCCGGGTCGAGGAGCCCCTGCGCGACGTCCCCCTCCCGGTCACGGTGGTGGACGCCGCCCGGAGGGAGGAGGGCGAGCCGGGGGTCTCGCTGCAGTCGGCCGTCGGGGGCGTCCCGGGCGTGTTCGTGGCCGACCGCCACAACCTCTCGCTCGGCGACCGCCTGGTCGTGCGGGGGTCCGGGGCCCGGGCCCAGTTCGGCGTGCGCGGCGTGCAGGTCCTGGCCGACGGCATCCCCCTCACCCTGCCCGACGGCCAGGCGGCCCTCGGGAACCTGGACCTCGGATCGGCCGCCCGCATCGAGGTCGTCCGCGGCCCCGCCTCCTCGCTGTACGGGAACGCGTCGGGGGGCGTGCTCCGCGTGGAGTCGGGGCCCTTTCCCGCCGCCCCGCTCGCCCCCTCGGCCCGCGTCGTGGCCGGGGCCTACGGCCTCCTCCAGGCCGAGGCGCGCGCGGGCGGCACGGACGGCTCGCTCTCGTGGCTCTTCCACGGGACCAGGATGCGGACGGACGGGTGGCGCGAGCACGCCGGGGCGGAGCGCTGGCAGGCCAATTTGGTGGCGCGCTCCGCGCTGCCCGGGGGCGGGGAGGTCCGCGGCGTCCTGAACGTCTACCGCCTCCCCTTCGCCCGGAACCCGGGGTCGCTGGACCGGGAGACCGCGGCGGAGGCCCCCAGGACGGCCCGTCCCTTCCTCATCGCGCAGGGGACGGGCGAGACGTCGGGCCAGGGGCAGGCGGGCGTCTCCGCCATCCTCCCGCTCGGGGACCGGGTCGAGCTCCGCGGCTCGGCGTGGGGCCTGGCCCGGGACGTGTGGAACCCGATCCCGAGCCGGATCATCGGACTCGGGCGGGCGGCCGGCGGCGTGCGGAGCGTGCTCTCCGGGCGGGCCGGGCCCGGAGGCCTCGCGCTGCGCTGGACGGTCGGCCTGGACGCCGGGCTCCAGGCCGACCACCGGCGCGAGCTCGGGAACCTGGGCGTCCCCCCGGGCGGCGAGCGGGCGGCCGAGGGCGCGCTTCTCCTGGACCAGGACGAGCGGGTGCTGCAGGCGGCGCCCTTCGTCCGGCTCGAGGCGCGGCTCCCCGGCCGCGTCGGGCTCTCGGCCGGCCTGCGGCTGGACGGCTACCGCTTCTCGGTCGCCGACCGGCTCCTGGCCGACGGGGACGACTCCGACGTGCGCTGGATGACGAGCGCGAGCCCCTCCGCCGGCGTCACCTGGTCCCCCCTCCGCTGGCTCGGCACGTACGCCCGCCTCGGGACGGCCTTCGAGACCCCGACCACCAGCGAGCTCTCGAACCGGGCCGACGGGGGCGGCGGCTTCGCGCCGGGCCTCGGGCCCGAGCACACGGTGGTGCTCGAGGCCGGGGCCCGGGGGGCGCTCGCGGCCGGCCGCCTCCGGTGGGAGGTCGCCGCGTACCGGGCCCGCGTCACGGACGCGCTCGTCCCCTTCCAGGGGCCCGGCGACCAGACCTTCTACCGGAACGCCGGCAGGCTCACGCGCCGCGGCCTCGAGCTCCGGGCCGAGGCGCGTCCCCTCCCCCGCACGGAGGTCCGCCTGTCGTGGAGCCTCGAGAGCCACGTCTTCGACCGGTTCGGGGCGGACGGCGCGGACTACGCCGGGAACCTCGAGCCGGGCGTGCCCGGCCAGCGCGCCTTCGTCTCGGCCGCCGCCCTCCTCCCCGGCCGGCTCCGGCTCGAGGCGCGGGGACGATGGGTGGACGCCTACCCGGCCGACGATGCCAACACGGCGTGGGCGGCCTCCCACCGGGTGGTGGACGTGCGGCTCGGCGTCCGGATCTCGGCGGGACCGTGGCGCTCGAGGGCCTTCGTGGGGATCGACAACCTGCTGGACGAGCGCTACTCGGGCTCGGTGGTCCCGAACGCGTTCGGGGGACGCTACTACGAGCCCGCGCCGGGGAGGAGCCTGCTGGCGGGCGTAGAACTGGGGACGTGACGTGCGGGCGGGGTCGGGCGCGTCGGCGCGGCCGGCCCTCGGGGCGGCCCGGCCCGGCCGGACGCCGCCGCGCGCGGCCCGCCGTCCCTCAGCCCGACGTTCCCTCCGCCAGCCTCCGCACGTCCGCCAGGAGCCGGTCGGCCCGCTGGGGGCCCAGGTAGCGTCGGCGGATCACCCCGTCCCCGTCGATCAGGAAGGTCGTCGGGAAGCCCATGACCTCGTAGAAGTGGACGACGCGGTCGGAGCTGGACGACCAGATCGGGTAGTTCATCGCGAAGGTGTCGGCGAAGGCCCGGATGGCGGCCGGCGTCCCGGAATCCACCGCGATCGACAGGATCGTCGCGTCCAGGTCCCCGCTCGCCTCGAGCGTGTCCTGGAGGTCGACCAGCTCGGGGATCTCCCGCCGGCAGGGCGGACACCAGGTGCCCCAGAAGTTGAGGACGACGATCTTCCCACGGTAGTCCCGCAGGGAGACCGTGTCGTGCGCCAGGCTCAGGAAGGGGACGACGGGCGCCGGGATCTCGAGCCACGCCGAGCGGGACGCCTCGCCCCTCCGGGCCTCGGGCGTCCGCGCCTCCGGCGGGAGCCCCGAGTCCGCGCCCGCCGCGGGAGAGGGGAGCGTGGTGACGGAGCCAGGGCTGAGGAGGGCCCACGCGCTCCCCCCGGCCGCCAGGACGGCCACCAGCGCCGCCCCCAGCCGCGCCTTCGTGCTTCCCTTCATCCGGCGTCCTCCGTTCGCCTCCGTGCCCGGCATCCGTCCGCGGCCTCGCGCCTACTACCCGCCCCCGGGCTCACGGGTCGGCCTTTCCCCAGCCGCCGCCCCCCGGGGTCTCGATCCGGAGCCGATCGCCCTCCTCGACCTCCAGCGAGACCTTGGCGGGGAGCTCCCGCTCCCGGCCATCCCGAACGAGGACGTTCCTCCCGGGCCGCCCCGGCCCGCCGCCGGCCAGCCCGTACGGCCCGATCCGCCGGCGCTCGGTGAGGAGCGTGACCCGGGCCGGCGCCTCGAAGGCCAGCTCCCGGACGATCCCGTCGCCTCCCGGGTGAGCCCCCTGGCCCCCCGAGCCGCTCCGCACCTCGTAGCGCGTCACCCGGAACGGATACGCGAACTCGAGCGCCTCGACCGGCGTGTTGAGCGTGTTGGTCATGTGCGTGTGTACCGCGGAGGCGCCCGGCCCCGACGGTCCCGCGCCCGCGCCCCCGCCCACGGTCTCGTAGTACGTGTAGGGCTCCCCGTCCTGGTCCCGTCCCCCGACCGCCACGTTGTTCATGGTCCCCTGGCTGGCCGCGGGGATCCGGTCCGGGCACGCCTTCGCCAGCGCGCCCAGGAGGACGTCCACGATGCGCTGGGAGGTCTCCACGTTCCCGCCCGCGACGGGGGCCGGCCGCCGCGCGTCGACCAGCGTGCCCGGCTCCGTCACGAGCTCGATCGGGACCAGGCAGCCGCCGTTGGACGGGAGGTCGAGGCCCACCAGCGACCGCACCACGTAGTACACGGCCGAGAGCGTGATCGCCCGGACCGCGTTGATCCCCGCCTCGCGCTGCGGGGAGGTCCCGGTGAAGTCGAACGTGATCCGGTCCCCGATGATCGACACCGCGACCGCGATCTCCGCCTCGCCACCACCCCGCCCGTCGTCCTCCATGACGTCCCGGAAGCGGTAGGTGCCGTCCGGGATCGTCTCGAGGAGCCTGCGGGTGGTCCGCTCCGCGTAGGCGAGGAGCTCGTCCATCGTCTCCCGCACGCGGCCGGCCCCGTACCGGGCCGCCAGCGCCCGGAGACGGACGGCGCCCCGCTCCACCGCCGCCCGCTGCGCCCGGAGGTCCCCCTCCCGCTCGCGGGGCGTGCGGACGTTGGCCAGGAGGAGGGCGAGGACGTCGGGGTCGGTCTCCCCGGCCCGCACCAGCCGGACCGGCGGGATGACGAGCCCCTCCTGGAGGAGCTCGCTGGCCAGGGGCATGGAGCCGGGCGTCATGCCGCCCACGTCGGCGTGGTGGGCGCGGGCGGCCACGTAGCCGAGGGGTCGGCCCGGGGACCCGGCCCCGACGGATCCCGAACCTCCGTCCGCTCCCTCCTCGAAGACCGGCGCCACGAGCGTGATGTCCGGGAGGTGGGTGCCGCCCCGGAACGGGTCGTTCAGCATGGCGACGTCCCCGGGCCCGAGCTGCAGGGCGTCCACGCAGGCCCGCACGGAGAGCGGCATCGACCCCAGGTGCACGGGGATGTGCTCGGCCTGGGCGACCATGTCTCCAGCACTGCTGAAGATCGCGCAGGAGAAGTCCTTGCGTTCCTTGATGTTGGGTGAGTAGGCACTCCGCCGGAGGACGCCCCCCATCTCCTCGGCCACCGAGGCGAACAGGTGCTTGAAGACCTCGAGCCGCACCGGGTCCACGCTCACCTCGCCACCTCCAGGACCAGGTTCGAGCGCCGGTCCACCCGGCCGCGGTCGCCCTCGCCCAGGAACACGGTCGTGTCGTCCCGGAGGACGACGGCCGGACCTTCGATCCGGTGGCCCGGCCGCAGGTCGGCGGCCCGGTAGAAGGGCGCCGTCGCCCGCCGCGCCGCGCCGTCCCGGCCCCGGTGGACGACCGGGCGCTCGGAGGCGAGGGCGCCCGAGGGATCGGCCGGCCCCTCCTCGCCCTCGGGCAGAGGCGGCGGGCTCACCGGGAGGACCGTGCGCAGCCGGAGGCTCACCACCTCGGTCTCCGCCCCCGGGTCGGCGTGCCCGTAGGCCTGGCGGTGGAGGCGGTGGAACCGCTCCTCCGGGCTCGCGCCACCGGCCTCGAGCGGGACCTCGAGCTCCCACGACTGGCCCCGGTAGCGCATGGCCAGCCGGCGCTCCAGCCGGAGCTCCCGGCCGGGGGCCTCCGACCGGAGCTCCGAGCGCGCCCGCTCCTCGAGCGGGGCGAAACGCTCGCGGAGCTCCTCGGGCGACGCGCTCCCCGGCAGCATGACCGTGAGGCCGTGGTCCCGCACGACGTCGGCGGCCAGCATGCCGTGCGCCGAGAGCACGGACGCCGTGGGCGGGACGAGGACCGTTCCGATCCCGAGCGCCCGCGCCAGCTCCGCCGCGTGGAGCCCGCCAGCCCCTCCGAACGCCACCATCGTGAAGTCGGCGGGGTCGTGCCCCCGCTGGACGGAGATGACCCGGAGCGCCCGCTCCATGTGGGCGTTCGCCACCCGGAGCACGCCCAGGGCCGCCGCCTCGAAGGGCTCGAGGCCAAGCGGCGTCTCGAGCCCCGCCTCCGCCGCGAGCCCGCCCAGCGCCTCCCGGGCGGCGTCCGCGTCGAGCGCGAGCTCGCCCCCCAGGAAGGCGCCCGGGTCCATGCGCCCGAGCGCCAGGTTGGCGTCGGTCACCGTGGGGCGCTCCCCTCCCCGCCCGTAGCACGCCGGGCCCGGGTCGGCGCCGGAACTCTCGGGGCCCACCCGCAGGGCGCCCCCCGTGTCCACCCGCGCCACCGACCCGCCGCCCGAGCCGACCGTGTGCAGGTCGACGACCGGGACCGCGAGCGGGAGCCCGTCGATCGTGGCCTCGGTCGTGAGCCGCGGCTCGCCATCGGCCAGCGACACGTCGGTCGAGGTCCCGCCCATGTCGAAGCCGATGATCCGGTCGAGGCCGGCGGCCCGGGCCACGTGCAGCGCGCCCACGACCCCGCCCGCCGGACCCGAGAGCACCGAGCCCAGGCCGGTGCCGCGCGCGGCCGCCAGGCTCAGGCTCCCGCCGCTCGACTGCATGACCCTCCAGCGGCCGCCGCCCGCCCCCTCCTCGATCCGGCCCAGGTAGCGGTCCACCACCGGGGTCACGTAGGCGTCGACCGCCGTGGCGCTCGCCCGCTCGTACTCGCGGAGCTCCGGGAGGACCTCGCTGGAGAGGGAGACCGAGAGGCCCTCGGCCCGGAGCCGGCGGCCCAGGCGGGCCTCGTGCTCCGGCCGGAGGAAGGAGAACAGGAGGCAGACGGCCACCGAGCGCACGCCGGACTCGAGGAGGCGCGACGTCACGCGCTCGACCTCCTCGTCGGCGAGGGGACGGAGGACCCGGCCCCGGTGGTCCACCCGCTCGTCCACCTCGAAGCACAGGTCGGCGGGGACGAGCGGCACCGGAGGTCGGGGCTCGAGATCGTAGAGGGCCGGGCGGGCCTGCCGCCCGATGGTCAGGACGTCCCGAAATCCGCGAGTGGCCACGAGCGCGGTGCGGGCCCCCTTCCGCTCGAGGACGGCGTTCGTGGCCACCGTGGAGCCGTGGACCACGACCGGCCCGGGGCCGCCGGCCACCCCGCCGCTCGCGTCGCCGGCCACCCCGCCGCTCGCGTCGCCGTCGGCCCCGCCGCTCGCCGCATCGCCCGCCGCGTCCGCGCCCAGGATCCGTCCGAGGCCCGCCAGGACCGCCCGGGACGGGTCGTCGGGGGTCGAGAGGAGCTTGGAGGTGCGGACCGCCGCCTCCCCGCCCTCGCGCACGACCACGAAGTCGGTGAACGTCCCGCCCACGTCGATCCCGATCCGGGTCGGCGGGCGGGCGGTCCCGCTGCCGGGCGCCCCGCCGCCGGGCTCGACGCTCGAGCCGCCGGCCGCCATCAGAACACCCCCGCGAGCGCGCGGACGCCGAGCACGGCCGCCAGCGCCACGACCACGGCGCCCGCCAGGTTGAGCGCCCGGCCGTTCCGCCACCGGCCCATGCGCTCGCCGTCGTTCACGGCCACCAGGAGGAAGACGGCCACCGCCGGGAGGAGGAGGCCGTTGGCCACCTGGGCGAAGAGGATGGCCGGCACCGGCCGGATCCCGAGGACCGAGAAGGCGATCCCGGCCCCGAGCACGAGGCCCCACACGGCGCGGAAGCGAGCCGAGCGGAGGTCGGCGTCCCACCCCAGGACCCCGCAGGCGGCCCAGGCGGCGGCCAGGGGCGCCGTGATGGCCGAGGTGAGGCCCGCGGCCAGGAGGCCGGCGCCGAAGAACACGCGGGCCCATTCGCCCAGGAGGGGCTCCAGCTGGCGGGCCATGTCGGCCGCGTTCTCGACGCCGGGCGCGCCGGCCCCCGCCGCCGTGACGACCACGGCCATGCTCACCAGCCCGCCCAGCACGATGGCCCGGGCCGCGTCGCGCCGCGCCTCGGGGAGGTCCCCGGCTCCCGACCAGCGCTCCCGCACGGCCGAGGCGTGGAGGAACAGGTTGTACGGCACCACGGTGGTCCCGACGAGCCCCAGGGCCAGGAGGGCGGCGCTCCCCGGCGCCTCGGGGACGAGGAGGCCGCGGAGGAGCTCGCCCGGCGACGGGAGGAGCGTGGCGGCGGTCGCGAAGAAGACGATGCCCATGACCCCCACCATGAGCGTGAGCCACCGCTGGAGGATCGCGTACCGGCCCCACCACAGGAGGGCCGCCGCTCCGAGGCCGAGGACGGGCGCCCACGCCCGCGCCGGCCCGCCGCCCAGGGCGCTCGCGCCCAGCGCCCCGCCCAGGAGGTTCCCGGTCTCGTAGGCCGCGTTCCCGATCACGATGGCCGAGAGCACGAGGAGGGCGGCGGCCGTCCGGGCCGGCCCGCGCCGGAAGCGGGCCCGAACGGCCTCCCCCAGCCCCTGCCCGGTCACGAGGCCGAGCCGGGCCGCCATCTCCTGGAGGGCCAGGGTGGCCAGGACCGAGAACAGGAGCGCCCACAGGAGCGCCGATCCGGTGCGCACGCCGGCCAGGGTGGCCGTGGTGATCGTGCCGGGCCCCAGGAACGCGGCGGCGACCATCGCGCCGGGTCCGCCCCGCGACCGCACGGGTCCGGGGCGACCGCCGGCCCCCTCTGTCCCTCCTCTCGCCATCACCCGGAAGGCCTCCTCTCCAGGCCGTTTCCACGCCGACGCGACCGCCGCGAGGGCTCAAGATGCCCGCGGCACCGGGGCTTCGCCACCGGAATGGTTAATGCTCCCTCTGTGAGGGTGCCGCCGAGGCCGTCGGCGGCGAGATCGTGCCGCCGGTGGCCGGAAGCGGCGATACATGGAGTCCGCTTTCAGGAAAGGAGGCACGAACATGAGTACTGCGAGCAGAGCGGAATCGATTTCGTCGCAGCGAGACGCGGCCCGGGTGGTGGCCGGAGGCTCCACCGTGGAGGCGGTGGCCGGAGGCGGCGCCGTCGTCCTGGCGATCCTCGGCCTGTCCGGGGTCTCCCCGGCGTTCCTGGCCGCGATAGCGACGATCGCCGTGGGTGCGGCGCTCCTCTCGGAGGGCGGCGCCATCGCGACGCGGTACTCCGAGCTGGTCTCGGAGCTCTCCGAGTCCTCGATGGACGACACCGAGCTCGGAGCCGGAATGACCACGGAGTTCCTGGGAGGGATCGCCGGCATCGTGCTCGGCATCCTGGCCCTGCTCGGCGTCAGCCGCTGGTCCCTGATGAGCGTGGCGGCCATCGTCTTCGGTGGCTCGCTCCTCATCGGCAGCACGCTGGTGTCCGAGCTCAACCACGCCTCTCTCGCCGCCCGTGCACGCAGGCACGGCAAAGAGATGCACGGCGTCGCCCGGCAGGCCGTGAAGGCCGCCGTCGGCACGCAGGTCCTCGTGGGCCTCGGCGCCGCCGTGCTGGGGATCCTGGCCCTCATCGGCCTCACGCCCCACGTCCTCACGCTGGTGGCGTTCCTGAGCGTGGCCGGAGCCACCGTGCTGAGCGGCTCGGCGGTGAGCGCCAGGTTCCAGCGGGCGGTGAGCGCCTGACGGCGCGCACCCCACGCGGTCGGACGGACGGGCCCGGCAGCCGCCGGGCCCGTTCTGCATCGGGGGCTTGCCCGGCGCCGGCCCCGGCGGCTATCTCTCGTTCGTAGACAGGCGGACGGAGCCCCCCGGAAGCCGGTGAGAATCCGGCACGGCCCCGCCACTGTGAGAGGCCCGCGATCCACGGGATCGCGGCACGGCGCGCCCGACGAGCCACTGGACCGCCCCGAGGGGCGGACCGGGAAGGCGGACGCGACCGCCTCGAGTCAGGAGACCGGCTCCGTCCGTGCCCGAGGATGAGCCCCTCGAGGGAGGGGTCGGGCGCGGCGCATCCCGTCGCGCTTCCCCCTCCCCCGCGGGGCCGAAGGCCTCCGAGGGGAGGAGCCTCTGAACGACAGCGTCACGTCCGATCCCGCGTCCGATGCGCCGGCCCGGCGCGGCCCGCGTCCGGCCCTGCGGCTCGCGTTCCTGGTCCTGGTCCTGGCGGCCTGCCTGGGCCTGGCGGTGCTGGTGGGGGCCGCCCCCATCGCCCCCGGCCGGGTGCTGGCCGCGCTGGGCGGGGGCGGCGACCCGGCCGCCCGGGGCATCGTCCTCGGCCTTCGGCTCCCGCGCGCCGTCCAGGGGGCGCTGGTCGGCGGCGGCCTGGCGGTGGCCGGGGCGGCGTTCCAGGCCCTCCTCCGGAACCCCCTCGCCGAGCCCTACGTGCTGGGCGTCTCCGGCGGCGCCGCGCTCGGCGCCGTGGCCGCCCTGGTCCTCGGGTGGAGCGCGGCCGGCGTGTGGTCCCTCCCCGTGGCCGCCTTCTGCGGGGCGCTGCTGGCCGTGGGCGCCGTGCTGGCCGTGGCCGCACGGAGCTCCCTGGCGCTCGACACGCGTGTCCTCCTCCTGGCGGGGGTCGTGGCGGGCGCCTTCTTCAACGCTCTCATCATGCTCCTCCTCAGCCTGGGACGCGCCGAGGCGTTCCGCTCGGCCATCTACTGGATGATGGGGAGCCTGTCGGGCGCCGGCTGGAGCGAGACCTGGATCCTGGCCCTGTACGTCCTCCCCTCCTCCGCCGTCCTCCTGGCCCTGGCCCGGCCGCTGAACCTCCTGGCCGTGGGGGAGGAGACGGCCCTCTACCTGGGCACCAAGGTGGAGGGGACCAAGCGGATCGTGTACGTCGCGACCTCGCTGCTCGTGGCCGCCACGGTGTCGGTGGCCGGCGCCATCGGCTTCGTCGGCCTCATCGTCCCGCACGCCGTGCGGCTGGCCTGGGGGAGCGACCACCGCCTCCTGATGCCCGCCTCGCTGCTGGCCGGCGGGGCGTTCCTGGTCCTGGCCGACACCGCCGCCCGCACGGTGGCCGCCCCCGCGGAGCTCCCGGTCGGGGTCGTCACCGCGCTGGTCGGCGTCCCGCTGTTCGTGACGCTCCTGGTCCGGGAGTCGGGCCGGGGCGGGGGGCTCGGGTGAGCGCGGCCGGACCCCCTGCGGACCGCCGGCGGGCCGGGGCCGCCGCGCCGGAGGCCCGCTCGCGCGCCGCCGCCCTGGCCGTCGAGGGGCTGGCGTTCCGCTATCCGCGGGCCGCGAGCCCCACCCTGGACGACGTCGCCTTCACGGTGGCCCCCGGCGAGCTGTTCGGCGTCCTGGGTCCCAACGGCTCGGGGAAGTCCACCCTCCTCCGCCTCCTCCTCGGGGCGCTCGGCGCGGACCGGGGCCGCATCCGCGTCCTGGGCCGCGGCCTGGAGACGTGGGGGCGCCGCGAGCTGGCGCGCCGGGTGGCCGTCGTGCCCCAGCACGAGGAGATCGCCTTCCCGCTCTCGGTGGAGGAGCTGGTGGCCATGGGCCGCTACCCCCACCTGGGCCCGTGGCGGGCCGAGGGTCCCGGCGACCGCCGCGCCGTCCGCGAGGCTCTGGCGAGGTGCGACCTCGCGGCGGTCGCGGGCCGGCCGGTCTCCACCCTGTCGGGGGGCGAGCTGCAGCTGGGCCGCCTGGCGCGCGCCCTGGCGCAGGAGCCCGAGGTCCTTGTGCTGGACGAGCCCACGGTCTCCCTGGATCTCCGCCACCGCATGGAGATCTTCGGGCTCCTGAGGGAGCTGGCGGGGCCCGAAGGGACGACCGTCGTCCTCGTCACCCACGACCTGAACACCGCCTCCCGCTTCGCCGACCGCCTCCTCCTCCTCGACGGCGGCCGGCAGGCCGCGGTGGGAACGCCCGCCCAGGTCCTGGAGCGGGAGACGATCGAGCGCGTCTACGGCTGGCCGGTCCGCGTCACGAGCCATCCCGGGCCCGGCCCCGACGCCGGGGCGCCCCAGGTCACCGCGCTGGCCACCCGAAACGAACCCGAGGAGGTCTCGTGAGCACCGCCGAACGGAGCGTACGCATTCTCGTGGCTGCGACCCTCGCGGCCGCCGCCCTGGCCGCACGGCCGGCCCCCTCGGCCGCGCAGGCCCCGGGCGACACGGCCGCGCGGTCCCGGAGCGACACCGTCCTCCTCCCGGGCCTCGTGGTCACCGCCTACCGCATGCCCGTGCCCCGGGACGCCGTGGTGAGCGACGTCACGGTGCTCGACTCCGCCCGCATCCGGGCCGCCGGCGCCCTGCACGTCCTGGACCTCCTCCGGCGCGTCCCCGCGGCGCAGGTCGTCCAGACGGGACCGTGGGGGAGCCCGGCCTCGCTGTTCCTGCGCGGCGGGGAGAGCAACTACGTCAAGGTCCTGGTGGACGGCGTCCCGGTGAACCAGGCCGGCGGCGACTTCGACTTCTCGTCGCTCACGACGACGGGCGTCCGGCGCATCGAGATCGTGCGGGGCCCCGCCAGCGTCCTGTACGGCTCGGACGCGGTCTCGGGCGTGGTGCAGATCTTCACCGACCGCGGCCGCGGGCCGCCCACGGTCCACGCCTCCGCGCGGGCCGGCTCCTACGCGAGCCTGGACGGGACCGCCAGCGTGCGCGGTGGGAGCGAGACCGTCCGCTACGGCGCGTCGGTGGGCCGCTTCTCCACGGACGGCACCCTGCCCTACAACGACGCGTACCGGAACACGACCGCCACCGGGAGCGTGCGGCTGCTGCCCGACCCGGCCACCCGGGCCACCCTCACCGCCCGCTGGGACGCGTTCACCGCTCACTTCCCGACCGATGGGACGGGCCGGGTCGTGGACCGGAACCAGTTCCGCGACGGCCGGAGCCTGTCGGCCGGGCTCACGCTCTCCCGCCGCCTCTCGGACGCGGTCGGGGTTCGGCTGCAGCTGGCCGATCACGAGGCCCGCTCGCACCTGCGGGACGCGCGGGACGGGCCCTCCGACACGACCGGCTTCTACGCCAACCACGGGGACGGGCGGCAGGCGCGCCGGTCCGCCGACCTCCGGGTCGACCTCCGCCCCACCTCGGGCACGGTCGTGAGCCTCGGCGGCACCTGGGAGCGGGAGACCGGGCGGGACTCGAGCCGGTCGGTCTCGCCCGCCGGCGCCTCGGTGAGCCGCACGGACGGCGCGCGCCGGGACGCGGGCGCCTACGTCCAGGTCCTGAGCCGGCCCGTCGCCGGGCTCAGCCTGACCGCGGGAGCGCGCGTGGACGACGACCAGGCGTTCGGCACGTGGACGACCTGGAGGGCCGGAGCCGCCTACCGGCTCCCGTGGGGGACGCGCTTCCGGGCCGCGGCGGGCACCGGCTTCAAGGAGCCCACCTTCTTCGAGAGCTTCGGGAGCAGCTTCGTGAACGGGAACCCGGAGCTGGAGCCCGAGCACAGCCGGAGCTGGGAGGTCGGCGCCCGACAGCCGCTCCTGGGCGACCGGATGGCCCTCCACGCCACGTGGTTCGACCAGCGCTTCGAGGACCTCATCCAGTTCACGTTCTCCCCGCCGTCGGCCTCGGCCCCCAACTACTTCAACGTCCCGAGCGCGGCGGCCCGGGGGCTGGAGGCGGGCCTCGAGGCGCGACCGTGGGGGGAGCTCAGCCTGCACGCCGGCTGGACCTGGCTCCACACCGAGACGCTGGACGCCGGGTTCGACTCGGGGCCCGACGCCACCTTCGTGGAGGGGGAGCCGCTCCTGCGGCGCGCCCGGCACAGCGGCGAGGCGGGGGCGACGTGGACGCCCCGGAGCGGGAGCTCCGTCACCGTCTCGGTGACGGCTGTCGGCCCGCGCGAGGACCGCGACTTCTCGGCGTATCCCGCCCGCAGGGTGGAGCTCCCGGGCTACGTCCGGGCCGACCTCTCGGCCCGGTGGCGGCTCCTGGACGGCGGACCCGGACGTCCGCCGCTCGCGGCCACCCTCCGGGTCGACAACGTCCTCGACCGCCGCTACGTGGAGGCGGTGGGATTCCCGGCCCGCGGGCGGACGATCCTGGTCGGAGCGGAGACCGGCCTGGCGTTCTGAGGGCGGCGGGCGCGGGGACGTCCGCGGCGCCGGGCCGGCTGGCCTCGGACGCGCTGGGCCCGGACGCGCTGATCCGGCTCCGCTGGCCCCGGACGCGCCAGGCCCGGCCCCGGCCCCGTTAGCCCCGGACGCGTTCCAGGCAGCTCCGGGCCGCACGCGCCGGCTCCGAGTCGGGACCGAGCGTGTCGCCGAAGATGGACAGGGCCCGCTCGTACGCCTCCTCGGCCTCTCCGGAAAGCCCGCGGCGCTCGAGGTGAAGGCCGAGCCCGAGGGCCTTCTGGCCCACCCCGGGATGGCGGGCGCCGTAGCGGCGCGTGTCCAGCTCGAGGCTCCTCCGGTAGTAGCGCGTGGCCTCCTCGGCGGAGCCCGCCTCGCCCAGCGCATCGGCCAGGATCCACGTGGCCCGGGCCGCCAGGCCGGGCGCCCGCTCCTCGTCGGCCGCCTCGAGAGCCCCGCGCGCCGCGTCGGCGGCGTCCTCCGGCCGTCCGTCCCCCAGCGCGACCTCGGCCAGCGCCAGCCGCGCCTCGACCACCAGCGGCCGGGCGGCGGGCGAATCGGCGGACTCCGCCCTCTCCAGCGCTTCCCGGAGGGCCTCCTCGGCCCCGGCCGCGTCCCCCGCCTGCCGCAGCGTGCGTCCGACGTTGAGGAGGAAGACGGGGAGCTGGGGGGCGTCATCCGGGAGGAGCTCGCGGGCCAGGGACGCGGCCCGGCGCGCCTCCCCGGCCGCCTCCCCGGGCCGGTCGAGCTCGGCCAGAACGGAGGCGTGCTCGTCGGCCAGGACGGCCCGCAGGGGACCCTCGAGCGGGCCGCCGCCCTCTTCGCCCTCGGCCAGGGCCACGGCGCGGCGGAGCGCCCGCCGCGCCTCCTCGGGCCGGCCCGAGAGCGCGCGGAACGACCCGAGACGGGCCAGCAGGTGCGCGGCGCGCTCGGTGCTCCGGCCGCCCCCTGCCACGTGCCCGGCCACCGCCTCGATCCAGGGGGCCAGGAGCTCGCAGCGGGCCACGTCCTCCTCGCGACCGACGCGGTCGGGGAAGGCCTCGTCCAGGAGGGCGAGCGCCGTCCCCACGCTCCGGGAGCGCTCGACCCCGGCGAGGGACTCCCGGCCGGCGGCGGCCACCTCCGGCTCCAGGGCCACCCCGGCGTCGGTCAGGCGTGCCAGCCCTGCGTCGACCAGCTCCCGGACGGTCGTCTCCAGCGAGCCCGTCCCGGCGTCCGCGACGGCGTCGAGGGGCGACGGGAGGTGGGCGCTCCCCTCGGCGAACAGCCACAACGGCACGGGCGAGGGCCCCAGGAAGGCCAGCACTCCGAGCAGCTCGCGCGCCTCCGGGGAGGCGGCCTCGCCGGTCCCGCCGGTCGTGTCCATCATGCCCCGATCTCGCTCCCTCCGCCGTACATCGCTAGCTTCCCCGCCGACCGATCGGTCCCAGGCGTTCCCCGAGCTCCCGACGAGACAGGATGAACGATCGCCTCCTCCGAGCCCTCCGGCGCGAGCCGGTGGACGTCACGCCCGTGTGGTTCATGCGCCAGGCGGGCCGCTCCCTGCCCCGGTACCGCCAGATCCGCGCCGACCGCTCCATGGCCGAGATCCTGGCGGACCCGCCCGCGGCCGCCGAGGTCACGGCTCTGCCGCTCGAGTACTTCCCGGTCGACGCCGCGGTGCTGTTCGCGGACCTCTCGACGCCCTTCGAGGCGGCGGGCCTCCGCGTGGACATGGTGGAGGGCGTCGGGCCCGTCGTCCAGAATCCGATCGAGTCGGAGGCCGACGTGGGCCGCCTCCGCCGCTTCGATCCGCGCGCGGACCTGGCGCACGTCCTCGAGCACGTGAAGCTCGTGTCGGGCCGGCTGGACGTCCCGGTCGTGGGCTTCGTCGGCGCCCCGCTCACCCTGTGCTCGTACCTGATCCGCGGGCCGCGCTCGCGGAACCTGGAAGAGACGAAGGCCTTCCTGTGGTCGGAGCCCGCGGCGTCCGACCGGCTGCTGGGCTTCTGGGCGGACCAGCTGGCCGAGTTCGCCGTGGCGCAGGCCGAGGCCGGGGCGGGCGCCATCCAGGTGTTCGACTCGTGGGCGGGCGCCCTCTCCCCGGCCCTGTACGAGAGCCGCGTGGCGCCGCACTCGCGGCGCCTCCTGGACCGGCTCCGCGAGGAGGGGATCCCCTCGATCCACTTCCTCACCGGCAACCCCGCGCTCCTCCCGCCGGCGGCCAGGGCGGGCGGGGACGCGCTCGGAGTCGACTGGCGGCTCCCCCTGGACGAGGCGTGGGAGGCGGTCGGCACCGACCGCGCCATCCAGGGGAACCTGGACCCGACAGCGCTCCTGGCCGGGGAGGAGATCGCCCGCCGCGAGGCGCGCGACGTCCTCCGCCGGGCGGGCGGCCGCCCCGGGCACATCTTCAACCTCGGGCACGGCATGCTCCCTGCCACGGACCCGGCGGTGGTCCGTGCGGTGGTCGAGGAGGTCCACGGCTTCGACGCGACCGCCCCCGCGGAGGAGCGATGAGGACAGCCGTACTCCTGCTGAACTTCGGCGAGCCGGCCCGAGCCACCGAGGAGGAGGTCGTACCCTACCTCGAGCGCATCTTCCTTCGGAACGCCTCGCTCGAGGACCACGACCGGGAGGCCGCGCGGCGCCGGAGCCGCGAGCTGGCCGAGCGCCGCGCCCCGGGGCTCATCGAGGAGTACCGGGAGATCGGGGGCTCCCCCCTGGCGGAGCAGGCCGAGGCCCAGGCCGACGCCCTGGGGGCCGAGCTCCGCCGCCGGGGCCACGACGCGCTCACCTTCGTGGGCATGCAGTTCACCTCCCCCTCCATCCCGGACGCGGTGGAGAGCGCCCGGGAGGCGGGAGCCGCCCGCCTGGTGGGGCTCCCCGTCTACCCCCTGTGCGGCCGGTCCACCACGATGGCGGCGCTGGAGGAGATGGCGGCCGCGGCCGGTGGGGTGGGCTGGGAGGTCGAGAGGCGCGAGATCACGGGCTGGCACCGGCACCCGGCCTACCTCGAGCTGCGGGCGGAGGCCATCCGCCGCCGCGCCGCCGGGGGAGGCGTCGACCTCGGCTCGCCGCGGACCCGGCTCGTGTTCTCCGCGCACGGGACGCCCCGCCGCTACCTGGACGATGGGAACCGCTACGACATCTACGTCGACGACTACTGCCGCAGCGTGGCCGGGCTCCTGGGGGTCGAGCGCTGGTCCCTGGGCTTCCAGAACCACGGCAACCGGTCCATCCCGTGGACCGAGCCGGAGATCGACGACGTGGTCCGCGGCCTCGGAGGCGAGGTCGACGCCGTGGTCGTCGACCCGACGAGCTTCATGCACGAGCAGTCGGAGACCCTCTCGGAGCTGGACGTGGACCTCCGCGAGGTGGCGGCCGGGGCCGGGCTCGACCTCCACCGCGTGCCCGTCCCGCACGACGACCCGGCGTTCCCGGCGCTGCTGGCGGACCTGGTCGAGGGGGCGCTCGGAGACGGCGCGCTCCCCGGAGGGGACGGCGCCCCCGCCCTCGGGGCCTGCCGCTGCCGGCCCGACCCGGCGGCGTCCTGCCTGAACGCGGGGCTGGAGCGCCGGGCGGAGTGAGCCCGGGCCTCCCCGCACCGGGGCCGCCGCACCGACGCTAGCCACCCCCCGCGACCGAGGCCGCCGTGCGCGCGGCCTCGTCGAGCCGGCCCGGGATGCCGGGCCGCTCGCTCCACGCGGCGCACATGTCGAGGCCGTCGGGGAGCTCCAGGTCGCCGATCCCGGCCCAGGTCCGGTCCCAGGCCGGCATCCACACGCGGCTCACCAGGATCGGGCGTGCCGGGAGGCCCGTGATCCGCCGGAACTCGGCCGCCGCCAGCTCGGCGACGTCCGCGTCGTCCATGGCCACGACGTCCTCCCGGCCGGCGCCCCCCAGAAACGAGGTGTGGACGCCCGCCCGGGCCTCCCTCGCCTCGCGCTCCCCGGGCGGGGTGTCAGGATGCGGCCCGAACGCCGCCGCGTTCCAGGTGAGCCCGCGCGTGGCCATGCCCCGCTCGGCCAGCGACACCTGGCATCCCAGCCCCTCCAGCTCGCCGTCGGCCAGGAGGTGGACCACCACCAGGCGGTTGTAGGTGAGACGTCCCACCCGCTCGGCGGCCGCCGGAGCCTCCCGTCGGAGGAGCGGGGCCGCCTCGGGCGCCGGCACCGTGACCACGACGCTCCCGGCCTCGATCTCGACGGCGCTTCGCGCGGCGGCCGGGCCGCGCTCGCCGTCCCCGGCGGCCGCCGCGGCGTCCTCGCCCGGACGCACCGCCGACACCCGCCACCGGCCGCCCTCGCGGCGCAGGTCCGTGACCCGGGTCCCGAACCGGATGCGGTCGCGGTGGGCCTCCGCCATGGCGCGGGGGAGCTCGGCCATGCCGCCGAAGAAGGTGGCCGGCGGGGGCGCCTCCCCGCGGCGGCCCAGCATCCCGAGGACCGCCATCCCGAGGCTCCGTCCCACCCCGAAGCGCCGCAGGATGTGCCCCAGCGACTCCTCGACCAGCATGCGGGACGGATCCGATCCGTACAGCCCGCCGTACAGCGGCCCGACCAGGTGGAGGTAGGCCTCCCGGCCGAGCTTCCGGACCAGGTAGCGGTCCACGGTCTCCCCGGGACGGACCCCGCCCGTCAGGGGCTCGGCCAGGAGCCGGAGCTTCCCGGCGGCCGACAGCAGGTCGGTGCGCACGAGCTCCCCCGCCGACAGGGGCACGAGGCCGAGCCTCCCGTCCCGGTACACGTAGAGCGGCAGCTCGCCCGGCGACACGAGGAGCCTCTCCTCGAGCCCGAGCTCGGAGACCAGCCTGCCCACGGCGCCGGAGGGCCGGATCCGCTGCGGGCCGGTCTCGAGGAGGCGCCCCTCGCGCCGCTCCGTCCAGGTCACCCCGCCCGGCCGCTCCGACGCCTCCAGCGCCAAAACGTCGACCCCCCTCGCCGACAGCTCGCGCACCAGCGCGAGCCCGCCGAGCCCGGCCCCCACCACGACCACGTCCACCCTGTCCTCAGGCATTGGCGTTCTCACCCGACGTCTCCGGTGCGTACAGGTACACGATCCAGGCCGCCACGAGGGCCAGGCCGCCCCCGATGAGGAACGGCGCCTCGAAGCTCACCACCGCCAGGAACCCGGCCAGGAGCGGCCCGACCGCGATCCCCAGGCCGAACCCCATCGTGAGGATGCTGAGCTGCCGCCCCTCGCCGCCGGCGACCGACACGTCCCCGGCCAGCGCGAAGGCGGGCGCGGCGACCCCCGCCGAGGCCACGCCCTGGGCCAGCCGGACGGCGGTGAGCTGCAGCGTAGAACCCACGAGGCCCAGGAGCGCCGTGGTCGGCATCAGGAGGACGAGGCCCGCGATGATGACCGGCTTGCGGCCGATCCGATCGGAGAGCGAGCCGAGCGGGACCTGGAACAGGAGGCGGCTCACGGTGAGGGCGCTGAACGCCACGCCGAAGCCGAGGGCCGTCTGCGCCAGGCGCGCGTTGAACTCGTTCTCGAGCGTGGACATCATGGCGATCGTCGCCGCCATCACGAAGGTGGCGCCGCCCAGCGACAGGAGCCCCGGGGTGAGCAGGCTGCGGTCGAAGAAGGCGGTGGTGCGGCCCGCCGCCTCGTCCTCCTCCCGGGGCGGGTCCTCGACCCACAGCTGTACGGCCACGATCCCCGCCGCCAGGAAGCCGGCCCCCACCAGGAAGGCCGCCTCGAAGCCCAGATGGACCAGCACCAGGCCTCCGAGCAGCGGCCCGATGGCGAAGCCGATCATCCGGAAGGTGGTGAACACGCCCATCGAGCCGCCGCGCGTGGCCCGCTCGGTGACCGCGGTCATGATCGCCATGGAGGCCGGGATCGTGCAGGCGAACCCGATCCCCTGCAGGGCGCGGATGAGCAGGAGGTCCCGGTAGCGGGTGGCCGGGATGAAGGCCAGCGTGGCCGCCCCCATGATCACGAGGCCCCACACGATGAACGCCTTCCGGCGGCCCGTCCGGTCGCTCAGGGTTCCCGCCAGGGGCTGGGCGGCGGTGTTCACGAGCCCGAAGGCCGCGATCAGGAGCCCGACCAGCACCGACTGCGGCAGGTGGAACCACGGCGACGGGAGCCGGGCCACGTACAGCGGGATCACGATGATCAGGATGCTGTTCCCGATCCCGTCCCCGAGCCTGGCCACGGACAGGGCCAGGACGGCGCGGTTGATCCCGAGCTTCCGCTTGAGCTCCTCGAGCACGCTCACCCGCCGGCCGCCGGGCCGGCTCCACCCGGCGTCAGGATCCCGGCCGCTCCCCTCCCTGGGCCCGCCGGAGCCGGCGGATTCGCCGCTCCAGGTAGGGGGAGAAGCAGCCCTCGTATCGCTCCCACAGCTCCGGGTCCTTCCAGTCTTCGGCCGTGACCCGTCCCCGGCACAGCTCGGATCCGCACCGGCACTCGAACTCGTCGTACGCGGTGACCTCGGTCATCGCGTAGTCGTAGCAGACCTCCTCGCCCGCCGCGATCGGCCGCCGCGCGACGAGGACCACCTGGCCCCGGAGGCCCGCGTTGGGATCGCAGGAGTGGTTCACGAAGTCGGCGGGGTCGGGAGGCCCGGCCGGCGCCAGGTACAGGCCCTCCTCGATCTGGAGGGTGAGCTGGCGGTCGCGGGGGGCGAGGGCGTCCAGCCCCACCCGGTCCACCACGAGGCCGCCCCACACGGCCAGCACGGTCCCCGCCTCGACCGGCCGGCCCGCGAACACGCCCCTCTCCAACGAGCTGCCGAGCGGACGGGCCTCGAGTCCGGGCGCCAGGTAGGAGGCCCTCGGGCCGTCGGGCGCGGGGTCCCGGGCGACCGGACCGCTCACGCGGTCTTCGCCAGGACGGCGATCATGCGCCGCGAGTCCGGGCCGGCGTCCAGGGGGACGTCCAGGTCGTAGTCTCCGTACCACGCGATCGGTCGGAGCCGGCCCGACAGCGCGGCCAGGAGCGCGATCTCCCGGGCCGTCAGGAAGCGCTCGCGGGCGGTGTCGTGGAGCACCTGCGGCTCACCCTCCCCTTCCACCGTGATGCGGATCTCCGTCTCGCACACCCCCGTGACCGGGTCGGGGAGCGGCTCGTTCACGGCCCAGTCGATGACGACGTGGACGCCGTCGCGACGCCCCTCGTAGCGGAACGAGCCGTAGCCGCCGTAGCCGCTGTCGCGGGGATGGGTGAGGTCGATCACGTACAGGCCGCCCGGCGTCAGGCTCTGCGCGACGGACCGCATGTGCCGGACGAGGTCCTCGTCGGTCTGGAGGGCGTCGAGCCCATCGAAGAGGCAGATGGCCAGGTCCACGGGCTCGTCGAGCTCGAGCTCGCGCATGTCCTCGGACCGCCACTCCACCTCGATGCCGCGGGCGCGGGCCTTCTCCTGTCCCAGCTCGAGCATCTCGGGACGGAGGTCCACGGCCGAGGCGCGCAGGCCCCGCTCCGCGAAGCCCAGGGCGTGGTATCCCGGCCCGCTCGCCAGGTCGACCACCGACGCCGGCGGCTGGCCGTGCTCGCGGCGGTAGAGCCCCGAGAGGAAGTCCAGGTCGCGCCCGACGTCGCGCTCGAACACGATGTCGTACCAGCGCGCCCTGCGGTAGAGCTCGTGGTGCTCGGCCATCCCGCCTCTCGCCCCCCGCCGTGGATCGCCCGGTTCGGCTCCTGCGCTCTCCCGGCCCGACCCGAATCGCAGGTTCCGTTCCGATCCCGGGTGCGGGATCGGGGCGATCAGCCGCCGGAGGCGTCCGCGGCGTACTCCACGTTCCCGCCCACGATCGTGTAGTCGACCCGCGTCGAGGCGATCGAGTCGACGGGGATGGTCATGATGTCCCGGGAGAGGACGGCGATGTCCGCGAGCTTGCCGGGGGTGAGCGACCCCTTCTCGTCCTCCTCGAAGGCCGCGTACGCTCCGTTCAGCGTGTAGGTGCGGAGCGCCTGAGCGCGCGTCAGCGCCTCGTCGGGGAAGAAGAGCGAGCCGTCGGCCAGCTTCCGGGAGACCGTGCACGCGAAGCTCGGCAGCGGATCGACGTCCTCGACCGGGGCGTCCGTGCCGTTCGTGACCACGGCGCCCGTCCCCCACAGCTTCTTCCAGGCGTAGGCTCCCTCCCGGGCGCGCTTCTCGCCGAGCCGCTGGACGACGTAGGGGCCGTCCGAGCAGGCGTGGATCCCCTGCATGGAGGCGATGACGCCCAGCCGGGCAAAGCGCGGGATGTCCTGCGGGCTGAGGTGCTGGGCGTGCTCGATCCGCCACCTGAGGTCCGCCCCGCCGCCGATGCTGTCGAACAGCGCCGCGAATGTGTCGAGAGTCTCCCGGTTGGCGCGGTCGCCGATGGCGTGCACGGCGACCTGGAAGTCATCCCGGAGCGCGATGCGGCCGATCTCGGCGATCCGCTCCGGGGACGTGACCTCGAGCCCCGTGTTGTCGGGCTGGTCGGCGTACGGCTCCAGGAACCACGCGCTGTGGGAGCCTAGCGCCCCGTCGGCCGTGACCTCCCCTATGGCGCGCACCGTGAGGTGGCCGCCCGCGTGGTCGATCATCCGGTGCGCCCGGAGCGCCGAGTCGTTGGCGGCCGTCGCCTCGCCCTGGCTCACGAGCACGTACAGGCGGAGGGGGAGCTTCCCCCGCTCGGCCAGGTCCTCGAGGAAGTCGATCGTGGCCAGGCTCTCGCCCTGGTCCTGGAGGCTCGTGATCCCCTTGGAGAGGGCGTCCCGCGCGGCCAGGTCGACCTGCCGCTCGCGCTCGGCCCGGACCTCCTCCGGCGTCCTCCCGGAGCGGGCGCTGTCGAGCGCGGCCGCCACCAGCCCCTCCGCGTTGTCGAGGAGGACCCCGGTGGCCCGGCCGCGCGCGTCCCGGACGATCGTCCCGCCCTCCGGATCGGGCGTGTCGCGGCCGATCCCGGCCGCCCGGAGCGCCGCCCCGTTGGCGATGGCCGCGTGCCCGCTGGCGTGGACCAGGTACACCGGGTTGTCGGGAGCGGCGCGGTCGAGCGCCTCCCGGGTCGGGAAGCCCCGGACGCTGGGCGAGAACGGCTCGCTCCACTTCTCCTGGTGCCAGCCCCGCCCCAGGATCCAGCTCCCCGGCCGGCGGCGGCCGGCCTCGGCGGCCACGCTGTCGACGATCTCGCTCCAGGTGCTCGTGTGCATGAGGTCGAGCTCCGTGAGGGCCCGCCCCATGCCCATGAAGTGCGCGTGCGAGTCGATGAAGCCCGGCACCGCCAGCCGCCCGGCCAGGTCGATCGTGCGGGTGTCGGGTCCGACCAGCCTTCCGATCTCGGCGTCCGAGCCGACCGCCACGATCGTGTCGCCCCGGACCGCGAGCGCCTCGGCCTCGGGCCGCGCCGAGTCCACCGTGACGATCTTCCCGTGCAGGAGGACGAGGTCGGCCGCTCCCCCACCCCGGCCGCAGGCGGCCGCCCCGAGCGCCACGACCCCGATCGCGGCCGCCGCCAGGGCCCGAGCGATCCTCCTCCCGGCCGCCTCTACGGCCCGACCGGACGGTCCTCTCCGCGCTGCGTCGCCCACCTCAGCCCTCCCCGTTCGTCTCACCCGCGTCCCCTTCCGAGCCGGCCCTCTCCCTGGCCTTCCGGGCCAGCAGCTCCTTGTCGATCCGCTTCTCCACCTCCTCGGCCGAGCCCTCGCCGCCGCTCAGCTGGCGGGGGGCGTCCTCGTCGCCCTCTCCCGACAGCTCGTCGACCCGACGCTCGGCCAGGGCGCGCGGGTCCTCGCCGCCGTCCCCCCCTTCATCGCTGCGGCTCCCTCCCTTCCCGGACCGACCGCCGAACAGGCCCTGCAGGGGTCCCGAGAACAGGTCGATCGGGAGCGGGAACAGCGTCGTCGAGTTGTTCTCCGCGGCGATCTCGGACGCCGTCTGCAGGAAGCGGAGCTGCAGGGAGGCGGGCTGCTCGCTCAGGAGGCCCGCCGCGTCGCGGAGCTTGATGGCGGCCTGGAACTCGCCCTCGGCGCTGATGACCTTGGCGCGGCGCTCCCGCTCGGCCTCCGCCTGCCGGGCCATGGCCCGCTTCATCTCCTGCGGGAGGTCCACGTCCTTGACCTCCACGCCCGTGACCTCGATCCCCCACGGGTCGGTGCCCTGGTCGATGATCTCGCGCAGGATCTCGTTGAACTTCTCGCGCTCGGCCAGGAGGTGGTCCAGGTCGGCCTGCCCGATGACCGAGCGGAGGGTCGTCTGCGCCAGCTGCGAGGTCGCGAACAGATAGTCCTCGATCTCCAGGATCGCGTGGAGCGGGTCGCTGACCTTGAAGTAGAGGACGGCGTTCACCTTGACCGAGACGTTGTCGCGCGTGATGACGTCCTGGGGCGGGATGTCCATGGCGATGACCCGCAGGCTCACCCGCTCCATGCGCTCGACCCCGAAGGGCACGAGGAAGATCATGCCGGGCCCCCGGAGCGGACGGACCCGGCCGAGGCGGAAGACCACGGCCCGCTCGTACTCCTTGAGGACGCGAAGGCTCGTGGCCAGGGCGAGAGCGCCGCCGAAGGCGATGATGGCGTACAGGATCTCCATGGTCCCACCGTCCGCGAGGGGATGCGAGGCCGGCTCCGGGCGAGCGCCCGGCCGCCGTCCGACCCCCGAAGATTAGCATGCGGGCGGCGGTCTGCCAAAGACCGGGTGCGCTGGCGAGGCCCGGAGGCGTCCGGCTACCTTCGACTCGAGTCCGGCCCGGCCGGACGGCATGCGCCGGGACCGGACGGCGCGAGAGCGAGCCACCCCGAACCGACCGCCCCGGCGCGTCGGACCCCCGATCCCCGGACCGTGGACGACGTGGAAGCCAGGACCGAGACAGGCGACGAGGGACCGGCGCCCACCGGCGGCGGGCGCCGGGTGTTGCGGCGGCTCCGTCCCCTCATCGGGCTCGCCCTGTTCGCGGCGGCGCTGTGGATCCTGGACCGGGAGCTGCGGCACTACCGCCCCGGCGAGGTGGCCCGGGCCCTGGCCGAAGTCCCGAACGGCCGGGTGGCCGCCGCCCTGGTGCTCACGGCCCTCAACTTCCTCCTCCTCGGAGTTTACGACTTCCTGGGCGTGCGCTACGCCGGGCGCGACCTCCCCTGGCGGAGGGCCGGGGTCGCCTCCTTCGTGGGATTCGCCTTCAGCCAGAGCCTGGGCTTTCCGCTTCTCACCGGCGCCCCGGCGCGCTACCGCCTGTACTCGAGCTGGGGGCTGTCGGCCGTCGAGATCTCACAGGTCATCGCCTTCTACTCCGTGACTTTCTGGATCGGCGTGGGGATGATCTCGGGCGTCCTGCTCACGGCCGGGCCGGCCCTCCTGCCCCCTCCCCTGGGCGGTACGCCCGGGCGGCTGCTCGGCATCGCCGTCCTGGCCCTGGTGGCCGGCTATTACCTGTGGACCCTGCGGGGGGGACCGGCCCTCCGGGTGCGCGACTGGGAGTTCCCCCCTCCACCACCTCGCGTCGCGGCGGCGCAGCTCGTGATCTCGCCCCTGGATTGGTCGCTGGCGGCGGGCGTGCTCTGGGTGCTCCTGCCGCGGGACCTCGGCGTGTCCTATCCGGCCTTCCTGGCCACCTTCGTGGCCGCGCAGACGATCGGCCTGGCCAGCCACGTCCCGGGCGGACTCGGCGTGTTCGAGGCCACGCTTCTCGTGCTCCTCCCGGGCGAGGGGCCGCAGAGCGCCGTGCTGGCGGGGCTCCTGGCCTTCCGGGGCATCTACTACCTCCTCCCGCTCCTGGTCGCGGGCGTGACCTACGGGGCGCTGGAGCTCCGCACCCACCGCGAGTACGTGGCCAGGCTGGGGGGCACCGTGGGTCGGTGGACGCTGTCGCTGGCCCCCTACGTGCTGGCCGTGGCGACGTTCCTGGCCGGGACCATCCTCCTGGTCTCGGGCTCCACGCCCGAGCTCGGAGGGCGCCTGGCCCGGCTCTCCGGCTTCCTGCCGCTCCCGTTGATCGAAGTCTCGCACTTCCTGGCGAGCGTGGCCGGCGCCGCCCTCCTCGTCCTGGGATGGGGCCTGTGGCGCAGGCTCGACTCCGCCTGGCACCTCACCGTGCCGCTCCTGGCCCTCGGGATCGTGCTCTCTCTGCTCAAGGGCCTCGAGTGGGAGGTGGCCCTGCTGCTGGCCCTCCTCCTGGCCGTGCTGGTCCCCGCGCGGGACCGCTTCCACCGCGAGGGCTCCCTCCTGGCCGAGGCGTTCTCGCCGGGCTGGACCGCCGCCGTGGGGATCGTCCTCATCACCTCCGTGTGGCTGGGGCTGTTCTCCTACCGGCACGTGGAGTTCAGCTCCAGCCTGTGGTGGAGGTTCGCGCTCCGCGGCGATGCCCCGCGCTTCCTCCGGGCGACGGTGGGAGCGGTGGGGCTCACGCTCATCGTGGCGCTCGTACGCCTGATGCGTCCCGCGCGGGCCGAGCCCTCCCCGCCCGGTCCCGGCGAGCTCGACCGCGGCGCCGGGATCGTGGCCGCGTCCCCGGTGGCCGCTTCGAACCTGGCGCTCCTGGGCGACAAGGCCTTCCTGTTCGCCGAGGCCGGCGACGCGCTCCTCATGTACGGGGCGGAGGGGAGGAGCCGGGTGGCCCTGGGAGATCCGATCGGCCCCGAGGAGCGCTGGCCCGAGCTGGCGTGGCGCTTCCGGGAGATGGCCGATCGCTACGACGACTGGCCGGTGTTCTACCAGGTCACCCCCCGGCGTCTCCCCCTCTACCTGGACATGGGCCTCACCCTCCTCAAGCTGGGCGAGGAAGCCCGCGTTCCGCTGGAGAGCTTCGGCCTGGAGGGGGGCTCGAGGCGCGGCCTGCGCCGGACGCTGAAGGGGGTCGAGGCGGAAGGCGCCGTGTTCGAGGTGGTGGGACCCGACGCCGTGCCGGATCTCCTGCCCCAGCTCCGGTCGGTCTCGGACGCGTGGCTGACCGGGAAGGGAACCCGGGAGAAGGGCTTCTCGATGGGGAGGTTCGACGAGAGCTATCTGTCGCGCTTCCCCGCCGGCCTGGTCCGCCGCGGGGGCGAGATCGTGGCGTTCGCCAACCTGTGGACCTCGGCCGGACGCACGGAGCTCTCGCCCGACCTCATGCGCTTCCGGCCCGACGCGCCCGATGGGGTCATGGAGTACCTCTTCGTCCGTCTCATGCTGTGGGGCCGCGAGGAGGGCTACCGCTGGTTCGGGCTGGGCATGGCGCCGCTGTCGGGGCTCGAGGCCCGGCCGCTGGCCACCGCCTGGAGTCGGGTCGGCTCCCTGATCTACCGGTTCGGCGACCATTTTTACAGCTTCCAGGGGCTGAGGAGGTACAAGGAGAAGTTCGACCCCGTGTGGGAGCCCCGCTACCTGGCCTCCCCGGGCGGGTTCGCCCTCCCCCGAATCCTCACCAACGTGGCGAGCCTCGTCTCGGGCGGCCTGACGGGGACCTTCACGCGCTGAGGCGGACGAGGCCGGCGCGACTCGTGCCGGAGGGCGGCGGCGCGGCCGCGACCGTGCCCCCGGAGGCCGCCCCGGCGGGCCCGCTCACCGCCTCACCACGTCCATCAGCCCGCTGCGGATCGACTTCCACAGGTACGCCCAGAACGACTCGTCCTCCGCCCGGCGGTGGTCGATCCGGCCGACGCGTGGGTCGCGGCCGGGCTCGGACGGGTTGGCCTTCCACACACGGCGCTGGAGGATCGAGCTCCCGATCTTCCGCAGGAGGCCGGGCGGCCCCTCCCCCTCCCCGGCCTTCTCGAGGTCGAGCCCGCCGTAGAGGACCTCGAGCCGTCCGGTCGCACGCCTGCCCTCCATGCGGAAGTCGAAGCTCACCGTGTCGACGGTCCCGGCGGTCACCCGGATCCCGGCCAGCGGGACGAGCGCCGGACTCAGCTCCGGGGCCGGCATGGACCCCACCCCGCCCGACACGTGCAGGTCGGCCGAGTCGCCGACCAGCCTCCCGGTGAGGCGGGCCCGGAGCGGCGCGCTGCCCTCCAGGCGGGCCGAGACCTCCACGTCCACGGGTCCGGGCGCGGATCCGGCCCCCTCCGCGTTGGAGAGCCCGAGGAGCCGCCCGCTCGCGTCCCGGAACAGGACGCTCCCGGCCCGCGAGGCGCCGGCGGGCGTCTCCGAGTAGCCCGCGCTCCCGTGCACCACCCGGACCGTGTCCAGGGCCAGCGGCACGTCGACCCTTTCCAGCCAGTCCCCGGGCATGCCCGGCGCGGCTCCCTCCGGGGGAGACGCCGTCCTGCGCACCGCGGCGCGGACGTCGAGGGTGTCCACCGTCACGCGGCCGATCACGATCCCGTGGTCCGAGACGAGGCGCGGGAAGTCGACCCGCCCGGCCGTGACGCCGCGCGCCGAGAGCGTGATGCCCTCGGCCTGCGCGTCCGGGTCGCCCGGCGGACCCCAGCGGACGGCCGCTACCCGCGCCGCCGAGTCCTGGGTGGAGACGGTCACGTCGTCCAGCGCCAGCTCCCGACGGCCGTCCGCCGTCACGTGACGAAAGGAAGGGACGTGGAGGCTTGCGCCCGCGGCCACCCGGAGCTCCCCTCCGTCCGGACCCGAGGAGGTCGTCCCCACCTCCCCGAGCGTCGCCCGGAGCCCCGTCACGGAGTCGACCGGGGCGCCGTCGTCGTCCGTGAGGACCACCACGGCGCCGCGCACCTCGACCTCGCCCGCGGACAGGCGCGGAAGCAGCCGTCCCGGGCGCTCGCGCGGCGGCGCGGCCTCCCCTCCCTCCCGGGCGCGCCGCGTCAGGGAGTGGAGTCGGATCGTGGCCCGGGCGCTGTCCGCCCGGATCGTCCCCAGCTGCCAGGGCCCTCCGCCCAGGAGGGCCAGGCGGTGGATCCCACGGAGCTCGAGGGACGGCACCTCGATCCTCGGGACGCCCCGCCCGCCCGCGGGGCCGACCCGCCAGAGCTCCACGCCGCGCAGGTCCAGCGAGCCCCTCAGGAAGCTGAAGCCGGCGTCGCCGACGTCGAGCGCGAACCGCGGAGGAAGACGGCCGGCCAGCCGACGGGCAACGAAGTCGGCGTCGACCACCCCGTGGAGGACGACCTCGGCCGCGACGGCCACCGACACGACGCCCACCGCGATCCACGTGAAGACCCGGCGCCAGCGCTCCGGCTTCCGGTCGGACCCGCGAGACCTCACCCTCCGCTCCTCCCGCCGGCGTCCCACACGCGGGTCGGAACCACGACCACGCCGCCGGCCGGCACGTCCACCGGGCCCAGGTCGAGCGTGCGAGCCCGCTGCCGTCCCGCCGCCTCCAGGAGGACGGTGAGGCGCTGCGCGCCGGCCGGGACGTCGAGCCGGAGGAGGCGGACGCGGGCGGGGAGGAGGTTCCAGCCGCGCGTGTCGGCCTGCTCCAGGAGGGCGGTGGCCACGTTGGCGGCCAGGCCGGCCACCTCGCCCAGGTCCTCGTCCTTCTTCGAGACGGCCTCCTTCACGGCCTTCACTGCGGCCCGCTTGGCCACCGCGCGGACGAGCGTGCGGGCCAGGATGCCCGGGGCGTCGCGCCGGAACTCGGCGCGCACGGACGCGGAGAGGTCGGCGGTGGCGTGCGCCCCCTGCGCGGAGGGGTGGGCCGGAGCCGGCCAAGCCGGCTCCATCGGCGCCGTGCCCCGCACGGGCGCGCCGTCCGCCCGGAGCGGGCCGGTCGCTCCGGGCTCGCCGCCCGACGCGAGCGGCGGCTCCCCGGACACCGGCCCGGCCCGCACCCGCAGCCTGGCGTCCGGGACCAGGCCGCCCACGAAGGCGGGCCACGCGACCCGGAAGATGTAGGGGTCGCCGCGGTCGCCGTCGTTCCGGAGTCGGCTCGACCTCCGGTCGAGAGGCGAGAGGCCGAGCCCGCGCCGGGCCACGTCCAGGGCGACCTCGTCGGCCGTGTCGCCGGTGGCGTCACCCCGGGCCTCCGACGCCCGGGCCGTCCGCTGCAGCGTCCGCACCTCGTCGGGCCACAGCGGCACCGTGAGTGAGCGCTCGACCCGGTGGGCCACCCAGCCCTCCTCCAGCGCCACGACCACCGTGCCGCGGCCGGAGCGGGGCGCGGCCGTCCCATCGGGACCGCCGCCGGGCTCCGCGGCGGCCCCGGCCCCGGCGGCCGGCCCCGCGCGATCCGCCGCGCGCGCCGAGTCCGCCGAACCCACGGGTTCCGCCGGCTCGAACGGGTCGGGGGCCACGGCCGGGTCGGCGCCCGCCCGGCGCGCCAGCCGGTAGGCGACCGCCGCCTCCTCGGGCCTCCCCGAGGCCTCGAGCACCGTCCCGGCGAAGGCGTGGAGCGTGGCCGCGACGCCCCGCACCGCCGGCTCCTCGAGGAGGTCCGGATCGGCCCGCGTCAGCTCCTGCTCGATCCGGCGTGCCTCCACCGCGGCGCCGTCCCGCTCGCCCGCGGCCAGGTAGTCCAGGGCCCCGTAGTAGTGGAGGAAGAGGCGCTCGGTCAGCGGAGGCCGGTACGGCCGCGTCCGGTCGCTCGAGACGAAGGAGAGGACGATGCGGGCCAGGCTCCGCGTGTACCGGTCCTCCGCCATGTGGCCCGCGGCCTCGAGCGCGGCGCGGCTCCGCTCGAGGTCCCCGGCGTAGTGGGCGGCCAGGCCCTCGTACTCCAGGCGGAGGAGGTCGTCGCCCGCGTCCGATCGGTCGGGCGCGGTGAGGGCCAGCGCCGAGTCGAAGCGGCCGGCCGCGGAGAGCGTCCGGAGGCTCTCGTCCCAGCCCGAGAGCCCGGAGGGCGTGCGGGCGCCGAAGGGCCGCAGGAGAGCCGCGCACCCGGCCACCGCCACGCACGCGGCCGCCGCCAGCGCCGCCCGGCCCCGGCTCCTCGCGCTCCGCCGGGGGCGGGAGGGGGTCCCGCCCGGCATCGCCTCCCCCTTACTTGGTCTGCTTCTCGAGGACGATCACCCGCTCCCGCGCCTGCGCGATCGCGTCGGCGAGCTTGGCGTACTGGTCGCCGACGGCCTCGATCTTCTCCAGCTCGAGCTGGTGCAGGAAGAGCTGGTACTGGATCAGCGCCTCGATCGGCCGGAGCTGCTTGTCCAGGACCGTCGCGATCCGGTAGGTGATCATCGGGTCGTCCGGCCGCAGGACATCCGCCCGGTCGTACCGGTTGAGCGCGCCGTCCAGGTCGCCGGCCGCGACCAGGTCGTCGCCCTGGCGGAGGAGCTGCTCGGCCAGCGCCGAGGCCCGGCCCTCCGTAGTGGCGTCCGAGGGTCGGCTCACGAGCCTGAGCCCCGTGGGCTCGCGGTAGGCGTACCCGGCCACCCGGCCGGCGTCCAGCCGCACCATGGCCACCGGTGCCACCGCGTCCGCGGGCACGTCGTTCAGCGACCGGGGCATGAGCACGACCGCCGGCCCCGAGCGGCGGACCCGCCACGCGGAGGCGGTCGTCCCCGTGGCCGCCAGCACCTGCGTCTCCGACATCCCGAGCGCGACCTCGCCCCGGACCAGGGCGTCGCACACGTCGCCGCTGCACGAGGCCAGCGCCTCGGCACGGATCGAGTCGGCCCGGCCGCGCTCCGCCGCCATGCGGGCGGAGGCGGCGGCGTCGGTCGACGCGGTCTGCGCCGACTCCACGGAGACCCGGTCCCCGTTCTCCATGATGGGCTCCTCGTGGACCTGCTTGGGCGAGCAGGCCTGGACCGCGAGCAGGGCCAGCCCCCCGACCAGCGGGAGGCGGAGCGGCGTCCCGCCCCGCCGGGCGCGGACATCGCGGACTCCGGAGCGTCCCACGTTCCGTTCGCTCATGGTGTCCCTCCCTCTCAGAAGCCGAACCGACGGCGCTCGATGTACTTCTTGATCCGGTGCTGTCCCGTCCAGACCTTCACGTTCGACTCGAGGTCGATGAGCGTGGCGTCCACCTGGTAGTAGACGATCTTCTCGCCGCCCTCCTCGTCCTCGATGGACTGGATCTGGCCCTGGAGCACGTAGTCGGCACCCAGCTCCTGGGCCAGGCGCGCCCGGGTGTCCTCGCGGGCGTGCTCCTGCTGGTCCTCCCGCTCCGTGCGCACCTCCTCGCGCTCCTCCGGGCTGGCCACCACCTGCACCTGGCCCGAGGACACGAAGGCGCGCTCCAGGTCGTTCACGAAGGTGGCGACCGGGATGTGCTCGTAGCTGTCGTTCCTGAACCGTCCAACGATCACGGTGGGCGGCTGCCCGCCGTGCGAGCCCGAGTAGCGCTCGGCCCAGCCTCCCCCCAGGCTCTGCTCGATCAGCGCCCCCGCCACGAGGCGCGAGTCGGTGTCGTTCCAGCGCCCCGACAGGTCGGTGACCGAGTTCGGGTCGATGCGCGAGACGTGCTTCGGCGCGCAGGCCGCCAGGAGGAGCGCCGCGGTGACGACGGCGCCCGCGCCCATGCGCCGGGCGGTCCCCCGCGCCACGCTCGCGCGCACCGAGCTCCTCCCAACCGTGCTCCGACCTCCCCGACTCCCATCACGCATGGCTCCCCCTTCTTCGTGCAGGGTCCTGTGTGGATCAGACGATCCGCGACGCGCCGGTGTCACGCGCGCCCCGGACGGGTCCTCACTGGCTTGCGCCCTCCGGACGGACGCCCGGACCCGTGACTTCGACGTCGAGACGATGGTTCACCCGGAGGCCGACGATCCCGTCCGTGGGCCCGGCAGCGTCCCGAGAAACGGAGCCGACCCGCCGGCCGTCGACCAGGAAGAGCACCGATTCGGCGCCCACGCTTACGGCCAGCGCGTGGGACACCTCCCCTCCCTCTCCCGCCTCGGCCACGGCCTCCGAGTGCTGCCATCCGCCGCTCAGGGTGCCCGTCTCCGCGCCCGTCCGGCGCTTGACCAGCCAGCTTCCGTCGCCCCGAACCAGGAAGTAGAGGTACGCCTGGTCCGGGCCGGCCAGGTCCCTGCCTCCCACCAGGAGCCCGTACCCCTCGCGCCGCGAGCTCCCGGCGCGGGCGTGGAAGGTCGCGCGGGCCGTGAAGGTCCCGGAGGCCGTGTCGGCGGGCCTCCAGAAGATCGCCGCCGCCCGAGTGGAGATGTGCGCTCCGTCCTCCGCCGGCTCGAGGTGGACCCGGTCGACCGACCCGGACGGGTCGTCCATGCGCATCCGCCAGGCCGCAGACTGGGGGCCCGACGGGGGCACGGGGACGACCTGCGGCTCCTGGCCGTGGGCCGCCAGCGGGAGGCCCAGCATCAAGAGAACGGCGCAGGCGGACGACGTGCGCATCGAGACCTCCGTGCAAGGGATCGGGCGATGGGCGGGGCGGCGTCACCCCGCCCGTCACCGGGAGCGGTCATCGCCGTGCTTTCAAGATAACCTCCGCGGCCGCCTCCGACACGTCGGCCCCGCTGGCCGGGCGGCCCGCGCCCCCCGACATTGGGGCCCCGCGGCACCCGGTGGGCGGGAGCCGCGTCGACGCGACCCAGGGGGAGACAGGATGGACCGGATCGAGGAGAGGACCGTGCTCGTCACCGGGGCGAGCGCCGGGATCGGCCGGGCGTGCGCGCGCCGCTTCGCGGCCTCCGGGGCCGGGCTCGTCCTCTGGGCCCGCCGCCTGGACCGGCTCGAGGAGCTGGCCGACGAGCTCCGCTCGGCGCAGGGGGCGGAGGTGCGGGTCGCGGAGGTGGACGTCCGGGACCGGGAGGCCGTCGGCCGCCAGGCTTCGCGCCTGGCCGAGGAGGGCGTCGTGCCGGACATCCTGGTCAACAACGCCGGGCTCGCCTCGGGCCTCGATCCGATCCAGGCGGGGGACCCCGAGGACTGGGACCGGATGATCGACACGAACGTGAAAGGACTCCTCAACGTGAGCCGCGCCTTCCTGCCCCGCATGATCGAGGCGGGGCGGGGGCACGTGATCAACCTGGGGAGCACGGCCGGGCATCAGGTCTACCCGCGCGGGAACGTCTACAACGCCAGCAAGTTCGCCGTGAAAGCCCTCACCGAGGGCATGAACGTGGACCTGTCCGGGACGCCCGTCCGGGTCTCCAGCGTGGATCCCGGCTTCGTGCACACCGAGTTCTCGAAGGTCCGCTTCCACGGGAACGAGGAGCGCGCGGAGGCGGTGTACGACGGCTTCCATCCCCTCACCGCCGAGGACGTGGCGGACACGATCCATTACGTGGCCTCGGCCCCCGACCACGTCAACGTGTTCCAGGTCATCCTCCTGCCGGCCGCCCAGCGCAACGTCTACGTCCTGGACCGCCGGGAGAGCTGAGCGGGGGCTCCGGCGCGCGCGTGCGTCCGGGAGGCGCGAGCGTCCCCCGGCCCCCGGGGCGCGCGCTCGCGGCCTCCGGGAGGGTCGGCCTCAGTTCGCCGCCACGGTCCGGCCGGAGGCCCAGCTCCGCAGCGACGCGACGCGCTCGGCCATGACCCTGGAGAGCGGGCGGGTCCTGCGCATCTCGCGGACGATCGTCTCCGTCGTGAGCTCGTCGCCCGACGAGAAGGAGGCGTAGAGCCCGGCCACGACCGCGCCCTCCAGCTCCGCCCCGCTGAACCCCTCGGACGCCGCGGCCAGCTCCTCCAGGTCGAAGCGCGCCGGGTCCCGGTCCCGCCTCCGCAGGTGGAGGGCGAGGATGGCCTCGCGGGCGTCCCGGTCCGGGAGGTCCACGAAGAAGATCTCGTCGAACCGTCCCTTCCGCAGGAGCTCGGGCGGCAGGCGCGACACGTCGTTCGCGGTGGCCACCACGAACACGTCCCCCTCGCGGTCCTGCATCCAGGAGAGGAAGGTCCCGAGGACGCGCATCGAGACCCCGCCGTCCCCCTCCCCCGCGGACGCGAACGCCTTCTCGATCTCGTCGATCCACAGGACGACGGGGGCCAGCCGCGAGGCCGTCTCGGTCGCCCGGCGGAGGTTCCGCTCCGTCTCGCCCACGTACTTGTTGTACAGCCTGGAGGGGTCGAGCTTGAGGAGCGGGAGGTCCCACGCCCCCGCCACCGCCCGGGCGCTGAGGCTCTTTCCGCAGCCCGGCACGCCCAGGAGGAGGATCCCGCGGGGCGCCGGGAGCCCGAACTCCCTGGCCCGGGCCGGATCCTCGAAGAAGGCGCGGCGCTCCTCGAGCCACGCGCGGAGGGAGGCCAGGTCGGCCACGTCGTCCATCCCGCCCCCGCTGGGCCGGAACTGGAGGAGCCCGTCGCGCTCGACCAGTTCGCGCTTGGCCCGGACCACCTGGTCCACGTCCTCGGGCCCGAGCCTCCCGTCCTCCACGATGGCGCGGGTGAGCACCTTCTCGGCCTCGAGCAGGGTGAGTCCGCCCAGCCGCTCCAGGAGCCGGCGGCGGTCCGCGGGGCCGAGGTCGACCTGCACCCGCCCCCGCTCGCGCATGTCCTCCACCAGGCGATCGAGGAGCTCGGAGAACTCGCGGACGTCGGGAGGCGGGAGGCGCACGCGGGCGGCCATGGCCTCGAGCCGGGGCGGCAGCTCCAGATCGGCCCCCGTGAGCACGACCGCACCGTCCGTCTCCGTGTAGGGGCGGACCGCGTCCTCCAGGCGCCGGCCCACCACGTCGTCCGCGAGGTAGGGGCCGAGGCCCCGGAAGTGGTAGACGGCCGCGAAGTCCGCCGCCTCCACGTGCGCCAGCGCCTTGCCGGGGTCGGTCGAGCCGTACACGGCCCCGTCCGCCCCCTCGCGGCGGAGGCCCTTGGTGCGGGTCCAGGTGAACAGCGGCAGGTCGAGCGCGTCGGCCAGGTGCCGGAGGAGCGTCCCCGCGCGGTCCTCTTCGTCGGTGGCGAGGACGACCAGGCCGTAGCGGGCGCGCAGGAGGAGCTCGAGGTCGTCGAGCGGGTCCTGCCGGGCGTCCCGCCCCGCCGGGCTCCCGCCGCCCGCCGGGGACCGGTCCGGATCGCCGGCGCCGGCGCCGCGTGTCGGCCTCTCCGTCATCGCCCTCCTCCCTCGCCCCGTACGCCTCCCTCGCGCCGCCGCAAGCTAGCCGCGGCGCGGCTCCCGGCCAACGGCGGGGGCCGCCTCCAGGAGCGGGCTCCGGGCCCCCGCGCACGCCGGCCCGGGTGGAGCCCTTCTTGCACCCGGGCGGAGCGGAAGGGCTCCGGCCGCCGGCCGGAGACCACGCGAGCCCGAGCGAGGGACGACGATGAACTTCCACGACCTCCCCTCCGGCCCGGACGCCCCATCGGTCATCTACGTCGTCGTGGAGATTCCGCGCGGCAGCCGGAACAAGGTCGAGTTCGACCCGGAGCTCGAAGCCTTCCGGATGGACCGGGTCCTGTACGCCTCCGTCCACTACCCGGGCGACTACGGCTTCATCCCGGGCACGCTGGCGCCGGACGGGGACCCCCTGGACGTCCTCGTCCTCGTGAACGAGCCGACCTTCCCGGGCTGCGTCCTCCCGGCGCGACCGGTCGGGATCCTCGAGATGCGCGATGAGAAGGGGCAGGACGAGAAGGTGCTGGCCGTGCCGCGCCGGGATCCCCGCTTCGAGGAGACCGACGACCTGCAGGACCTCCCGGCCCACCTCCTCGACGAGGTCAGGTACTTTTTTGATATTTACAAGACGCTCGAGGGGAAGGAGACCGCGACCACCGGGTGGCTCGGGGCGGAGCGCGCCAGGGAGATCGTCGAGCGCGACATGGCCACCTACCGCGAGGAGCACGGAGGCTAGGTCGCGGCCGCCCACGCGGCCCGGCCGGCCGGCCCGCTCGAGCCCCCCGTGGGCCCGGGCGAGCCGCCGCCGTCCCGGCCGACCCGCCGCCTCAGGGCAGCTCCCGCCGCGCCACGCCGGGCGGCCGCACCGCCCGCACCACGGGCAGGGCCGCCACCGCCTCCGAGCCGTACACCAGGCCCGAGAGCACGCCCTCCTCGCTCCCCAGGAGCCGGTCGAAGACGTTCCACCGGTACAGGCCGTAGCCCTCGGGCTCGAGGAGGACGAAGGCCAGCCGGCCCAGGGGCTGCGCCGTGGAGACCCAGTACGTGCCGGCCGGGAGCGTGCGCTCGACCCGCACGTAGTCCCCCTCGATGCCGAGGAGGTGGTGTCCCTCGAACTCCCGGTCGGCCCAGGCCAGGCTGTCCGCCCGGAAGACCTCCACCGTGTCCGTCCACGCCGACGAGAGCTCCGAGACCGAGAGGCCGTGGAGCCGCAGGAGATGGGCGACCTCGCCCTCGGCCGCCGGCAGGAAGTAGCCGGCCGGGAGCGTCCGGGTCCGGGTCGCGGCGAAGCGGTCGCGGACGGGGAGCCGGACGGTGCGGATCTCCCCCGTGGGCTCGAGGGCGGGACGTCCCCGCGCGGTGTCCCCCGTGGGGCGCATGACCTCCAGGCGCACCGGCTCGACGCCCCGGCTCGCCGGCTCGAAGCGCACGCCGAGCTCGGGGCGCGGCAGCTCGCCCGACCCCTCGAGCGCCGTGCGGCGGTCGGCCTCCCGCACCAGCTCGCGGATCCGCCCGGCGTGCCCGGCCGCGTACTCCAGGATCTCGGCCACGAAGTCGTGCGTGGCCCTGACGCGCGTCCGGAAGTCGGCGTGGGAGTAGGCCTCGCTGAGGACGGACATGCGGCCCCGCATCCCCACGTAGTTCGTGCCGTACCAGGCCAGCGGCGCGTACGTCGTCCACGCCTCCGGATGGAGGGGATCGCGCACGTTGCCGTAGACGAAGACCGGCTCGTCGTGGTCGCGCTCCATGGCGGCGCGCACGGCCGGGAGCAGGGAGTCGCGCACGAAGGCGAGGGGCCCCGGCGGCGCGTCGGGCTGCAGCGGGGGCGAGTAGGTGAGGAGGTAGCCGTGGTGGGTTCCGTCCGTGGCGTGGAGGTCCACCATGAGGGCCGGGTCCCAGGTGTCGTAGACGCGCGCCAGGGAGGCGCGGGTCTCCGGGGCCTCCGCCTTCAGGTAGTCACGATTGAGATCCAGGTTGAGGCCATCGGGCCTTAGTCCCACCATGGCAGGACCTTGCTGCTCGCGCCTGTTGCGCTCCTGCGGGCCCAGCGCGTCGTTCCCGTCCGGGTTGTAGACCGGCGCCACGAGCACGACCAGGCGGTCGAGGAGGCCCCGGCGGGGGCCGGCCAGCTCGCGCAGGAGCTGCTGGACCGCCTCCTTCCCCTCCACCTCGCCGCCGTGGATGTTCGCCTGCAGGTAGACCACCAGCTTCCCCGACGCGGCGGCCTCCGAGGGAGAGGTGACCGCCGGGTCCGAGGCGACCACCAGGAGGAGCGGCTTCCCGAGGGCGCTGCGGCCCATGCTGCCCACGCGGATCGGGGCGCCGATGGCCTCCAGGCTGTCCACGAAGGCCGCGACCTCGGCCGTCGTCGAGGTGCGCGAGTAGTCCGAGCCCTCGGCCGCCGTGCGCGGAGCGGCGGCCTCCTGCGCCGTCGCCCGGCCCGCCCCGCCGGCCGGGCTCACGGCCGCGAGTGCGGTCATCCCGAGCGCCGCCGCCAGCGCACGCGAGCGCGCCGCGCCGGCCGGAGCCATCCGATCCACGTTCCTCCGGCTCCTGCGCGACCCCGCCCGTCCCGTCCTTCTCACGCCCATGCGCGGCCTCCCGATTCGAGTCTTCCGGCGTCGCTAGCGCACAAGGGAATCTCCCGGCGACCCGCCGGCAAGGCCCGGCGCGTCGGGCCGTTCCGGGACGGCGGAGTGCACGGAACGCCCTATGCATGCCGTGGAAAACGAACCACTGACACTCGGCAATCGAAGCGAGGGGGAACCATGGCTAACGGATGGATTCTCGGAATCCTGGGCATCTGGATGGTCATCACGCCGTTCCTCGGCTTCGCCTCGGTCGCCAACTCGTGGATCGACTGGATCGTCGGCGTGATCGTCGCGATCTCGGCCTTCACGATGGCGCGGGAGAAGCCGGGACAGGGCTGGATCGCGGGCATCGTGTCCATATGGCTGTTCGTCGCCGGATTCATAGGAGGCATCGTCTCCGGGGCCGGGGTGTGGTGGAACGACATCCTGGTCGGTCTCGTGTTCATCGTGACCGGATTCACGGCGCTGCCGCAGACGCAGACGCACAGCCCGCAGACCGCGTGATCGACGCGCGGCGGGGAGAGCGAGCGTGAGCCCCGGGTCCGGCCCGGGGCCGCTCCTCGCCCTTGCGGCGATCGTGGCGTTCGGCGGTCCCGGCCATCCGCCGGGGCCGCCCGCCGTACATCCCGGCCCGGCACCGGCGCCGGCCACCCGCTCCGGGAGGTCACCGATGAGCCTCGACGTCTCGAGCCCCGCCTTCGGGGAGGGCGAGTCGATGCCCTCCCGCTTCACCTGTGATGGAGAGAACGTGTCGCCTCCGCTGGCATGGCGGGGGGTCCCGGACGGGGCGGCCGCCCTGGCCGTCATCGTCGACGACCCCGACGCGCCGGCGGGCACCTGGGTGCATTGGGTGCTGTACGGCCTCGATCCGGGCACGAGCGAGCTTCCCGAGGGCGTCCCCGCCCGCGACACCGTGCTGGGCGGAGCCCGCCAGGGACGCAACGATTTCGAGGACATCGGCTACGGGGGACCCTGCCCGCCCGGCGGGCAGGAGCACCGCTACAGGTTCGAGGTCTACGCGCTGGACGCCGTGCCCGGTCTCGCGCCGGGAGCCACGAAGGCCGACCTGCTCGAGGCGATGGAAGATCACGTGCTGGCCGAGGGACGCCTGACAGGAACCTACCGCCGCCGCTGACCTCCGGCCCGGGGGCGGCCGGACCCGCGGCCGGTTCCCGGGACCGCCCGGATCCGCGACCGGAGGACCCGCCCCGCTCCGGACCCTGGATCCGGCCGGATCCGGGCGCCAGATTGAACCCATGTCGTACGCACGCCCCCTCGGGCCCGGCCGCGCGTGCCCCCGAGCGGCGGCGGCGTGGTTGGCGCTCGCCGCGCCGGCCACCGCCGCGTCCGCGCCCGTGACGTCGGGCTCCGCCCTGCCCGCCGACACCCCGGCACGGGCCTCCGCGAGCTTCCCCCGGGTGTTCGATCGCGCCCGACAGGCGGCCGATTCCGCCCTCCGGGCCGCCGACGCGGTCGGGCACGCCGCCGACTCCGCCGGCACGGAGGACGACCTGCGAGCCGCGCAGCGGCGGTTCGAGCGCCGGCGTCGCCGTCGGCTCCCGCGAACGCTCTCGGGAGCGGACTCCTGCGACCGGCCCCTGGGCCGCTTCTGTCACTGGTTCGAGCATCCCTCGCCCGAGCCCAGGCCCGAGCCTCCGGCCGTCGCGGCCGAACGGCGGGAGCTCCTGGACCGGCTGGCGGACGGCGCGCGTCGCCTGCCCGGCTCCGCCTGGATCGCCGGCCAGCGGGTGCGCTACCAGATCGAGGCGGGACGCCCCGACTCGGCGCTGGCCGCCGCCCGCGCCTGCCGCGCCGGGGGCGGCTGGTGCCGCGCCCTGGCCGGCTGGGCCCTCCACGCCGCGGGCCGGGAGGCCGAGGCGGAGCGGGCGTTCGACCGGTGGCTCGAGGCGCTCCCGGCCGGCGAACGGTGCGAGGCCACGGACCTCTCGGACCTCCTGGAGGGAGACCTCCGGGGCCGCTTCCGCGACCTGTCCTGCCCCGATCCGCGGCGGGACGCCTTCGTGCGGCGCTTCTGGTGGCTGGCCGACCCCCTCCGCCTGGTCGAGGGGAACGAGCGGCGGGCGGAGGACCTTTCCCGCCGGACGCAGGACCGGATCCTCTCGTCCTCCGCCTCCACGTTCCTGGCTTCCTGGGGCCCCGACCTCTCGGAGCTCCTCCTCCGTTACGGCGCTCCCACCTGGTGGGAGCGCCGCCCGGCCGACCCGCTGCGCCCGGGCAGCCGCGCGACCGTGGTCGGCCACGACGCGGGGCACGCCCGGTCTTTCCTCCCGCGCCGCGACGTGTGGATGAGCTCGGGCTCGCTCGAGACCGACGTCTGGGATCTCTCCGACGACGAGCCCCCGACCTCGTACGCCACGGCGTACGCCGACACCTTCCTGGCACTGCCCCACAGGACGGCGATCTTCCGCCGCGGCGACAGCGTGCTCGTCGCGGCCCCCTACGCGTTCCCCGACAGCGGGACGGCCCCCGTCGAGGCGCTCCTGGAGCTCGGACCGGGCCCGGAGATCGAGCCCGCCCGTCGCGTCCGGTACGGCGCGCCCCGCGCCGGGACGCTGACGCTCCGGGCTCCGGCCCGTCCCGCCCTCCTGTCCATCGAGCTCCTGGACCGCTCCGAGCGCGCGGCGGCGCGGGCCCGGTACGGGCTCGACCCCGGCCTCCCCGACCGCGGCATCCCCGCGATCTCCGGCCTCCTGGCGGGCCCCCTCCGCCGGGGGCGGCCGCCCACGTCGGGGTCCGCCCCCGGAGGGGGCGTCTCCTCTCCCGAGGACCGAGCCGTGGCCGCGGCCCGGCGCCTCCGGCTGTCGGGGCCGGCCGCCCGCGCGGCGCCGAGCGTGGCCGCGGGCGACTCGGTCGGCCTCTACTGGGAGCTGTACGGACTCCCGCCGGGCCGGGCCGCGTACGAGGTGCAGGTGGCGCTTGGCGACCGGGACGGGCACCGGAACGTCCGTCTGGTCTGGTGGGAGGAAGCGACGGGAGGTTCCGGCTTTTCGGCCCACGAGCTCACCCTGGGGATCCCGGACGACGCCCCCGCGGGAACCCTGGCGGTCGAGATCCGGGTTGACATTCCCGGCTGGACGCCGCTCGAAGCCGTCTCGCCCCTGGAGATCGGGCCTCCGCCTCCCCGGTCGCGAGCCGGTCCCCACGGCCCGCAGGACGGAGGCGCGCCGCATCGAGGGGGTGGAACCCTCGGGGGGTCACCCGTATATTAATAATGTGAAAATTCCCCGCATGGGGCCCGCGAGGTCGCGGGGCCCGGGCACGGCGGGGAGCCACCCCGACCCGGAGGACGCCATGTCGAACCGGACCCGAAGCAGCGCGCGGAAGCTGGCCGCCGCTCTCGTGACCGGAGCGATGGCCGTCTGTCTGGCCGTCGGGCCGGCCCCGGCGAGCGCCCAGGACCAGGCCACGGGCCAGCCTCTGCGGGTGAACATCTCCACCGCCGCCACCTGGGGCTACGTCCGCCCCTATGCCGACGTGTCGGTTTCCCCGGCCGCCTACGTGGCGGTGTTCGAGGTCGAGCCGGACATCGGCGCGGTCATGCTGTGGCCCGACGGGAGCGGACGGTCCCACGGCCTCGCCCGGGGCCACGTCTCCGTCGAGCTGGCCGGGCCGCGGCAGGCCCGGTACCGCCAGATGTTCTACGACCGCCTGTACCGGCGCTTCCTGATGGCCTCGGAGATCCGTCCGCGGGCCTACTACGTGGCCATCGCGTCCCGCCATCCGCTGGACCTTTCACGGCTGGAGTCGGGCAGGATCTTCTCCTACCCCCGGAGCTACGGAACGGGATACGACGTGGCCAGGGCCCTGGTCGACGCCGTGGTGAGGGGCCCCCGGTCGGACTGGGACTACGACGTCACGAGCCTCGTGAAGGGACGGGACCGGATCGTCACCCTGGCCGGGTACGCGCCCTACACGACCCCGTACTCCTTCTCGGCGCTGTGCACGAGCGCGGGCCAGTTCGGCTTCTTCCCGGCCTTCGGCCTGTACACGCCGTGGACCGGCTGCGGCCCGACCTTCTACGGCAACCCGTACGGGTTCGCGTGGTGGTGGCCCTTCCGGAACCGGCCGCCGGTGAACAACGGGCCGGAGCACGTGGCGGACGGGACGCCCGGCGTGGTGAAGGCCGACAGCATGCGGGTGGACAACCCGCGGCCCGTGAATCCGCCCAGGATCCTCCCGGACGCCCCGACGGCGGCCGGCCGTGACCAGCCGGTGAAGGTGGCCGGGCTGAACGTCGGCACCTCGCGACCGGCGGACGGGGCCGAGGTCGCCCCGGAGGCGCCCACCGCGGGCAGGGACGGACCGAAGGTGCTTCCGCCGGTGGAGATCTCCGTGCCGGGCCGCGAAAAGAGGCAGGAGCGGCAGAAGGAGATGGACCCGGAGAAGGTCCGCCAGGTCCTCCACCAGCTGGCCGACGCCACGAGGACGGCCCGGCTCGATCCGGGCGTGCTCGCCCGCGATCGGCAGGAGTTCCGGCGCGCCGGGCTCTCCGACCCGGGCCGCGTCTCCATCGACATGGTCCGGCAGAGGGTCGCGACCTCGGAGCGGCTGTTCACCCGCCTCCGGGACCTGGGCGTCCCGGCCGACCAGGCGCTGCACGCGGCCACCGCTTCGGGCAGGGCGCCGGAGATCCGGCTCCGCTCCCGTGGAGCATCGCTGGTCGGAGCGCCCCGCTCCGGTGGCGCGCCGGCGCGGTCCAGCGGCTCGGGCGGCGCCTCGGCGCGGTCCAGCGCAAGGAGCGGGAGCGGGAGCGCGCACGCTACCGCCCGCGCGCGGCCGGCGCCGCACCCCGCGCCTCGCAGGCCGACGCACGTCTCGAATTCCCCGTCGTCGTCGCACTCGCGTCCGGCCAGGCCCAGCCGGCCCTCGAAGCCGGAGAAGGGCGGCGGGTCGGGACACCACTAGTCCCGCACACGCAGCGGCCGGCGCGGCCGCGGGGGATTCGGCGTACGGGCGGCCTTCGGGCCGCCCGTCGCGCATCAGGGGCCGAGCGTCAGCGTCTGTCCGTGCCGGAGGACCTCCAGCGACGCGGGAGCCGCCCCCGAGGCGCGCCAGGCGGCTCTCAGCCGCCGGGGAGGCTCGTCCATCGGCTCGTCGGTGAGGCGGAAGGTGCCCCAGTGGATCGGGACCAGGACCCCCTCCCCACCGGGGCTCCCGCTCCCCGTCCCCAGCTCCCGCCACGCCTGCACCGCCTCCTCCGGCGTCATGTGCACGGGCCTCATGAACCACCGCGGCTCGTAGGCCCCGATCGGGAGGAGCGACGCGTCGAAGGGACCGAGGCGACCGCCGATCGTCCCGAACGCGGGATGGAAGCCACTGTCGCCGGCGAAGAACACGCGGCGGCCGGAGCCCTCCAGGGCCCAGCCGCACCACAGCCTCCGGTTCCGGTCCAGGAAGCCCCGGGAGGCGAAGTGCCGGGCGGGCGTGCAGGTGACCCGGACGCGCCCGGCGGAGGCCTCGATCCCGGCATCCTCCCACCAGTCGAGCTCGCGCACGGATCCGATTCCCCACCCCTCCAGCAGCGCACCCACGCCGAGGGGGACGAGCCATCGTGCCCGCGGATGGCGCGCTCCGAGGTGGCGGACCGTCTCCGCGTCCAGGTGGTCGTAGTGGTCGTGCGAGACGACCACCACGTCGATCGGCGGGAGGTCGGCGAATCCGACGCCGGGATCGACCCACCGACGCGGCCCCAGGAAGGAGACGGGCGAGGCGCGCTCGCTCCAGATCGGATCGGTGAGCACGTTGACCGGCCCCAGCTGCACGAGGGCCGTCGCGTGCCCGACCCAGGTGACGTGGAGGTCGCCCTCGCGGGCACGAGGACTCGGAAAGTCCGGTGGCTCCAGGGGAAACAGCTTCGAGTCGCGGCGCTCCACGAGCGCGTGCAGCTTTCGCCGGGAGAACGCCCAGCGCAGGAACTGGACGAAGCCGTGACGACCGGTCCCCGGCCACGGGTTCCGGAAGCGTCCGTCCGGCCTGCGGTGGGGCCGCGTCGATCGGGGCTCCGGCGGCGGCGGGGCGGCTGGAGAGGAGCCGGCGCCCGACAGCGGCGGCGGGTCGAGACGGCGTGGAGGCATGCGTCAAGTATGCGCCGCGAGCGACGGAGCCGACAGGGAGGCGGGGACGCGGCACCATCCTCGGAACTCCCTCCGCGGAACGCACGTTGCGCACGCGGGTGATCAACACAGCGAAGGCTCCGCTCTGCGGGTCGGTGGGCAGGGCGGTCGCCGGTGAGCGCGGACTCCCACACGAGGCGGTGGAGCATGTCCTCTGGCGAGGCACGGATGATGGGCGCCCTGACGGTCCTGGCCGCGGGCATGGCCCTGTCGACACCCCAGGCTGCCCAGGGGCAGTACTTCGGCCGGAACAACGTCCGGTACGAGGACTTCGACTTCCGGGTGCTCAAGACCGAGCACTTCGACGTCTACTACTACGGCCGCGAGGACTCCGCCGCGGTCGATGCCGGACGCATGGCCGAGCGCTGGTACGCCCGCCTCTCCCGGCTCATCGATCACCAGCTCCGTGGCCGGCAGCCGCTCATCCTGTACGCCAACCACACCGACTACAACCAGACGGCCATCGCGCAGGTCGCCGGGAGCGAAGGCGTCACCGAGCCGCTTCGCCGGCGGGTGGTCCTGCCGATGGCCGGGCCGCTGGCCGAGACCGACCACGTCATCGGCCACGAGCTCGTCCACGCGTTCCAGTACGACATCTCGGGCATCGAGCCGCAGACGCCCCTGTTCGGCGTGCCGGCCATGTCGGGCCTGCCGGGCTGGATGGTCGAGGGCATGGCCGAGTACCTGTCCAAGGGACCTCGGGACCCGCTGACGGCGACCTGGGTCCGGGACGCGCTCCGCAGCGACAAGGTCCAGCTCCCCAGCGTCCACGACCTGGCCAACCCCTACAAGTACTTCCCCTACCGGTGGGGCCAGGCGCTGTGGGCCTACGTCGGAGGCGTGTGGGGGGACGACGCCGTCGAGAAGGTGTTCAAGGCCGGGGTGAGGATGGGGAGCCCCTATCAGGCGCTCCAGTCGGTCCTGGGCATCCCGGCCGACACCCTCACCGACCGCTGGCACGCCGCCATCCAGAGGGCGTACGGGCCGCTCATCGACCGGACCGGCCAGCCGACCGACTTCGGCGAGACCGTCATCCGTGGGCCCGGCGAGACCATGTACAACATCGGCCCGGCCCTGAGCCCGGACGGGAAGAAGATCGCCTTCCTCTCCGAGCGAAGCCGCTATTCGATCGACATCTACCTGGCCGACGCCGAGACCGGCGAGGTCATCCGGCAGGTCACCAAGACGGCGGTGGACCCCCACTACCAGAGCCTCGAGTTCACGAGCTCGGCGGGAGCGTGGGCCCCGGACGGCCGGCGTTTCGTGCTGGGCGCCGTGAGCGGCGGCAAGCCGATCCTCTCGATCCTCGACATGGACAGCGGCGAGGAGGTCCGGAAGATCAAGTTCGACGACCTGGGCGCCATCCTCAATCCGACCTGGTCGCCCGACGGGAGCCGGATCGCGTTCGTGGCCAACGACGGCGGCCTCGTGGACCTGTTCGTGGTGGACGTCGCCTCCGGGAAGCGGACCCGCCTCACCCATGACGCCTACGCAGAGCTGGAGCCCGACTGGTCGCCGGACGGAAGCCGCCTGGCCTTCGTCACCGACCGCTTCGGAGCCGACCTGAACGAGTTGTCCGCCGGGCCCTATCGCCTGGCCGTGATGAACGCGGACGGCGGGGACGTCCAGGCTCTCCCCTCCTTCGCCGGGGCCACGAACATCAACCCGACGTGGTCGCCCGACGGAAAGAGCCTGTACTTCGTGTCGGACCCGAACGGGATCCCGAACGTCTACCGGCTGGACGTCGGCAGCGGATCCTTCCACCGGCTCACGAACGTCCTGGGCGGCGTGGGAGGGATCACCACCCTGAGCCCGGCTCTCACGGTGGCCACGAAGTCGGGGACGCTGGCGTTCAGCGCCTTCGTGGACGGGGCCTTCGGCATCTACCGGATCGACCCGGGAGCGGGCCTCGAGGGCGACCCGGTGCCGGCGTCCGCGGCACGGACGGCCGGCGCCTTCGGTGCCGACGGCGGCTCGTCGCTGTCGGACCTCTCGCTGAGCTGGGCGTCCGGGTCGGACGGCGCGGCGCCGGCCGCGGCGACGCTCGCGACGTCCGAGCTCGACGCCGCCATGCTGCCCGCCGCCGACACGACCGCCGCCGACACGACCGCCGCCGGGCAGGCGCAGCAGCAGGCCCAGGAGCAGGAGGACGCGGGCATGCTGCCGCCCGGGCGTCGGGAGACGTCCGCGGTCCAGTCGCTCCTCCGGGACCCGGGGCTGGGTCTTCCGCAGTCGGCCACCTTCACCCGCCACGACTACCACGCGGGGCTCGGGCTGGACTACATCTCCCAGCCGACCCTCGGGGCCGGGTTCAGCTCCTTCGGCAGCTACATCGGGGGCGGCGCGGCCCTGCACTTCAGCGACATGCTGAACTACCACCAGCTCGTCACGATCCTCCAGCTCCAGATCGTGAACGGGAACGTGTGGGACGGCATCGGGGCCATGGGCATCTATCAGAACCTGTCCCACCGCCTGATCTGGGGCATCCAGGGCGGGCAGATGCCCCAGTACACCGAGTACCCGGTCGCGGGCTACGGGGACTTCAACGGTGACGGGCGGCTGGACCTGATCACGCAGACCCTGCGCATCTGGCAGACGAGCCGCCGCGCGCTGGCCCTCGCGCAGTACCCGCTGAGTACGGTGATGCGGCTCGAGTTCGCGGGCGGCTTCGAGCAGATCCACTACAAGGTCGAGGCCCAGACCCGAGCCTTCGACCTCGGTTCGGGGACCAGGCTGTTCGACCAGACCCAGTCCGCCCCGGCGTGCGCCGACTCGCTATCGTTCCTGTTCGACCTGTGCGAGCCGGCCGACCTCAACGAGGGCACGGGCTCGGCCGCGCTGGTGTACGACGCGTCGATCACCGGCCCGACCGGTCCCATCATCGGTCACCGGTTCCGGATCGAGGCCTCGCCGGCGTTCGGCACCCTGAACTACGTGTCGGCCCTGGCGGACTTCCGCGAGTACCTGATGCCCGTCCGTCCGATCACGCTGGCGGGCCGCATCCTCCACTACGGACGCTACGGGTCGGGGGCCGACGACGACCGGCTGGGACGACTCTTCCTGGGCTATCCGTCCCTCGTCCGGGGCTACGACTACGGCTCCTTCGACCTCACGAACTGCCCGTCCAACCTCCCGAGCATCGACCAGTGCTCCGAGGTCCAGGTGTACAATCGCCTGTTCGGGAGCCGCATGGCCGTGACCAACGCCGAGCTGCGGATCCCGCTGACCGGTCCCCTGGGCGTGCTGACCAAGGAAGGCCAGGTGCCGCCCCTGGACCTGTTCGGGTTCTTCGACGCGGGCGTGGCGTGGGGCGCCAAGCTCAGCAGGACCGCGGCCCGGCAGTCCTTCGACGTCGACAAGAACGCCGTGACGAGCGCCGGGTTCGGGGGGCGGCTGAACCTGTTCGGATTCGCCGTCGCCGAGGTCTACTGGGTGCACCCGTTCGACCGGCCCGACAAGGGGAACTACGTGGGCTTCGCGATCACGCCGGGGTTCTGAGGAGAGCCGAGCCAGGTTGCCGACGCGCCCCGGGGGCGGGCGCCCGCTCTGGACGGGAGCGGCGTGCGCCCCCTTCGCCGTGCCTCCTCAGCCCGCCTCGTCCGGGGGCGGATCGCCCGGGCTGCGCGTCAGGGCCCCGACCTCGCGCAGGACCTCCATCACCTCCCGCCCCTCGACCTCGACCCTGGTGTGGAGGTCCCAGGCGCGCCACGTGAGCGCGTCGTTGAGGTGCGCGCGAAGCTCCGACTGGTGCTCTCCGCCCTGGAGCTCGGGATCGGCCATGAGGCCCTCCAGCTCCTCGATCCACGCCTCGATCTCCGCGCGCGGGCTGAACCGGCCCACGGGCGGCTGGAGGTTCACGGCTCCGGCTCCCAGCGGTCGTTCCCCGGGCGCACGTCCGGGAGCCGGCGCTCGGGATCCAGCGTCACCGAGGCCAGCGGCCGCGTGGAGGCGTAGCGGAAGGTGAACGTCCCGCCCGTCTCCCAGATCTCGACCGGGAGCCGGACCGTTCCGGTGCGCCCGCCCTCCTCCTCGATCCTGAGGGTGGGCGGCATCGGGAGGCGCCCCAGGTTGGCGATCGTGATCAGGGCCCCCTTCGACGGATCGCCGTCCACGTAGCTCACGCCCTCGACGGCCTGGTCCAGGCGCCACCTCTCCAGGAACCAGCCCTTCCAGAACCACCCCAGGTCCTCGCCGGCCACGTCGTCCATGGTGCGAAAGAAGTCCTCGGGTCGGGGATGCCGCCACGCCCAGCGCCGGATGTAGGCGCGGAACGCCCGGTCGAACCGGTCCGGGCCCAGCACGTACTCGCGCAGGATCACCAGGCCCAGCGCCGGCTTGAAGTAGGAGAGGGGGTGCCGGTAGGGCCCGGTCACCGCGTCGGCCGGCGACTCGATGGGCGGGGCGTCCGGGTCCATCATGGCCGGCACGATCTCGCGGGCCGGGTCCCCGCCTCCGGGCGCGTACTCGCCGTCCCGCTTGGGCGCGTACTCCCCGCCGTTGAACTCCTCCGACGCGTAGATGTCGATGAACGTGTTCAGCCCCTCGTCCATCCAGGCGTGCCGCCGCTCGTCGGAGCCGACGATCATCGGGAACCACTCGTGCCCGAACTCGTGCGCGGTGACGCCCCACAGCCCCTTCCCCGTCGCCCGCCAGTGGCAGAAGGTGAGCCCCGGGTACTCCATGCCGCCCACCGGCCCGCCCACGTTCACGGCGGTCGGCCATGGATACGGGTACCAGTGCCTCGAGAAGATCTCGATGGCACCCTTCACGTATTCGGTCGAGCGCCCCCAGGCGGAGTCGCCCGCGCTGGCCGGCGGATACACGGACATGGCCAGGGCGCTCTTCCCGCCCGGCAGGTCGATGCGCGCCGCGTCCCACACGAAGGCGGGGGAGGCGGCCCACGCCACGTCGCGCGTGCGCTCCATGCGGAAATGCCAGGTGAGGGGTCCCCGCCCGGCCGGCCGCGTGTCCGGGTCGTCGACCTCGTCGGGGCTCCGGACGTACACGGCCGTGTCGCTCCCCCGCGCCCGGTCCAGCCGGGCCCGCTGCCGGGCCGTCAGCACCTCCTCCGGGTTCAGCAGCTCGCCCGAGCCCGCGACCAGGTAGCTGCGCGGCACGGTGACCGAGTAGTCGACGTCCCCGTAGTCCAGGTAGAACTCGCCCGTCCCCAGGAACGGGAGGGTGTTCCAGCCGCGAACGTCGTCGTAGACGGCCATGCGCGGGAACCACTGGGCCACGTCGAACCACCGGCCGTGGTCGGTGTGCATCCAGCCGGTCCGCCCGCGCCCTCCCTCGGGCACCACGAACGAGTATCCGATCACCAGCCGGAGGGAGCCTCCCCGCGGCCCGAGCGCCTCGGCCAGGGGGACCTGCATGCGCGTGCCGTAGGTGCGCGCCTCGACGCGGCCGCTCCGTCCGCCGCGGACCACGACCACCGAGTCGATGCGGTAGCCCCCCGTCCCGGCGGGCGTCGTCCCGCCGTCCGGGGTCAGCGCCGTCCCGCCGCGTCCCCCGGCGGCCATCCTCTCCGACCGCGAGCCCGCCCGGCGCACGTTCTGGTCGAGCTGCAGCCACAGGTACGCGAGGGAGTCCGGGCTCCGGTTGGTGTAGGTGATGGCCTCCCACCCCTCCACCCTCCGGGCCGCCGTGTCGAGGCGGACGTGGATCTCGTAGTCCGCGCGGTTGGTCCAGTAGTCGGGTCCGGGCGAGCCGGCGGCGCTCCGGGTCGGCGAGGAGGGCGAGGCCAGGAAGCCCGGGTCGAAGGCGGCGTGCGGATCGTAGGGACCGATCCGCGCGGTCGTGTCGGCCGCCGTGTCGCGCGCCGGGGCCCGCCCGACGCCGGGCGCCGCCGCGCGACTCCCCGCGGCCGCCCGCGCCGACCCCGACCCTCCCCCGAGGCCGATCGCGCAGAGGAGGAGCGCGAGAAGGGCCCTCCGGCCCCACCCGGCGGCGGTCCGGCGCTCGTTCGACTGCGAGGGGGGCGTCAGGTCCATGGCTCGGCTCTCTCTCCCGTTGGTCCGCCCCGGCGCCCCGTGCGCCGGGCCCGAGCATGGTAGGCACGACGCCCTCCCCTGCCAAGCCGCGGGTGGTCCGGGCGCCGCGCGGCGACCGGCCGACCGATGCACGGACGCCACAATCGATCCGGTCGACGCCGGCGCCGCGCTCGCGACCCGCACGTACAACCGCATGTGCCACAGAAAGATGAGCCGGCTCGCACCGGGACGTGGATCGGCACGGGGCTTGAAATTCCGTGGGAGCGGGACAGGAGACTCCGACCTGGAGGGCACCATGGATGTTCTGGCGTCGACGCCCCGCGACCACGAGGAGTGGATCGTGGCGGAGATCACGGCCGCGATCGTCCGGCTCAGGCAGCGGATGACCGGCGAGCACCTGGACCTCAGGCGGGCCTCGACCCCGTCCGAGCTGAAGGTGGGGGACCTCCTCCGGATGCCGGCCCGCGGGACCATCTGATCGCGGGGCGGCCGCGGCGCGGGACCTCCGGGCCGCGGCCGTCGGAAGCGGCGGCCGCCCGGCCCCCGCCCCCGTGCGCCCCGCCGGGCCCGGGAGGCCCGCGCGTCAGCGGACGAGCAGGACCGGCGTCTGCGCCAGGATCGCGACCTTGTGGCTCAGCGTGCCCAGGTTGCGGGTCGGGTCCTCGAGGTCCTGCCGGTGGGAGCTGAGGAGGATGAGGTCGTTGTCGTTCTCCTCGGCGAACTCCACGATCTCCCGCGCCCGGTCCCCGTAGACCACCTGCTGGCGGTACTCCACGCCCGCCGAGCGCAGCGTCTCGCTCATCGCCTCCATGGCGCCGGCGGCCTTCTCCTCGAGCTCCTCGTAGAAGTCCTCCAGCTCCTCGAACGGCAGGTCCAGCGGCTCGATGACGTGCAGCAGGGTCACCGAGCCTCCGCTCCAGCCCGCCAGGCTGGCGGCCCATTCCAGCACGTCCCGGTTCTTCTCGGTGAGGTCGACCGGGACGAGGATCCTCTGGAAGACGGCCCGGACCGGGCCCTCCGACGCGTTCGCCATCGCTTCCCTCCTCCGGTTCGTGCCAATGTGCCGGTCGGCGGGCGCTGGGGCTGTCGGGAGGATCCGGGCGCGGGGCGTGGGGAGCCTCCCGTCCCGTGGGCGAGCGGCGGGAGGCAAGCGAGCAGGCGCCGCGCCGGGCTGATCGGCTGGCACGGGCCTCGCAGCCCCGGTATGAGCGTTTCGAAGGAGACCCGCCCACGGAGAACGAGGACCCGATCCGGAGGTCCATGGCCATGAGGCTCCTGGTGGTGCTCGAGCCGGGCGAGGCGTCCGTGGAGGACGCGCTCGCCCCGCTTCACTGGTCCCTGGAGAGATGCGCCGAGGGGCGCGTCGAGCTCACCGTGATCCTGGTGGGCCACACGGACGGTCCGGAGGCCGGGTCGGCCGAGTCCACCGCCAGGACCCTCCTCCGGGGCGCCGGGCGGCCGGAGGACGTGACCCGCCTGCCCGGCCCGCCGGACAAGGAGGTCCTCCGCCTCCTGGGCCGCGAGACGTTCGACGAGGTCGCCGTCTCGGGCGGCGCCAGGACCCCGGCCGGGAAGATCCGACCGAGCCGCCTGGCCGAGCGCCTCCTGATCAACGCACCGGTCACGCTCACCCTCGTGCGATGACCCGCGGAGGCCCCACCACGGACGGTCTGTTCGTCCCGCCGTTCACGCTCACGGACAGGACCGGTCGTCACGTCGAGTTCCGCCCCTACGACGGGGAGCGGGACGCGGTCGAGGCCATGTACGAGGCGTTCGATCCGGCCGACCGCTCCCAGGGCATCCCCCCGGCCACCGCCGAGGCCCGGGAGGGCTGGCTCGACGTCCTGCTGCCCGGACCGGGCGTGCTCGCCTGGCACGAGGAACGGGTCGTCGGCCACGCGGCCCTCGTCGACGACATGGCGGGGGGCCACGAGCTCGTGGTCTTCGTCCTCCAGGGCTACCGCGGGACCGGGATCGGCACGGCCCTCGTCCGGTCCCTCCTCGGCCTGGCTCGCGTGCGCGGTCTCGGCCGCATCTGGCTCACCGTGCAGCGCTGGAATCACCCGGCCATCGCCGTCTACCACAAGACCGGCTTCGAGCTGGAGGGCGAGGAGGGCCTCGAGATCGTCATGTCGTGCTCGGTGGCCGGGGAGGGCTGACCGGGCTCCGCCGCCGCCCGGGAGCGGGACGGCGCCGCACGCCCCGCGGTCCGCCCGGCGACCCTTCGCCTACCGCGCGCCCTCTCCACGTCCTACCATTGGGATGAATCGACCTGGACACTCCACCGGAGCCGTTGGAGCGGGCCATGAGCGTACGACCTCGTGACCTCCTGTCCGATGACGAAGGGGTGTGGTACACCGCCCTCCTGACCCCCGAGGGCACGACGCTGGCGGACTACGGAGGCTCGGCCGAGAGCTACCGGGAGCATCCGGACATCCCCATCGTGGAGCGCCTCGGCGAGCCGGGCCGGGACCTCCCGGGCGACGACGCCGCCATCCGGGTCGCGCGTCGCCGGTTCGGGGAGCGGCTCATCGAGGTCCGTCTCGAGCCCGAGGGGGTCGTCCTGTGGGAGGCGGGCGCCGGAGAGTCCGCTTCCTGAGCCGCCGGGAGCGCGGGGCCCGAACTCGGGAACGTGCTTGCACGAAGGGCCTTTCCGCCCCAGCTTGACTCGGACGCTTCGTACGGTCGCGGCGCACGGGTCGCGGCCAACCGCAGGCACGCTCACGGCTGAACAGAGGGACGCATCGGACGCATGGCGACCTCGCCGCAGCTCGTCTCGCTCGAGCTCACTCCCTCCGCGCGCTTCGACGTCATCGACGTGGCCGAGCGGGTCCGGGAGCGGCGTCCCGACTTCTTCGAGGAGTTCCCCCGCAGCCTGTGCTGCTCCCTGCACACGACGGCGGGCTACCTCGAGCAGGGCCTGTGCGCCCGGCTGGGCCACAGCCAGGGACGCGTGGGCCGGCTCGTCGGGCTGTTCCGCAGGCTCTTCCCGCACGACGCCGGCTACCACCACGACCGGCTGGAGCTGCGGAAGGAGCTGAGCGCCGCCGAGCGCGAGCAGGAGCCCGTGAACGCGGACTCCCACCTCACGTTCATGAGCGCGGGGCTCAGCAACTGCGTCACCTACCGCAGCGAGCCCGACGCGCCCATCTATTTCATCGACCTGGACGGGATCAACGAGCATTTCCGACGGGTGCGGCGCACGGCCGTGCTGGGCTACGCGGCCGAGGAGGAGGTCTTCCGGGCCACGGTCGAGGTCCCCGCCTCCGGTCACGCCATCGACTCCTTCAACCTGAAGGACCCGGCCCTGGGCCTGTTCGAGCGCATCGAGCAGGTCCTGTCCGAGCGCGGCGTCGAGATCGGGCGTATCGACATCGGCCTCGCGCCCGGGGAGCGGCACGCGGGGCTCACGGTGAACGAGGCGGAGACGCTCCTGATGCGCGACGACCTGCCCGAGGCGCTGAGGGACCCCCTGCGCTGGGCGCTCCGCCACGGCGGACGGCTCCTGCGCCACCCGACCTCGATTCCGGGCAAGACCCGGGAGTACGCCGTCTACGACCTCGTCCACCTCTACAACGAGGTGATGGACGTCCTCGGGGTGGGCCGGGCCGTGGCCGACCGGATCCTGTCGCGCCTGGCCGGACCGGCCTGGAGGCTGTTCCGCCTGAAGCGCCACGTGAGCTTCCCGGTCACGGACGGTGCCGGGCCGGGCGGCGAGCGGATCATCCAGGGACGCTACCAGAGCCCCATCCTGATCCAGCACCGCGCGGCCGAGAGCGGCGCACGGCGGCTCGAGGTCACGGTGTGGCGGTTCGAGTGAGCTCCGCAGGGTCCCACGTCCGGTAATCGAGGGCCCGAGGACCATCCCGGCGTGCCAGGCTCCGCCATTCCGATCTCCATCCGCAGCGCGCCCGTCACTTCCGGGTCTTGATCCCGCCTCCCTTCCCCCGCACACTCCGGCCGGCTCCGGAGGGCCGCCGGCACCCGGCGGCCCTCCCCCACCCCGACCCGGGAGCGAGAGCGGGATGTCGGATTCCGACCCATCGATCGAGACCATAAGGCGGCTGGAGCGCGCCGCGGCTCCGCTGGAGCCCGGCCCGAGCGAGCGGCGCGCCCTGCGCGAGGCCGTCGTGGAGCACGCCGAGGCCTTTCTCGAGGGCCTCACGACCGCGCCGGCCTACGTGGCCGACAAGGAGGCCGCCGCAGAGGTCGGACGCCGCGCCTTCGGGGAGGGGCCCACGGAGATCGGCGAGATCCTCGACCTCTTCCGGAGGGGAGTCGAGGAGACGGGCCTGAAGCCCTCCTCGGGCGGCCACCTGGCCTACATCCCCGGCGGCGGGCTGTACGCCTCGGCCCTGGGGGACTACCTGGCCGACGTCACGAACGAGTACGCCGGCATCCGCTTCACCGGCCCCGGCGCCGTGGAGATGGAGAACGCCCTCCTGGCCTGGATGGCCGGCCTGGTGGGCTACCCGGAAGACGCCGCCGGCAACCTGGCCTCGGGCGGCAGCATCGCCAACCTCATCGCGGTCGTCACGGCGCGCGAGGCCCACGGCCTGCGGGCGCGCGACGTCCCCCGGGCGGTGGTCTACCTCACCGACCAGGCGCACCACTGCCTGGAGAAGGCGCTGAGGATCGGCGGCCTCGGGGAGTGCGGCCTCCGCCGGGTGTCGATGGACGCGCGCGGGCGCATGGACCCGGCGGCCCTGGAGGCGGCGGTGGCGGAGGACGAGGCGGCGGGCCTCCGCCCCTGGCTCCTCCTCGCCTCGGCCGGGACCACGGACGTGGGGGCGGTCGACCCGCTCGAGGCCCTGGGGCGGGTGGCCCGGGAGCGGGGGCTCTGGTACCACGTCGATGCGGCGTACGGCGGCTTCTTCGCGCTGTGCCCCGAGGTCCGGGATCGGCTGGCCGGGATCGAGCTCTCGGACTCGGTGGTCATGGACCCGCACAAGAGCCTCTTCCTCCCCTACGGGCTCGGGGCGGTGCTCGTGAAGGACCGGGAGGCCATGGTGCGGGCCCACCACTACCGGGCCGACTACCTCCAGGACGCCGCCGCCGAGGAGACGCCGCTCCCGGACTCTCCCGCGGAGCTGTCGCCCGAGCTCACCAAGCATTTCCGGGGCCTCAGGCTGTGGCTCCCGCTCCTCCTCCACGGCGTGGCGCCGTTCCGGGCGTGCCTCGAGGAGAAGCTGGCGCTGGCCCGCTGGTTCCACCGTCGCGTGGGGGAGCTGGGCTTCGAGACCGGCCCCGAGCCCGAGCTCACCGTCGTGACCTACCGGTGGGTGCCCGAGGAGGGGGATCCGGACGCCTTCAACGAGGCCCTGGTGCGGGCCATCCACGAGGACGGCCGCATCTTCGTGTCGTCCACGCGGGTGGACGGGAACTTCGTGCTCCGCCTCGCGGTGCTCACCTTCCGGACGCACCTCGAGCACGTGGAGCGGACGCTCGAGGTGCTCGAGGAGAAGGTGCGGGAGCTGGAAGGGCGCTGACGGCCCGGGGCGGCAGGCGGAGGCCGCGCCGCGGGAGCGCGGATCCGGCGGGCCGTCTCAGTCCGGCCCGAACCGGGGCTCGCGCTTCTCGAAGAAGGACGCCAGCCCCTCGGCGAAGTCCGGCTCGTCCGCGATCCGGGCCAGCTCCTCGAGCTCCCGGTCCAGGTGGTAGTCCAGCCGGTCCACGCCGGCCGCCTGGTGGATGAGCGACTTGGCCACGGCATACGCCTTCGTGGGGCCGCGGGCCAGCCGCGCGGCGATCTCCGCCACCTCCTCGTCGAACGTCTCGTCCGGGAAGACGTCGTTGATCAGTCCCATCTCGAGCGCCCTGTAGGCGTGGAGTCGGGGGTTCAGGAGCACGAGCCCCAGCGCCGTCCGCAGCCCGACCAGGCGCGGCAGGAAGAAGGTGGAGCTCTCCGCCCCCGTGAGGCCGGTCTTCCCGTAGGCCCACTCGAACCTCGAGCGCTCCGAGGCGAACACGAGGTCGCACGCCATCGCGATCCCGAACCCGCCGGCGGCCGCCACGCCGTCCACCGCGGCGATGAACGGCTTGGGGGCCCGCTTGATCTCGGAGATCGTGCTGTG
>Ga0102944_1000136_pt1 | contig 59985 bp, 47 predicted proteins | sample SalPonD_shore_MG_FD_78172 | JGI IMG/M metagenome (GOLD analysis project Ga0102944, IMG submission 78172) | Salt pond soil microbial communities from South San Francisco under conditions of wetland restoration - Salt Pond MetaG... | ecosystem: Environmental > Aquatic > Marine > Intertidal zone >... | reverse complement strand
TAACTATTTCTGTCAAGGACCCGTAGTTCTAATCGAAAACCTTCGAAAATGCTTGCTGCGCCTGCTCAAGATCTTCGTCGGTAATCTGAAGGTGGAAGGTTGCCCGTAACGTTTTAGGACCAAAAGGCACCACTCTCACTCCCTGTTCTTCAAGAAGAGCCACAGCTTCTTCGGCAGAACGCTCCAGTACATCAAAAATAAGTATATTCGTTTCAACCGAATCCAGATCGATCGATAGCCCGCTGCAAGAATCGATCGTTTCTGCCAACTTTCTGGCTCGCTTGTGATCTTCTTCTAACAGTGGGTAGTGGTTTTCAACAGCATAGTCCGCCGCAGCTGCTAAAATACCAATCTGACGCATACCACCGCCCCACATTTTTCGCATCTTATGGGCCTGCCGGATTCGCTCGGCCGAGGAAAGAACCATTGACCCAACCGGGGCACCTAATCCTTTGCTAAAGCACACCGACATCGTATTGGCAATTGAGCTATAAAATTGGGGGTCCGTACCGGTGGCCGTCATTGCATTCCAGATGCGTGCGCCGTCGAGGTGGATCAGGAGATCCTGTTTTTCCGCAAAGTCTTGAATCCTGGATAGTTCCTCTTCGGTATAGCAGCATCCCCCTCCTTTATTGGTAGAATTTTCCAGAGCAACGACTTTGGTTTGGGGCTCCCATTCATGGGCGCCGCGCAGTGAATTTTCTAATTGTTCAACCGATAATTTGCCTTTAGTACCAGGCTGTGGATTCAATAATACCGAAGATAAATGAGCCGCTGCTGTAGATTCATAATTAAAAATATGCCCCGTCTGCTCAATCAGTACTTCGTCACCGGCGTGGGTAAGCACGTTTACGCTCAGCTGATTACCCATTGTACCGCTTGGCACAAACAGTCCGGCTTCAAAACCAAATAAATTTGCTATTTTTTCCTGAAGCGCATTCACAGTGGGGTCTTCGGCAAATACGTCATCCCCCACCTCGGCTTCTGCCATAGCTTTGCGCATCTCAGGAGTCGGTTTTGTAACCGTGTCACTTCTTAAATCAATCATATCTTTTTTTATTCTCATTTTAAGGTTCTACGCTAGGTCACTTAGGTTACCAGGAATACTCCAAAGTGATCTGTCTTGCTCGAAGTTAAAATCATTTTGTAATATCTAAGATCGTCTGGAAACTCTGTGTATCGATATTAGTACCGCAAACGATGATGCCCACGTTTTTACCTACTACTTTCTCGGCAAGAGGTCCGACAGCTCCAGCCATTGCTGAAGCTCCCGCAGGTTCCACTGCCAATTTCATTTCCTCAAACATAATACGCATCATCTGGGCCAACTTAAGATCGGTTACCGTAACAACCTCATCTACAAAGCGCTGACACAAACCAAAGCTATAAGGTGCAGCATGGGGAGATCCGAGACTATCTGCGATGGTATCCACTTTATCAATTTCAACTGGCCTTCCGGCCTCCAGGCTCTTGCTCATACTGTCGGCACCTGCAGGTTCTACCCCATAAATTTTGCAATCGGGATTCATCTGTTTAATTGCTGTAGATATGCCGGCACATAATCCCCCGCCCCCGATAGGCACGATAACAGCATCCAGATTAGGTGCATCCTGGTATAGTTCGAGTCCCACAGTAGCCGTACCGAGAGCTATTTTCTCTCCTTCAAACGGATGAATAAAAACACGGTTTTCTTCCTGCTCAATTTCCTTGACTCTTTCAAAGGCAATATGTACATCGTCCACCAGCTCTACCGTGGCACCATGTGATTTACACTTGTCAACCCGAAATTGGTTCGCGGTCTTGGGCATCACCACCTTTGCCGTTGTACCCAGTGATTTAGCCGCATAGGCTACGGCAATAGCATGATTCCCTGCACTCACGGCGGTCACCCCGTTTTGAAGTTCTTCTTCGGAAAGATCCAACATATTCATCAATGCCCCGCGCGGTTTAAAACTTCCGGCATATTGAAAAAGCTCCAGCTTCAAAAAGATGTTTGTTCCTTTACCTAAAAGTTGATTTGCTACATCACTCTTCCACTCCCAAACTGGTGTTCGTCGCACGCGATCCCCCAGTTTTTCACGTGCCTTTTCAATATCACGAGGTGTTGGAATACGAATATCCTGCATCGTTAAATCGATTTTTAAAGATTGAAAATAACATTAACTATAAAGAGACCTTTGAAAAACCTCCTGCTTTGTTCGGAGGTGGTTGTACCACCGACGTTATTAACCATAAAACGGGAGTTCAACTCCCTTATAACAGTCGGTTTATGGGTTTTGCAAAAGCCTCTATAAATGCATTATAGCTTATTTCAAAAGCCCCATCAATTTATAAGAAAATTGGGGAAATGTAAGTTCTACAAAATTTTTTTACAGAATATCTTGTATGTCTCGGATTGGAGACCTGTTGACGGCCAATACAGGCAACTGTTTACTAATCTAAACAACCCTGATTAAACGTTATGGTTATATATCCTAATATTGAAAGATATTTTTAACGAAAAATTTTTAGGGACATCAGACAAAAGAATACCTTATATCCTTCTTAATCTTAGTCATCTGTCTTTTATTTGCCAGAATAATTTATATCTATACTGGAAATATTATTGCTATTTTCTTTGCCCCTCCTATTATTCACTAGATTTTACAACGGAAAAATAATTTTCATATAAACAATAGACGCTTGTTTAAGAAATACAGCATGTCCATATTTAACATTTGGCGGCAATATTAAAAATATAATCAGGTATGAGTGCAAAAAAGAGATTAAAAAAGATTCTACCTAACATTGGATTTCGGACTAACCGGAGCCATAAAAAGCCAGGAACTGCACCTGGAACCGTACAGCATATTGGGGAAAAGCACCTCGAAGAAATCCAAATCACCATTCACGATTATGATCTGAATAACGTACAGGAGATTCCCATAGATCATATTCAAAAAGCTCAGCCATACCTCGAAAATCCTTCCAAGACCTGGATTAAGGTATGTGGTCTGCATGATATTGAAACCCTAAAAACTATATGGAGTTATTTCGACCTACATCCCCTTATCCAGGAAGATATTGTCAATACTTCGCAGCGACCGAAAGTTGAAACGTACGACAACTGTCTCTTTTTTGTGCTTCGTATGCTCAATTATTCTAAAGAGGAGGAGATGATCAACGCGGAACAGATCAGCCTGGTTCTGGGAAAAAATTATGTGCTTTCGTTTCAAGAAACCGACAAAGATTATTTTAAGCCGATACTGGATCGTCTTACTATAGAAAATGGTCGTCTTCGTTCACGGGGAACTGACTATCTTACCTATGCTTTGGTCGATACCGTGGTCGATCATTACTTTCATATTATCGAATATATTGCAGATGAGATTGAACTCATCGAAGACGAACTGCTCAGAGAACCTGGGGAGCACTTGCTTAAAAACATTCATAAAGTAAGGCGTGAGGTTATCTTTTTTCGCAAGTCGGTCTGGCCTCTCCGGGATGCTATAAATACCGCTATTCGTGACGAATCTAAATTCATAACTTCCGAAACGAAAATCTATTTGCGCGATGTCTATGATCACATGATCCATGTAATTGATAATATTGAAAACTATCGTGATATGGTGCTGGGAGTGCACGATATGTATATGTCTTATGTAAGCAATAAGATGAATGAAGTAATGAAAGTACTTACGATTATTGCTACTATCTTTATCCCGCTCACTTTCATTGCAGGGATCTACGGAATGAACTTTAACCCAGCTTCCAGCCCTTTTAATATGCCAGAGTTAAACTGGTACTGGGGATACCCGGCAGCATTGAGCCTAATGGCAGTCATAACTGTTGTTATGGTCTTCTATTTTAAACGGAAAGGCTGGTTCTAAGAGTACTGAAAATTACGTATTTTAATAAGTAACCTTCATTAAACAAATTCATCATGGAAAATATCAAAATACTTGTGCCCCTTGACTTTTCGGAATTGGGATCCAAAGCGCTTCATTCTGCTGAACGATTAGCCAAGCTGTTCAATGGTTCTATCACCCCTTTCCATTCATATCTGCCCCTTAACGAAGTTGATGGCGGTCCATATATGTTCGGGATGGGGTCAACAACCGTTGAGGATTATGATGAAATTGAAGAAACTCTTCATAGCCGTCTGGCTGAGCTAGCTAAAGAAGAAATAGCCCCCTCTCTGGTTAACGATCCGATTATATCAATAGGAAATCCGGCCCAGGCAATCGTCGAAGAAGGCAAAAATTTTGATGTTATCGCCTTGACGACCCATGGCCGAACGGGCTTTACCCGGTTTTTCCTGGGATCGGTTTCTGAAAAAGTATTGCGTACTTCTCATGTTCCAGTGTTGATTGTTAATCAAGAGCGAGAGCTGACAGATTTAAATCGTATCATGGTCACGACCGACTTTTCCGACCATTCTAAAGAAGCTTTCCCGGTAGCCCTGGACATTGCTAAAAAAGCGAAAGCTAAATTAGAGCTTGTCAACGTTTTTCCTTTTGATCCTCAGCATCAAGACGAGCCGGACGAATCTAAAGTTGAACTTCGTAAACAGCGTCTCAGCGTGCTGGCCAAAGAGCAATTACACGATATTGGCGATTTGTTAGAGACTAAAGTTATTGTTTCTTCCGATACGCCTCACGAAGCTATTCTTAACTACAATATTAATAATCCTCACGACCTTATTGTGATGTCAACGGTAGGACGAACCGGCATCGACTATCTGATGATGGGGAGTACTACGGCCAATGTCGTGCGACATGTAAAAAGCCCCATATTAAGTATTAATCCAAAAGCTAAGAAGCAGTAATACATTGAAAAATTCATTTATTGCCAAACTAGTCACGGCCCTTGTTTTATCGATTCTATTCGTCAATGCCTGTGGCACGTCTTCAGGACCAACTAATAATAGCCCCAATAATAACAATGATAGTGGTAATGAAAATACAGAAACCATTGCAAAATCCGATTCTGTAGCTCCCGACGGCATCCTCGAATCGGTAACCTGGAATCTTGAATGGTATGGAGATACCAGTCATGGCCCTTCTCCGGAAATTCAACAAACGAAAAATATTCTGCAGGTGACTGATTCCCTTAAAGCTGACCTTTATGCGTTTGAAGAAGTTTACGACCAAACTGCATTAGACAGTCTTGTGAAATACATGCGAGGCTATCATGGTTTTGTCGCCAAAGCCTATCCGCGCGACCAGCATACCAGCTTTGTGTTTAACACCTTAACTATTGATTCGGTATCTTCAGGAATGATTACAGAGGGCCAGGATGAACATGACTGGGCTAGTGGGCGCTATCCGTTCTACTTTTCATTTAAATATCATTACCAGGGAAAAACGATCCCCATTTTTGCCGTAACTATTCATGCCAAGGCCGGGGCCGGCAAAGACGACTATAATCGTCGCAAAGCCGCTGCCGATAGCCTTTATACTTACCTGACCAAACAAAAGCCAGACGCTAATATTATTTTTCTTGGGGATTATAATGACGACGTCGATGAATCAATTTATGATGGGGCTGAAACACCATACCAACTGTTTGTGGATGATAAAGATCATTACCTGGTTGTTACCAAAGCGTTGTCGGATAGTAATCAGTCTTCTGAAACAAACTATCCCAGCACAATTGATCATATCACGATAAGCAACGAACTTGTGCCCCTTTATATGGATGGGAGTGTTCAGGCATTTCACCACGCAGAAGATTTTATTACAAATTATGGTGAGACCACCTCAGATCATTATCCCGTTTGGGCCAAGTTCGATATCACTAAACAAAAAGTATCTGGTCAATAATCTGTAACCTTCAGACAATTAAGCCCTCAGGATGTTGAAAATCCTGAGGGCTTTAGTTATCCGGGAATATTTTTAAAAATTTTAGAGTTGCATGCGAAGGCCTGTCATCACGTGAATCCGTGTAACATCCTCTCTAACAGACTCGCTGGTCGTGGCCGTCGTGTATAGCGTGTTACGATCTTTCCAGAAGCTGTATTGTAATCCAAAATCAAAAACCAGGCCTTTGGTAAGTTCGGCGCTAAATCCACCGTTAATAAACTGTCGCGCTCGGTCTAAGCCCTTTTGTGGACTTGGGAAATAGGCATAACCCAACCGAGGCGTAAATTGATCATTAATTTTATATTCAATACCTGCCCGCCAGTTTTCGACATCGTTAAAAGATGATCCAACAACCGAATTAATGCTATTTTCCAATGGATTTAAATCAAGCTGTTTGAAATCGATGCGAGCATCCGAATAGGCCACTCTCTCAACCGCACCCGAAATGGTAAGTCGATCGCCCTTTTTAAAAGTGATGCCCGCCTTTATCCGCTGTGGCCTGGTAATGATATACTTGAATCTGCCGGGCGCATCATCCTTAAATTGGATTCCGTTATCAAATGTAGTAGTAATTGTGGTATTATAATTTTCGCTGACATGCAACTTGCTGGGAAATTGATAGCTGGCTGCAATATTTATGAAGTCAACAGGCTGATAAACGAATCCTAACCGTGCGCTAAAAGCTTCTATATCAGCGTTTATCACATCGTGACTAAGAATATGATCGATATCGGTATCCGGCGTGCCATCCTGGTTAGAATCGATAAATTGGGCATTATAGTCATTTTGTCGATCCGATTCCAAGAAATCGCGCCGGTAGGAATAGGAGCCGTTAACATATCCAATAGAACCCCCTACTGAAAAATTCTTGAACAGCTCAGTTGCCATAAAAGTGGAATAATTCCCGATCACTCCTCTTTCGGTAAGCTGCACATCCTGGTTTATGCCCGGATAATAGTTATTGTCAAAAAAACGAAATATGGATTTAGTATTGGAATAAGAACTATCGGTGGTGGCAAAATCTATGGCATAGACATCAAAAGCAGCAAAGAACAGGCTGTCATCTCTGGTCACATTATAAAAGTCTGTGATGGTCGTTTGATTGTTCCTGCCTGTGGCCGATAGGGTACGGTTAAAATCAGTAGTTTGGCTATAGCCACCGCCCACAACCAAGCTACCCCGAGTTGTTGGCACCTTGTACAAAAATCCGATATCTCCAATCCCTGTCTGGTTATCCGAAGCATTGGATTGGTTTCCGAGGTAGGTGCCCGTTTCGTCCAGGAAACGGCTGCTCAAATCAACCGAAAAGAAACTTTTATCATATAGTGCCATCACGGCCGGATTATCCTGAAAAGCCCCGAATCCGGTAGGAGCACTTACTCCGGGGGTAACAATACTTATGGCATCATAGGATGGATATTCGAGGCTGTATCGTAATACATCATCAGCGCTCTGGGCCTTAATTACAGTGGTAATAGCTGTCGATAACAGTAGTAATATAGTGAGGGATAAAAAGCTTTTCTTTGACATACTTTTAGTACATGATGAATTATCGTTAAAACGTAGGCAGAAGCGTCTTTGTCCTTTTTATTGATCAATTACCACGATTTCCGCTAGAACTGCCAGAGCCACTTCCTCCGCTTCGACTGCGAGAAGAAGAGGACCCCCTGGAGCGCGAATGACTTGATGAAGAGGAAGAGGAATGACTGCGACTTCTTGTCACTGTTGTAGAGCGTGATCGACTATGACCCGAATTAGAACTTCGGTTAATTGAGGATGAAGATGATCTTGAACGTACATGCCAATTATAATTGGCTCCACTTCTTGTCACGCTGTTGTCCAGGAATTTCTTAACACGATTAAAGAACGTAGGCCTATTGTGCTCGATACGCTGCAAGACATTCATTTTAGGGGCACGAGCTCGCTGATTATTCAATCGACTCTGTATTTCAGAACGATTTTGCGGTTGCGTCAACGACCCATTAGATAAGTTTGTTCTGGATCGAATGATTACCGAGCGCATGTCATTATCATTGCTTTGAACATTTCTGCTACGGTTAGATGCAGAGTTTTGCCTCTGTCGATTGCTATTTTGCTGTACAGAACCACGACTTCGGCTTCTGGTTGTGCCACTATTTTTTACAGTTTTACTACGGCTACGGCTTACAGCAGAACCAGATGAAGTTCTGGTAACTCCCGTAGTGCGTGTTCGGCTTCGTACTGTCGAACTATTGGAAACGGCGCTTCTTCTCGTGGTTGTTACATTTGCGTCTCTCGATCGAGTATGTACATTAGAATCGGTTCGATTTGTTCCTATAGTACGGGGACCATAACGGACATTTTGTGCAGTGGATTTACTGCTCCCGTGATAGTTATAATAGCCATATCCACTATAATAGCGGTAGTAATTGTACGCAAAAGGACTACCTCCATACCAGTAGTAATCATAGAAGAAGGGATCGTAGTAATACGGGCTTCCCCACCCAAAAGTAATCGAGAAATTAAAGCGGCTACCAAAATAAGGATAACGTTGGCCATAATAATGATAGGGTCGCCATCGGTAAAAGTAGAACGGATCCAAGGTTAAATAGGGATCATAGTAATTCCCGTAAAAGTTATATACGGCATAGGGATTACAACCGCAATCTGCCCACTGTTGGGCATAAGCATAATCCTTGTAATAAACCGGAACACTCTCGGCTTCATCTCCATAATAACCGGAATCGTAAGACTGTTGCTCAGTAGATTGTTCTGCCTGCTGCTGATCTTCAGTTTCAGTAGCTTTCTGGGCATACCCACCGCCCGGCTCCTGATCCGTTATGCGCTTCATTTTAGAAGTATATTGCAACTGCGTATAGCATCCTGTAAATAACAGGGCGGAAAGGGTGATTATTAATACTTTGAAAAATTTCATGGTTAACTCCGTAAACTTATACCTGCTAACTTGGTTTTACCTTCTTACCTTTTTTCAAGCTCTATATTTAGAATAAGAATTTATACTAACGCTCTCAATCACATATTCATGTGATATTGATAATAAATTAAATACTGATGAATTAGTTACACTTAACGGTAATATATCGTAAAAGTAATTATACGTGTTTACCGGTTAAAAATCCCCCCATGTCATGCTGGACTTGATTCAGCATCTCACAGGGGTGAAATCCTTTAGATGAAGACAGCATTTGAACAAGGCTACTGCTCGAACGAGATTCCGCATCGTTGTGCGGAATGACACAAAGGCTATTTGCAGGGTACCAGCTGTTAAATCTAACCGATAAAGGCGTTAATTATATCTCTCCTTTTAGGGATTTTGCAATCACCTCTGCTTTGGAATTAACGTGTAGCTTTTTATAAATATTTCGGATATGAGCCCGTACCGTATCGATCGAGATATCATACCGGTCGGCAATCATTTTGTAACTAAGGCCATCTACCAAACCATTCACGATATCATGTTCACGCGGGGTAAGATCAGAATCCGAATCTTTTTTAGGAGCATTCTCCTGAAAATGGTTGATTACCTTACGGGCGATCTGAGGAGACATCGGCGCCCCACCCTCCACAAGCTTAATAATGGATTCTTTAATCTCTGGCAGTGAAGTGTGTTTTAACAAATATCCCGAAGCCCCGGCCCTAAGTGCATTAAATATTTTGTGGGAATCGTGATAGACCGTGAGCATAATAATTTCGATATCGGAATACTTGTCTTTGATAAGACTGATACCCTTAATGCCCGACATACCAGGCAGCTGGATATCCATAAGAATGACATCCGGCTGGGGATGCTCGTCCAGATATTCCAACATCTCTTCAACCGAATCTACAGCCACGGGACAACTTAGCTCATCCTGCATATCCAGGTATCGCTGTATTAAATCTCTTATTTTCTTATTGTCTTCGACAATTCCGACGACTGAACTCATAATATCTTGGTTATTCGTTGTCTGTTTATTTGTTATCAGCAACCACTAATAACCAGTAACTACTAACTAGTTACCGCTTTTAACGACCACTTCAAAACCGTCGTTATTATTAAAACTAACATTTGCATTAATACGATTCGCTCGCATTTTCATGTTACGTAATCCCTGTCCGCTTTTGCGTACTTTGTTAGGATTTTTTCCATTATCTTTCACATGCATTGCAAAACCGGAGCCATTGGTTGACAGGGAGATATCAACTTTATCGGCGTTTGAGTGTTTGGCAATGTTATTTATGGCCTCCTTAAAAATAAGGTACAAATTTTCTTTCAGGGATACTTTGAGTTTTTCCTGCATGTTCCCGTCAAAATGATAGTTTATTTGCTTTTGCGGGAGTACGCTGTTCACATAATCCTGCATTCGATCGGTGAGATCTCCCACGGTGTCATTACGGGCATCAATGGACCAGACAATATCATCCAGACTCGTCACGATTTTACGGCTTTGAGAGCCAATTTGCTGAAGAGAATCCTGCAAATCATCGGACACATTCATGGTTTGCAGAAAGTCTGATTGCAGGGCGATTTCGGTCAGGGCGGATCCTACATCATCATGCAAATCGCTGGCAATACGTACCCGCATTCGTTCGATTTCCACCATCTTCTTGACGCGATAGTAATTATAAGCAAACAACAAAATCCCTATAAGTACAAGTAGCACTAACCCTATAAACCACCAGCGCATCCAAAAAGGGGCTAAAACCGTAAATGAAATCTGAGCTGCTTCTTTGCTCCAACGGCCATCATTATTCTGCGCTTTGACTTCAAAAACATAACCTCCGGGAGGCAAGGTCGAATAACGAACACTTCGCTGCTTGGTTTGCTGCCAGTCTTCTCCCGAATTCTTCAATCGATATTTGTACAATACTTGCTGTGGGGCCGAAAAACTAATACCGATAAATTCGAAGGTAATATTATAACTGTCGCTGCCAATTTCTATATCGGAATTCATCGGAATATTTTCGCCCGACATTTGCATACTTTCGATGTGGACTGTAGGCGCTACCTCGTTAATTCTCTCTTTATCAGGATTAAACTTTGTTAATCCACTGACCGAACCAAACCACAGATTCCCTTCCCGATCCTTAAAAGAAGCCCCGGCATTCATTTCGTTGGCGACTAATCCCTGGTTTTGAGTAACCAGCTTAAACGCACGATTTCGGGTTGCTTCATCATCCGAAGTATATGCTTTATAATCGAACCGGATGACTCCTTTATTTGTCCCTATCCAAAATATGCCGCGATCATCTTGCTCGATGAAATAGCATACCTCATCGGGCAGACCGTCATCAGCTGTAATCGTTTCGAATTTACCATTAGCCAAACGGGCAATCCCGCCGAAAGTAGCAAACCAAAGGTAGCCCGATTTGTCTTTCAGAATATCAAGCACGCCATTATTAGGCAAACCATCCTGGATGGAGTAATTGGTAATAGTACCATCAGATTCAAGTCTGCTGACACCGCCATAGCTAGCAATCCAAATAGAGCCGTCGTCGGTCTCCGCAAGAGATAAAATGGTGTTGTTGGAAAGGCCATCTTCCTCGCTAATATGCTTAAATTTTCCATCCTGATAATGCAATAGGCCTTCCCCGTATGTTCCCAGCCAAATACCGGAACTGTGTTTGGGTTTCAAAACAGCTCTAACCTTACGATAAGGGAGTCTGTGTTCATCGAAATTGCGGAACTTTTTCTGATCGAAAATACTAAATCCCCATCGAGTGCCTATAAGCAACGAATTATCAGCTCCCGATGTAACGGTATAGACTTTATTATCTACCAGTCCATCTTGCGTATTGTAAGTGACAAATTGATCATTTTTGATCTTTGCAATACCACCTCCGTAAGTGCCAATCCAGTGCTGGCCGGATTCGTCTTCGGTGATGGAGGTAATAACATTATTTGGCAGTCCTTGATCTTCGGTATAGCTTTTAAAATGATCTCCCAGAAATATACTGATACCACCCCCAAAAGTACCAAACCAAATATTGCCTTCCCGATCATAATAGGTGGCATAAATAATATTGTTGGCTAATCCTTCTTTAGCTGTATAGTTGGTGAATTTCCCATTTTTGAAATAGCTGGCCCCCTCTTCAGTTCCCAGCCATAAATTTCCGGCGTTGTCTTTAGATATTGATTGGATACGATTGTTAACAAGGCCGTCTTTTTTTGTATAACACCTGATATTCTGGTCTTTTACCCTGCATAATCCTCCCGCCGTTGCCACCCATAGCGTGTCGTGGCCGGTTAGTGCCAGATCCCTGAGTTTATCATCCGCTAAACCATCATTTACGGTATATGTCCGGAAGGTTCCGTCTTTAAATTTCGTAAGTCCGGATCTTGTGGCAAACCACATTGCACCATTATTATCTTCTGTCATTGCCCGGACCCTATTGTCGCCTACCCCATTTTGCTCGTCGTACTGGATCAGCTTTCGATCACCGGTCATGTGCCAAACGCCCTGCCCGTCGGTGGCAAACCAGAAATCCCCCTGATGATCCTGATAAATGTCTAAAATTGTACTCGACTCAAGCGGCTTTAATTCCGGCATGGTATAAATACTATCAGCACGTAAAACATTTACGCCTCCCCCCGTTCCAATCCAGATGCCCCCCTTTTTACCTTCATACAGCGAAAAGACTTTATTATTAAGTAACCCATCCTCGGAGTAGTAGTTTTTAAATTGTACTCCATCAAAACGGTTTAATCCATAGCTAGTGCCAATCCACAAATACCCCTGGCTATCTTGCATAAGGTCATTTACAACGGCTTCGCTAAGCCCCTTCTCAATTGAGTATGTACGAAATGGCAAGGTCTGTCCCAGTCCAACCGGGACTATACTCAAAAGCAGAATTATTGTGGTCAGGATTCGCTTCATGGTATCTTAACGATAAACATCATCAAAAAAATATCTGTTGAACTGACATTCTATTAAAAGTTTGGGGAAATAAAAAAGCCCCTTTCAAATGAAAGAGGCTCTTCGATAATAATTCAATTGAAAAATATATTAGCCAAGATAAGCACGAAGTGCAGCACTACGATTATGATGACGCAACTTGCGGAGTGCTTTCTCCTTAATTTGGCGAACACGTTCACGTGTTAAGTCAAAACGCTCACCTATTTCCTCGAGCGTTAACGAGTGTTCACGACCAATGCCAAAATACAGGCGAATCACTTCGGCTTCACGGTTCGTAAGCTTCGAAAGCGCTCGTTCTATCTCCACTTTCAGGGATTCGCCCATAAGATCCGTATCGGGATCGGGTGTTTCTTCATTTTCCAAGACATCCAGCAGACGGTTATCTTCGCCCTGAGCAAAAGGGGCATCTACCGAGAGATGGCGTCCGGAAATCTTTAGCGTATCAGCAACTTCCGAAACAGTCATGTCCAAACTTTCCGCAAGCTCAGCAGCAGATGGTACACGTTCATACTCCTGTTCAAGTTTAGAAAGCTCTTTCCCAATTTTGTTTAATGCTCCAACACGGTTTAAGGGAAGACGCACAATTCGGCTTTGCTCGGCCAACGCCTGCAAAATCGACTGCCTAATCCACCATACCGCGTAAGAAATAAATTTAAAGCCCCGAGTTTCATCAAAACGCTTGGCAGCCTTGATCAAACCAAGATTCCCTTCGTTGATGAGATCCCCAAGAGAAAGCCCTTGGTTCTGATACTGTTTCGCTACCGAAACGACAAAACGAAGGTTTGCTTTGGTAAGATCCTCCAAGGCCTTTTGGCTGCCCTTCTGGATCTCCTTTGCAAGCCTTACCTCATCTTCCGGGGTAATGAGTTTCTCTTTACCTATCTCTTGTAAATAGCGATCGAGAGATTCCGATTCTCGAGTAGAAATTCCTGAACTTCTTGCCACGGGATTAGCTGGGTTAAATTAGCATTAACTTTTATGATGCAAATATGAGCGTAATTGGACGATTTAGCTGACGCCTATAAGCGATCAATTCCAAATAGGATAAGGTAACGATTAAGATAAAAAAATGTTGTTCCTTCTAATCTGTGAATTATAAGCTTTTATTCGACCAAAATCGAGCATCTTTCTAAGTTCATAACTTTTTATCGAGCATAGATGTTCCGGGATATTCAGCCGAAATGCCAAAAAAGTCAGCAGCCGTGCATGCTATATCGCTAAATGTTTCCCGGGTTCCCATGTTAACACCTGCTGCTTTAGCCGGGGGGAATAAGAGAACAGGCACAAATTCGCGACTATGATCGGTGCTGGTGGAAGTTGGATCGTTGCCATGGTCCCCGGTAATAATTAAAATATCATCATCTTGCAATTTACTTACGATAGCTGGAATAGCTCGGTCAAATTCTTGCAAACAATCCGCATACCCCTCCGGATTAAGACGATGCCCATATTTCTGATCGGTATCTATAAGATTAACAAAAACGAAACTGTCAGAAGCAGCTGACATTAAACTGAGCAACTGTGCAATCCCTTCGGCATTGCTTTTCGTTCGACGATATTGGGTAAATCCCTGTTCTGCAAAAAGATCAATAACTTTGCCAATAGAATACGTTTTTATGCCTTCATCCTGCAAACGGTTCACCAGGTTATATTCCGGGGGCTTTCGCGAAAAATCATGTCGCTGATCCGAAATACGCTCAAAATTTCCAGGTTCTCCCTTGAAAGGACGTGCTATAACCCGCCCCACTCCATGCTCATCCTGTAATACATTTTCCCGGGCAAATTTACACCACTCATAGAGTTTTTTCACGGGCGTTACATCTACATGTGCAGCCACCTGAAATACACTATCTGCCGAAGTATAAACGATAGGATAACCAGTTTCTATATGCTCTTCTCCATAATCGGCAATAACTTCGGTTCCGGAATAAGGTTTGTTCACCAGCACCTCATCAACGTCTATACCCTCACAAAATTTCTGAATTACCTCTTTCGGAAATCCTTCAGGATAGGTTGGAAAAGGATGCCTGAGCTGAACGCCCGCAATTTCCCAGTGTCCGGTCGTAGAATCTTTACCAGCCGAAACTTCGCGCATCTTACCATATGCGCATAAAGGTTCTGGCTCTACCGATACCGAATTTAGTGGAATAATATTACCCAGCCCCATACGCTGTAAGTTAGGTAATTTACAAGCCGTATCTTCGCATAAATGTGCAAGTGTATTTTCATTCTCGTCTCCATAATCGGCGGCATCTTCTTGGGCGCCAACTCCCAAACCGTCGATAACAATTACATAACAATTCCCCATAAATCAGATCGCTTCATTTTTATTGGATTTTAATGCCTGTGACAATGCAGCTTTAGCATTAGATAACAATTGATACGAATCTTCATATTCGTCAGTAACCTTTACAAACCCTACCTTAATGTCCGTCTCAATATGAATGCCATTAGTTAGTTCGTAAGAACCAGAAAATTTCTTTTTTAGTGCCTGTGCCCATTTTTGAACCGCCTGTTCATCTTTGTTCTGAATAAAAAATGAATACACATAATCCGTATGATATCCCAGGATACCAGGGTAGCCAAACTGTCCGGGATTAAATACTGAGACCAGATCTTTCTGCATTTGTTTTAACTGTTCTAGTCGTAATTTAGTTCGCAATTCCGGTAAATTCGAAAGAGTAACCAACCCTACCCACGAATGATAGGTTTTCCTCTCTTTTTTCTTATATCGGACAAGTTCAGAATCTACCATCTGTTCCCATAATTCAGGAAGAAACGCTCCATAGTTGTTAGCAAACGCAGGCTCATCTACATCCATATTTGGATCATTTGATTGTATTTGCAATCCGGCTACACGTACAAGATTAATTAACTTATGTTTTGTTGACTCCTTAAAGATGAGCGGATTTTTATCGTAAACTAATACGGCCCCCTGCCGGCGATCCTTCATCACCAGGGGAATGGCCATAGTAGCCCCTTCTGAATGCAGTTCACGGGGAGATAGGCGCTTGGGATTGTTATTGAAATGGATGGCAAATTCCGGCTTTCCTTTTTCCACTGCTTCGTAAGCAAGTGAGCGTTCCTCCATCTGCATACCAATTGGGGATGCGTAGCGGGCCCTATCGGAATTCATCACGTTACACCAGCATTGCATGCCCTGGGTGATAAAGGAAGCCCCGCCGTCGTGCAAAAATTGTTGGATGATGTTCAGCAGTCGGCTTACGAGTTCCGCACGGTGACAACGGACCTGTAGATCTGCGAAACAGTCTTCGTAATCAATCCACTCATCCTGTTGTTCATAAAGATCGCTAATCTCTAAGTAGGTATTCAATACATTTCGCAAGGCATTGATATATGAATAGATAACTTCGCTTTTATCCTCGGTAAAAATATGATCCGTAGATTCCAGAACAGTTATGGCCACAGTCTCCCCATTATTTACAAATGGCAGTAATGTTACATACTGCACGGGTACTTCATTGTAATAATGATTCAGAGCCGACGCCGGAATATCTTTACCAATTTCGATAGCCGTAGGTTCGTCAATATCTTTGAACTCGACCAGGAAATGATCCTGAAAACTAATGCGATCTTTAAACATCACATTATTGAGAATAGTTGATTTTGTTTCCATCACGAATTGCTCCCGCGACCGGTTTACCCAGTACATATACACTGTCTCCATTCCCGAAGCACTTTGCAACAAAAACAGCAGATCCTTTAGAATCTGTTTAAATTCCCTCAGTGCCTTATCCTGACGCTTTTGCCCCATAATTTCTGCATTTGACCGTTCCTTTTCGCGTGCCGTTGCGTAATTATCCATCCCTATCTAGTTTATTTTTTTTGCTAGTTCTTCTGCCTGTATAATCATCTTCTCTATGGCAGTTAAGCCGTTATCCCAAAAATCGGGCTGCGTAATATCCAAGCCTAGCCTGCCAACGATATTTTCCGGCCAGTCGGCTCCACCGGTCTTAAGCATTCCTACATACTTATCTGAAAAGCCATTTTTAGAACGGGTATATTCTTCATATAAAGCAAGTACAAGCAATTCTCCAAATGCATACGCATACACATAACCGGGCGTATGCAAAAAGTGTGGTATATAGCTCCACCACAGATTATATCCTTCGGTCAAGGTCACGGAGTCACCATAGATTTCTTCCTGAGTTTGTCTCCAAAGCTTGGAAAAATCTTCGGTTGTCAGTTCTCCTGCTTCGCGACGTTTGCTATGAATCGCATCCTCAAACCGATTCATTGATACCTGACGGAATACCGTTGCGATCGTATCATCGATTTTTCCAATCAGCAACGCCAGTTTTTCTTTGGGATCATCGAGCTTGCTCATCAATCGCTGGAAGACGAGCATCTCCCCGAACACAGAGGCTGTCTCGGCAGTAGTAAGTGGAGTATCAGCCTGTAATACTCCTTGCTCTCGGGAAAGATATTGATGGATACCGTGCCCCAATTCATGTGCCAGCGTCTGAACGTCCCGGATTTTGCCATCAAAATTCATAAATACATAAGGATGCACAGAAGGAACTGTGCTGGCCGAATACGCCCCTCCACGTTTACCCGGCTCAATAGCAGCATCAATCCAGCTTTGCTCAAAAAACTCTCCGGCAATAGATCCCATTCGGGGATGAAAGCTAGAATAAGAATCAAGCACCATTTCCCGGGCTTCATCCCACTCAATTTCTTTCTGGCTCTCCAATATAGGAGCATACCGATCGTAGTCAAACAATTCATCGTATCCCAATAAGCTGCATTTCAGATCATAAAACCGATGTACAAGGCTATACTTGTCGGTCACCGAATCAATTAAAATATCCACCGTCTCATCATCAATTTCATTGGCCAGATTGCGGGATGAAATCCAACTGGAATATCCTCGCAATTTATCATCGGTATGTTTATCAGCCAGAATGGTATTAAAGATAAATGTAAGCGAGCGGCTCAACTCATCAAAGGTATCCGTCAGTGAAGTTTGTGCTCGCTTTCGTAAATCGCGGTCGGGCTCATGCAGCTTACTCAGTACTTGCTGTTGGGTAAGCTCTTCACCATCAAGCTCAAATCGGGCTGCTCCCAGGGTTTCATCAAAATAGCGATTCCATGCATTGCGTCCCGTTACTTTCTTGGCAGACAATACCTGCTCTTCTTTCTCGCTGAGAATATGTTCTTTATATCTTCGGGAAGTTTCCAAGTAGTGTTTGTAGTGAGAAAGTATATCGCTCTCTATAAACTTCTGAGCCTGTTTTTTGTCAATCTTAAGCCATTCCACATCAAAAAACACCAATTTCTGATGAATCTCAGACGAAAGCTCATTAGCTTCCTGCATCAACTTACCATACTCCGGATTACTGGTATTGGTGGACCAAATCAAATGAGCGTAAGAACTTATCCTGCCAATAATTTCAATCAATTCTTCATAATCCTGAAGCGCTTGCTTCATCCGTTCTTCATCAAGCTCTGATACCTTCCCCCTGTATTTATCCGCGAAGGAATTGGCTAATTCAAAAACTCGCTTTTTATCTGCCTGGAGATCAGGATCTTCAATCGAATTATACAAATCAGAAAGATCCCAATGTATGTTCTCGGCTCCAGTTTTTTTCTCAATTTTTTTGTTCATAAATGAAAAATATTCTTTTAAAAAATCACAATTATATACTCAAAATCAGCGAAGTATAACAAAAAATTATCTTCGCTCAAGAATCGTAATTTAATATAACAATGATTAACTTTACGCCTGATTGTTTATGGTTTAAAGAAACCAAAAAAAACATTCAATTTTAACTCTCTCAGGCATTTATCAACCAGAATTTTAAACTCACTCAATAAGACCTATTTTGAAGTCGCTCGAAGCTGTTTTCGGACCTAACTCCGCACTTGTTGAAGAACTTTTTAATCAATACAAAGAAGACCCTTCCTCCGTCCCCAATCACTGGAGGCAATATTTTGATGAAATTGAAGGGGTCGATACTACACAGGAACTAAAAAAAGAAGCTGAAAAAACCAGTAACGGGGCCCCAGCTGTTCCATCTATTAGCCAACCTCGGGAACAGCCCACAGCAAGAGCTCCCCAAAAGGATAAGTCTCGCGAAGTTTCTGTACCGGAGGGTGCAAAACTAGAAAAAATTAAGGGCGTTTCCAGTAAAATCGTCCAAAACATGGACGAAAGCCTGGAAGTACCTACCGCCACCTCGGTACGTACCCTGCCAATGAAGATGTTGATTGAAGATCGAATGATCATTAACCGACATCTGGAACAGCAAAGCGAACCTAAGTCTTCATTTACCCACTATATCGCCTGGGCCATTGTCAGGGCTCTGGAAGAGTATCCCAACATGAATAACTCTTTTATCTATAAAGATGGTGAGCCTAATAAAGTAATACCGGACCAGGTAAACCTGGGGCTGGCGATTGATGTGCAAAATAAGGATGGGTCTCGAAATCTGCTGGTGCCCAATATCAAGGGCGTTGACAAGATGAATTTCAAAGAGTTCCTGTACGCCTATTCGGAACTGATAGATAAGGCAAGAAATGGGAATCTTGAAATTTCTGATTTCCAGGGCACTACTATTACATTGACCAATCCCGGCATGATTGGTACGGTTCAGTCGGTCCCCCGCTTGATGAAAACCCAGGGTACCATTATCGCCACCGGAGCAATAGACTATCCAGCTGAATATCAGTCGATGTCACAGGAAGTATTAAACAAGCTGGGCGTTAGTAAGGTAATGACGATGACCTCAACCTATGATCACCGGGTCATTCAGGGTGCTGAATCCGGTGCTTTTCTGAAGAAGGTCCACAGCCTGTTGAACGGTAAAGAAGATTTTTATGACAGTATTTTCGAGGATCTGGAAATTCCGTATGATCCTCTACCCTTCGGTGAAGATAAATATGCTGCCCAGCTGGATGGTTCGCAGGCATCACTTGAGGAGAATAAGCGAGCTATTGCCGTTATGCGACTTATTAACATGTATCGCACACGGGGTCACAAATTAGCTGACCTGGATCCGCTAAGTGATGAACCCGGACATAGTCCTGAACTTGATCTTGAATATTACGGACTTACCTTATGGGACCTGGATCGAGAATTTTACTGCGGCGGACTCGGTGGCAACGATAAGGCAACGCTTCGCGAAATTATCAGTTTGTTGCGCGACACCTATTGCCGGAAGATCGGTGCAGAATTCATGCACATCCTGGATCTCGAGGAACGACAGTGGCTGCGCGAGCGTATGGAATCTACAACCAACACGCCAGATCTCACCAAAGATCAAAAGAAAGAAATTTTGCATCGCTTGAATCAGGCTATGGCCTTTGAGCAATTTTTGGGCAAGAAATACATCGGGCACAAACGCTTCTCACTTGAAGGGGCTGATACACTTATACCGATGATGCATCGCATGCTAGAAAATGCGGGTGACGATCGCGTTGAAAAAATATTTATGGGTATGGCTCACCGGGGACGTTTAAATATCTTGGTGAACATCATGAATAAGCCCTATCGTAAAGTATTTGCCGATTTTGAGGGTAATCTTGATCCAGAAAGTATCCAGGGATCCGGCGACGTTAAATACCACCTTGGTGCAAAAGGACAATACGAGACCAATAATGGTGATAACATTGACATCGAACTGATGCCAAATCCAAGTCACCTTGAGTCGGTAAATCCTGTAGTTGAGGGCGCAACACGGGCTACGCAAGATCATAGCGACAAGGAACATCCGGAAAAAAATATACTGCCCGTACTTATTCACGGGGATGCCGCCTTCTCTGGTCAGGGCGTTGTAGCCGAGACGCTAAACATGTCGCAACTCGATGCTTATAAAACAGGAGGTACGGTTCATATAATCATAAATAACCAGATTGGCTTTACTACCTTGCCTAAAGACGGGCGTTCAACAGAATATGCTTCGGATCTGGCTAAGATGATTCTTGCTCCTATTTTCCATGTCAATGGTGATAACCCGGAAGAAGCTGTTCATGCCATGCAAATGGCTTTTGAATATCGACAAAAGTTTGGAAAGGACGTCGTTATTGATCTGGTTTGCTTCCGTAAACATGGACACAACGAAGGTGATGAACCTGCCTTTACGCAGCCGGGTATGTATAAGGAAATCGAAAATCATCCAACCGTTCGCGATCTTTACACCAAGCATTTGGTGAATAAAGGAGAACTAACGGAAGAAGAAACTCAAGAAATCTTCGATGAGTTTGATGAACTGCTTTATCAGGCCTTTGAAGATGCTAAGAACGCCTCCCCTCTTGAGGTTACCGAGGATATGATGAGCCGCCATGAATCCAGCCAGGATGAGTGGCCGAAATTTCCTGACACGACCTATCCGGAGGATGAACTTAAGGATATTGCCATCAAACTGAACACGGTTCCGAAAGATTTTGATGCCAATCCGAAACTACTGAAACAGCTAGCCAAACGAGCTGAGATTGTTGACAAAAATGTGAAGAAAATTGATTGGGGTTTTGCAGAAGCTCTGGCCTTTGGTTCACTCCTGAAAAATGGTACAACAGTACGACTGACCGGACAGGATGCAGAACGGGGCACATTCTCGCATCGTCATGCCATCCTGCATGGTACGGAAACAGATCAGGAGTTTACCCCACTTAATAATTTAAGTGATGACCAAGCTCCATTTTATCCATATAACAGTCTGCTTAGTGAGTTTTCCTGCGTAGCCTATGAATTCGGATATAGTGCTGCCAAACTAAATGCACTTGTAATTTGGGAAGCACAATTTGGCGACTTTGCCAACGGCGCCCAAGTTCCGGTTGACCAATATATATCGGCGTGCGAGGCAAAATGGGGACAAAAAACTGCTCTTGTAATGACTCTGCCTCACGGCTATGAAGGTCAAGGTCCCGAGCACTCATCTGCCCGTCTGGAACGCTATTTACAACTTTGTGCTGAAGACAACATGCAGGTTGTAAACCTTACCACACCGGCTCAATACTTCCACATTCTGCGTAAGCAAGCAAAGCAGGAAGATAAGAAGCCATTGATCATTATGTCGCCGAAAAGCTTGCTTCGTCACCCGCTGGCCACCTCAAAGACTGACGATTTGGTTAAAGGGCAATATCAACCATTTATTCCGGATCGAGAGATTAAAGATAAAAGCAACATTGATCGATTGATTATCTGCTCGGGTAAAGTTTATTACGATCTTTACAAACAGCGCCAGAGCGAAGAGCTAGAAAATATAGTCATCGCTCGTCTGGAGCAATTTTATCCCTTCCCAAACCTGGATGTTGAGAATATACTGAAAGAGTACAGTAAGGTGGATGACATTGTTTGGTGCCAGGAAGAACCTCAGAATATGGGAGGCTGGACTTTCGTTGCTCCTCGTATAATGCAAGAGTTGCAGGACGGACAAAATCTGCGATATGTTGGACGACAGGCTTCAGCTTCTCCAGCTGCCGGACAGATGAAGATTCATAAAGCTGAACAAGAAAAATTAGTCAACAAGGCACTACATTAATCAGATTGGGTGCTATATATTTTATTCACACAATAAAAATGGCAAGTCTTGAAGACTTGCCATTTTTAGTTTTTTAAGGGTAAAGTTGTTTTATACTTATTACCTAAGCCCGTTTCTAACGCCTTTACAAATGCGGCTAACAGCATCGTGACTGTGGAGGCTCTCCATATGTACGCAGCGAATAACAAAATCCTTGATTTGATCTTCAGCATCTAATTCTTCATACAGCAAACGGGCGGCATCTTCTACAAACTTCTGATAAGCGCCATTCATCTCCGCAAAGGCTTGCTCATCCTCACGTTTTACCATTACCTGCGTTTCGGTCATCAACGCTTCCTGACAATGATTCACCAAATCCTCAATAAAAAGATCTTCTTCCAGCTCTAACGTTAAACTGGCAATACTACGCTGGCTATGCGGGATACTAGCTATCCCCCGCTTTTCACGCGCATGTTCAGATAACTCATACGAACAAGGACAAGCACTGCTGTATTCGAAATCAAGATGCATAAATTTTCTAAAATGACCATCAGGATTCATCGTGCCTTCTAAAGCAGCCGAATAGTATTGATAGCCTTCCAATTCTGATCGCAAACTCTCTTGCAGTATTGGATAATTGAATGACAGTCTCAAAAAGGCCGACTGCGAATCCAGTTCATCTCTATATGTTTCAAGAATTTCCTTCAGTTTACCAGGGTAAAATGCATCCTCTTTGAAATCATAAAATGAGCGGATGATGCGACTCATATTGATCCCCTTCTTATCTATTTCCAAGCCGACATATCCATCTACAGAGGTCTCTAATGTTACCAATTCCCCATCAGGACGGGGATATTTTAAGGGCAATTTAAAATCAGAAATACCTACCTGTTGAATAGGCACATTTGCACCTTCAATTAGCGAAGCCGGTCCATTTTGCAAATCAGGCAAACTTGCTTTATAGTCGTCAGAAACTGTAAATGTAGGATCGTAAGTACGTTTCAACTTAGTAGAAATCATTCGTTTGCTATAGTTCATTAATTATTAGTCTATAACGGGATCTCTTTATTCAAGAGATATGGACAATATTTAGCTGAATTTCGTTCGGTTTCCTGAAGTTCCACTTCATATAAAAAACCACGATTATTCGTCGCTTGTTTAATAGGTCCTTCCAATTCTTTGTAAAAAGCGCTAACCAAATTCTCAGTAGAGGGCATTATATCGTCAAGAAAATTAACGTCCACATTCAGGTTTTTATGATCACATTTCTCAATAATGTTCGTATCAATGATCGATTTTAAATCAGATAAATCAATAACATAACCGGTTTCGGGATCTGGTATGCCGGCAACAGTAATGTTTAACACATAGTTGTGGCCATGCCAATTTTCGTGATTACATTTCCCAAATTTCTCCTTATTCCATTCATCGGATTTATTTGGATTGTGTAATCGATGAGCTGCATTGAAATGTGCTTTTCTCGTTACAAAAACCAATATAAAAATCTATTTTTTTAATTACGACCTCTATGAAACGCATCTTTAAAACCGATGGTTCCCGCCAGAAACACGATCAAAATAAGTTAGGATCAAAATTAATCTTTTTCAACGGATAACTAGCCTGATAAATAAGCTAGTATCCTATGGTATATTTAGAACCAGAGATATCCCATTTGATCGCTGACTTTTAGAACTGTCCATATAGCGATTTATTCGGTGAGCTCATTGACAACATTCGTTTTATAGTATTTCTTTTTGAGCCAGAAAGCCACATTGACCAGTCCAATTAAGACCGGCACTTCAATCAAAGGACCCACAACTCCGGCAAATGCTTGCCCGCTATTTAAACCAAATACCGCAATGGCAACAGCTATTGCCAGCTCAAAATTGTTACCGGCTGCCGTAAAAGATATAGAAGCATTTTTTTTGTAATCCGCTCCCAGCATTTTGCTTACCGCAAATCCCAGTAAGAACATAACTACAAAATATATGATCAGTGGTACCGCAATCCGGACAACATCCAGCGGGATTTGTACGATGATTTCCCCTTTCAAGCTGAACATGACAACGATCGTAAATAATAAAGCGATGAGTGTGATAGGTGAAACGGTCGGAAGAAATTTATTCTCATACCAAGTTTTTCCTTTAAACCTGACCAAAGAAAAACGACTAACAATGCCCGCTAAAAATGGGATTCCGAGATAAATCATTACGCTTTCGGCTACTGTGAAAATAGAGATATCCACTAATGCCCCTTTGTAACCAAGCAACGGTGGTAATTTTGTGATAAAAATCCAGGCATAGAAGCTATAGGTAAATACCTGGAAGAGACTATTCAATGCAACCAGGCCCGCACCATATTCGCTACTACCTTCGGCCAAATCATTCCAGACTAAAACCATTGCAATGCAACGAGCAAGACCAATAAGGATCAGGCCAACCATATATTCAGGATAGTCGTGCAAAAAAGTTATAGCCAAAACAAACATCAATATTGGCCCGATGATCCAATTTAATACAAGAGAAATTCCAAGCACCTTCACATTTTGAAATACTTTGGGTAGAAGCCGGTAATTCACTTTTGCCAGGGGCGGATACATCATTAGGATAAGGCCAATCGCAATAGGAATGTTGGTAGAACCACTGCTAAAAGAATTGATAAAATTAGATGCCGACGGGAAAAAATCCCCGATAGCAATTCCAAGTCCCATGGCTGCAAAGATCCACAAGGTTAAATAGCGATCTAAAAAACTCATTTTCTTACGGGGTGACGCCATATCTATAATATGTTGTATAACAAATTAATTCTTTACTTTTGAATAAACTAAACTCTGCTCAGCATATAATATAGTTCTGCGGCAATCTGATGACATCGTTCATCATACACTTGCTGTTCCTTTTTTGTACCGTCTGCTTCTTTAGGATCCCGGTATGGTATAGCCTTCCGATAAGAGGCACCGGGTACAAATGGGCAATTTTGATTAGCTTCGGAGCAAGTCATAATAGCTGCAAAATCTTTCGTAGGATTGGCGGGATCATCAAACTTCTTTGAGTAGCATTCCACAGGTTTAATCTCCTTATCATAGTAAATTTTATAATGGGGATTATCTCCGCCAGGATTTTCTACTTTGAAACCCACCCTCTTTAAGGCTTCTATAGCACGGAAATTGAAAGCCGTCACCTCTGTCCCTCCTGAAAAAGATTGAAGATGTTCCATCCCCAGATAATACCCTAATACCTCTAACCAGATCTGACAAAATTGGCTTCGCCGGCTGTTATGCGTACAAATAAAAGTTAACTTCGCTTTTTTTCCGGATCCTACATTATCTCGAATAAATGCAGCAATCTGCCTGAGTTTACCTCTTCGATCTTCGGAAATCCTTGATTCCTGCTCCTCTAGTCCCTTAATATAATTTATTAATGTCCAGTACATCGACAATATAAATCGTTTAGCAGCAACCTGAGCCGGGTTCACAAGTCAGGCCAGACTTCGTGATCATTTCAGGTTTTTCAGTACTTCCAGAGACAGTTTCCTTTCCCGGTTTCCGGGCATAAACGGTAATACTGTAAATACCAGTCTCCCCATTTTTAAACTCATTAATCTCTTCATCCGTTAAATAACGGCTCAAAATATCATCGGGAATAACTACAGGCTTTTCTTTTTGGAGTGATATATCTTCAAATCCCAGTTGCCGAATATATCCCAGATAAGTTCTTTTCTGGATGGCCCCGGCCACGCATCCAGCATACATCTCAGCATCTTCAGCTAAGGCATCGGGCAAATCCCCAACCAAAACAATATCTGAAATACTAAAATGTCCCCCGGGTTTGAGTACCCTCAAAATTTCTGAAAATACTTTCTCTTTATCGGGAACCAGATTCAATACACAGTTGCTCACAATAACATCAGCCAAACCATCAGAAACAGGCATAGATTCTATATCCCCATACCGAAACTCCACATTATTGAATCCAAGCTTCTCGGCATTTTTCCGGGCTTTCGTAATCATCGACTCAGTAAAATCGATTCCCAAAACCTTGCCATTTGAACCCGTTTCATGTCGTGCTACAAAGCAATCATTACCAGCTCCCGACCCTAGATCAATAACCGTGTCTCCTTTCTCAATCTTAGCAAACTGAGTTGGCAATCCACATCCCAACCCCAAATCAGCATCAGAATTATATCCTTTGACCTTGCTATAATCATCGGTCATAATATTGTAAACCTTGCCAGATGAGCCTCCAGCTCCACAACAAGAACTGGCATTTTGCTCTGCCGACTGCTTGCTAATCCGGGCATATTTTTTCTTTACCATTTCCTTTAATGCATCGGTCTGTTTCTGGCTCTTATTCATATTAACAACAATTACTTTGTGTTACAGTTTTAAGATTATCTAATAATGATGGCAATAAGGTTTTCAACTCTTTCACCCCTTCCTCATTCAAGCAATAACAAGTGCGTATCCCGTCAATCTCTCCCTTGATTATTCCGGCCTTCTTTAACGCTTTTAAATGTTGAGATACAGTAGATTGAGCAAGAGGCAGTTGATCGGTAATATCACCACAGATACAGCTTTGACAATCGGCTAACAGCTCAACAATAGCAATCCGGGCCGGATGCCCCAATGCTTTCATCAGCTCGGCTGTACGTTTTTGGGATGCATTAAATAGTTTTGCTTTCGTAATTGCCATAACCTAATCGTTCATCGTAGATTTACGATGAATATAACTATACTTTGAATTCCGGTCAACTATGGTCCTGCAAATTTTTATATAAAAAAGAAGGCCCCGATTCCTCGAGGCCTTCCTGTGATCAGCACACCTCACACATTACATGCGAGACGATTCTAGTAAATTTGAGATCAGTCATGCCATTTGATCCACTGGGCTCCTGTGGTCCAGTCCATAGAAGAACCTGTGGGACCAACGGCTCCACTGAAATTAGTTTGGGTGAGGAAAGAGGAAGCAGGAACCTGCTCAAAATGCTGGAGTGCAGGAGATCCAGTTGGCAGTGAGAAATCATAGTTTTCAGGATCGTTAAACAACTGCGTATTGGAATCGACTTTCATCAAATCCAAATCGTTTGCAGTGTATCCCAGCGTGTCGAAAGCAGCTGAGTAGTCACCATCTCTGTAAGCGATATTTCCGCCGAACGATAAATCCCCGCTTTGAAGGAAGTTACGGGTCTGATCATCTTCAAGATAGATTGGAGCTGTAGTTAACTCTTTATCAAGGTTAGCAAGGATAACATTTCCATAATGTCCAGACAGTCCTTCACGAAGCATCATACCAGACATTGGAATTTCTCCATTACCTTGTTGGCTGACACTCCAAACAGTAGCATTGTAAATGTGCATCTGAGAAGGACCAACATCCTGACATGTAGCGTCGTAAGATCCAGCCGCACAGCCGTCATTTTCAAAATCTCTGTTGGCGGGAGTGGTTTCAACAGCCAGATAAAACTGACCATATCCTCTCCATCCGGCATCACCATCAAAAGCATCGTCCTGCGCACCTACAACAACCAGATACTTAATATTAACCGTACCACCGAAAGGTTCTATACCATCGTCCAGCGATTTAAAAATGCTGATGTGGTCAAGCTGTGTTTTACTACCTAAGGCATAAGGAGTAAGCGCTTGAAGTTCACTACCGTCGGCTATACTGTAACCAGTATAGTTAATCTGAACATAACTCAGTGTACCGCTATCGTCATCATTAATGAAATCATGCTTACTTGTATCCATACCGTATTGAACGCCTTTGCTCAAGCCTTCAATTTCACCTTGTCCACCAGGCCAATTATTAACAGCATTTCCTGCCAAGATGATACCACCCCAGTCACCAACTTCGGGATTAGCTTTGGCAGATGTGAAAATAACGGGGCTATTAGCAGAACCTTTAGCAACTAAACGACCTGAAGGACGGAAACCATCGCTAAAGTTATCATATGTACCAGGCATCGTTATAATCGTTCCGACGTCATCAGAATTATTATTATGGTACTTAAATTTGACAGTAACACCTTCTTTTACGGTCAAAGTAACACCAGGCAATACGTAATGCGGTCCTGCAATCGTAGTATCATGAGCCCACGTTTCATCTCGTGTTATTAGCGTTTTATTACCGGGCAAATCAGCATAAACTTGTGGAGCCACAGCAAATTCACCATCTGAACTAACAGACTCTGTACCTACCTCTACAGTGATAGCCCCAGTCATTGCACCATCGGGTACGTTAACTTTTAATTGAGTAGAAGAAGCTGAAGTTACAGTAGCTTTTTTATTGCCAGCAAAGGTCACAGTATTCTCACTTGCCTTGGAAGAGAAATTTTGACCTTTAATCGTAACTTCCGTGCCAGCGGGTCCGGAAGTCGGACTAATAGAACTAACAGACACAGGTCCATCGTTAGAACTGGTGCTACTACCTCCACCACTTTTACATCCCGTCATTATGATTGATAATGCAAGCACAAATAGACTTGCGATCTTTGTAAAATTGGATTTCATATGATTGGTTATTTTTGAGTTATGAGCGTTGATTATGATTAAGATTGAGTATAAAAGTTATTCTTTAAGAAACGGTTAACTTGAGGTGAGTAAATAATTAAGTTCTACAGCCTCATTGTTACCCCAAGTTGAAATGTCATCCCAGGTTTATATCTGTAGGTAGTTACCGGTCCCATCTGATATTTGTGAACGTCATTCAATAGGTTATCGGCTTCCAGGCTTAGATGATATTTTCCAATCAGATAATCGATTTTAGCTCCAAGCTTGTGGAACGGCTGTTCGTATTCATCAAACTGCTGTGTCTTTTTACCGACCGTAACCACGCGTTTGCCATAGGTATTAAAGCTCAGTGAGCAGTTCAGGTGCCAGTCTGGGATAGCATAAAACGCTGAGAGATTGACCACATAAGGAGATTGACCAATCATAGGTCGCTTCAAATGAGCAACGCGACTAACAGCACTGCTATCCATTCTCGATTGGGAGTAAATGTAGGTAGCATTGGCCACCAACCTCAGACGGTCAGTTACATTTTTCCTGCCTTCTACCTCAATACCATATAAATTGGCTTCCGGGGCATTTTGGTAAAAGACTTCATTAGCATCTACCAAACGATAAAATAATTCGATGGGATTTTTAAAATGTTTGTAGAAAAGTCCGACAGAGAACATTTGCCCACCTTTTGGATAGGTCTCAAACCTAAGGTCATAATTAGTAATATTAGTCTGTGTCAGGTCAGGATTGCCATAGATCCTCCGTCCTCCTTGATAATCGGCAAAGCTAAAATTGGATATTTCACGGAATGACGGTCTGGCAAGTGTTTGTGAATAGGCGGCACGAATATTTGTCCCTGAATTCAAGCCATAAGTGACATTAACAGCGGGAAGGAATTCCTTATTATGCAGTTTCGCTACTTCATGAAAAGGGCTATCCAAATTATCAGGAACCTCAATAGTTTGAGTGGACTGCTCCATACGTAATCCCAAGCCAATAGTGAGCTTATCAATTGGTTTCCAGTCTGTATTTATATAACCAGCATAAATATTCTGGTGCCCGTTATAAAAATCCTGGTTAAATTGTGTTTTTTCTGTTAGCTCAAGATAGCCCGTACTATCAGGACCCACGCCTTTCACATTTTGATCACGCAATACTACATCGGGTGGCTGAAAGGATAAATCGTTAGGCAAAAATGGCGGTGTCTGGTCACGATATGTAATACGTCGTGCTCTAAAAGTCCGGTCCTTAATCATTGCATTACCGCCTACTGAAACATCAAGGAAACGAAACGGCTTCATTCCATACTTAATTTCTCCGGCATAATTGTTATCATTCTGCGTAGAAAAAAAGTGCCCGTTGTTATCTCCGAACTGCTGGAAACGGTACTGTTGAGGGCCAGAATTACTAACTTTATTGTAGCGTGTAGTACGCCGATCAGGACGAGTATGTAATGCACGATTGTAACTAATATGACCAGAAAGCTTTGAGGAAAGAAAGTTTTCAAAATAGGTATCGCCCTCAAGTGTGGTGGAAATAATATTCCTTCGATCAAAATCTGATACCGTTTGACGGGTAACGCCATTTAGATATTGGCCCTGAACAATCGTTGCTGAATTATTCAGAGAGTTCGAGTACAAATTTTTGAGCCCAAATTTGGTAACTGATGATGGCTTTACAAATACATTTACCATTCCACTTACGTTAGCAACCTCTACCCCGCTATTTTTGGTATAGTTGGTTAGAAAGGCTTGATTGTTAGGGCTTGCATCACTGTTATAACCCTGCATAAAACGTTCAATTTTGTTGGGTTTTTCTTTTCTGTCATATTTATAAGAAAAATTGCCAACAACCCCGATAGGCATTTTATCCTGGTTAAACTGGTTAGCATAACTAACGCTAATATTCTGGGAGGGTATGCTGTTCCGGTTTCTATTTAAATTCCAACTATTGCTTAAGGATTTTTCAAAATCAGCCGCATTATTATCACCTGCTCGCTGATCTTTCAGGACAGAGGGCAAACTTCGCATCCCACTGTCATATCCAAGAAAATCAGTTGAACTTCCTACACGGGAGAGCGTACTTTCCAAGGTTGAAACAGTATTATAACTGGTGGAATAACTTACCGAAAAGTTTCGTTCGTATGGAAATTCCTTGGTTTTAATTTTCACTGATCCACCGGAAAATTCAGCCATTTGGTCCACGGTATAAGTTTTTTGTACCAAAACATTGCTAACCAATCCCGTACCCAATAAGTCAGCCGGAACTTCTTTTTTATTAGGATCGGTTGAGGGCATCTGGGATCCGTTAAGCTGAATATTGCTGTAACGGTTTCCTAGACCTCGTACAAAAATATTTTTTCCATTCTCTACCGTAACCCCGGTAACACGCTTCATGGCTTCTCCTATATTGCTATCACCAATTTTCGAGATCTGCTCAGAAGAAATACCATCCTGGAGAGACACTGATTTTTTCTGAATCGATAATAGCCCTGCTTCACTGCTACTGTTCGCTTGCGCTGTTACTGTAACCTCATCGAGTCCCACTGTTTTAGGCTGAAGTGAAACATTAATAGTCGTGACTTTACCCGCGTTAACCGTTATGCCAGTTATATTCTTCTTAGCATATGAGATATATGAAATAGTAATCGAATAGGTACCGGGTTCAAGTCCGCGTATCGCATATTTCCCATCCAGATCGGTGGCTGCCCCGTGGGTTGTACCCGTTATAGCAACATTAGCTCCTATAACGGCTTCTCCGGTCTGGGCATCAACGACCTTCCCGGCAATTTTTCCTGATTGTTGTCCAGATGATTGCTGTGCCCAACTAATCGTTGTTATTGATAAAACGACAACCAGAAGAAGGGCAAATCTAAGTTGTTTGAAAGATTTTGAAATTTTCACGATAAGTGTGCTGATTGAGTTGCTATTTTGGTGTCCTCGAAACATGACATTCCAAGGATAGCACACTTACGTTGCAACAGTATTATGCAACGATTACGGGTGTGTTATTCTAATTTTAAGAGAATGTTAACACTCCCGTTTTGAGAAAATTAAGGCAGGTTTTAAAAAATATTGCTAATAATAACCAGACCCACTGTTCACAAAAGACCGTTAATCTTCTGCTTCTTTGGGCCCTTCTGAAGTGGCAGTATTTACTTCTTCCTCAATCGTTTCTGCTTCAGCTATTTGCTTCTTTTGACCGTTTTTTAATTTCACTTTCTTATCCTCTTTGAAAATGCCCTCGGGATACTTCCCTTCCGGATGATCTCCAAGCAGTTCTTTGAGGTCGTTATGGTCGAGCACTTCTTTATCCAGAAGGGTCTTAGCCATCTTCTCAAGCTGATCTTTATGTTCAGTAAGCAGTTGTTTAGTCCGCTCGTAATTCTTCTTTATTATTTCATTTACGGCATCATCAATACGCTCGGCAGTTCGTTCTGAATACTTTTTGTTGAACCCATAACTATTTTCCGGATTTTGAGAATCTTTTAGGGATATATACCCCAACTCATCGCTCATGCCATATTCAGCGACCATGGCAAACGCCATATTGGTAATACGTTCCAAATCATTCTGTGCCCCGGTAGAAATACGACCAAAGATAATTTCTTCGGCGATACGTCCAGCAAGTAAAGCACAAATCTTGTCATTGAGCTCTTCGGTTGTCATCAAAAACCGATCTTCAAGCGGTGTCTGTAAAGTATATCCCAGCGCGGCTAATCCACGCGGTACGATGCTTACCTTCAGTACCGGATCGGTATGTTCAAGATACCAACCTACAATGGCGTGGCCCGATTCGTGATAGGCAACGATTTGACGCTCATGTGGACTAATAAGTTTATTTTTCTTCTCTAGCCCTGCGATAACACGTTCGATGGAATCCTGGAAATCTTCCATTTGCACGGAATCTTTCCCCCGTCGGGCAGCCAATAATGCGGCTTCATTACACAGATTAGCCAACTCAGCACCGGCGAAACCAGGTGTTTGAGAAGCCAGCAATTTCAAATCAATATCGTCGGACATTTTCAAATTTCTGGTATGAACCTTTAATACTTCCACACGTCCTCTAAGATCCGGCTTGTCAATCAAAATCTGTCGATCGAAACGACCGGGTCGCAACAAGGCAGTATCAAGTACATCAGGCCGGTTGGTCGCTGCCATAATGATAACACCTTTATCGGTATTGAACCCATCCATCTCACTCAAAAGCTGGTTCAAGGTATTCTCCCGTTCGTCATTAGAGCCCATCATCATACCTTTACCACGACTACGTCCAATAGCATCGATTTCATCAATAAAAATGATGCACGGGGCTTTTTCTTTGGCCTGCTTAAAAAGATCACGAACACGTGCCGCACCTACCCCTACGAACATTTCAACAAAATCAGAACCACTGAGGCTAAAAAACGGTACGTCAGCTTCACCAGCCGTAGCTTTGGCAAGCAGTGTTTTACCAGTACCCGGAGGGCCAACTAATAATACACCTTTGGGTAACGTCCCCCCCAACTTGGTAAATTTCTGGGGATTCTGGAGGAATTCAACCACTTCTTCAACTTCAGCCTTAGCCTCCTGCAATCCCGCTACATCTTTAAAGGAAACCTGATTTTCAGCCTGCTTATCATATAAAGAAGCTTTATTCTTTCCAATATTCAATACCTGCTGGCCAGGATTCATTCGGCGGAAAATAAATATCCAAAATGCAATAGCAAGACCAATGGGGATCAACCATATCAGGATGCCACTAAACCAGTCTTCTTCTACCTGCACATCATAAACCACCCCATTTTTATCCAAAGTGGGTCGAATATCATCGCCCTGAAGCATGGTTGTTGTAAATGTATTTGCCTTATCCGGGCTAGTCAGTGACCATTGTTCATCAGACTTAGAGGGAGGTTTTACAATCCCGTCTTTAATAGCCTTCTGTGTATATTTTCCATTTATATACTGGCCATTTTTTATAGTAATTTCTTTAACATAGCCTTTCTGTACGTACTCGCGAAAAGTACTATACTTAATTCTATTACCACTATCGGGATTCATAAAATAAACTTGTATCCCAAGCAGCGCCAGCAGCAAAACTACATAAATCCAAATAGGAAATTTGGGGGATTTATCACTCCCATTTCCCTTTAGATTATCTTTGAGATTAGAATCTCTTTTATTAGATGATTTCTTATTATCAGACATTTAAAAATTCGTTGTAACGATTTGATCTTATTGCACAAATATACGGTAAATATTATTCCTCTGCGTAATTTACCACCTATTTATCTGCTTAGTTTTAAGAATAGCTTAACATATAACGATAATTATCTGAAAAGGTAACGTAGTTACTGGTGATTTATTGGAGAAATGGTCTTACAGTGAATTCTCGCTTTCATCAAAAGCCACTATATCTCCTTCTGCCTGCTGCATTCGAACACCATTTTCTTTTTCGGTAATTCTTCCGATAACAGTAAAGTCGTTAAACTTATCAGCAAGTTTTTCCACTTTATCTTTGGGCAGGGTAAACATCAACTCAAAATCTTCTCCACCATAAAGCGCATACTTATCGACATCTTCTTTCATTTCATCAGCTACCCGACGAGTATCCAGAGAAATAGGTAAAGCTGCCTCATAAATATATGCACCTACGTTAGATGCCTTTGCAAGATGCTTTAGATCGGTAATTAATCCCTGGGTAACATCAATCATAGACGTTGGTAGCATATTTAATTTTTTTAGCCGATCAATAAAATCTTTGCGGGCAATAGGCACAAGTTGTCGCTTTACTACATATTCGTAATCTTTCAGATCAGGTTGAAAAGCTTTCTGGTTTTCCTGTTCATCCCAAAAATCTTTCTCACGCATTAATATCCTTAAACCGGCAATCGCTCCTCCTAAATCCCCAGTAACGCAAATAGCATCATTTAGTTGGGCACCATGACGGTATGTGATTTTATCTCGTTCCACGCTGCCGTAACAACTTATACTAATACTCAAAATCTGGTGTGAAGCCGTTAGGTCTCCACCAACAATCTGGAACCCATAATCTTTACCTGCTGTTCCAATGCCCCGATAAATTTCTTTAAGCATATCAACCGATATTTTATTGGGCACAGCCATATTTACCATTACAGCTTCAGGCGCACCGTTCATGGCGTAGATATCACTGACTGCAGCTGTACCGATCTTATATCCTAAATGATGAAGGGGAACGTATGTAAGATCAAAATCAACTCCTTCCATGAAGGTCTCTGATGTCAGGAGTTCGTTTTCAGCACCTTTCTCTATTACAGAAGCATCATCACCGTAGCTTTTTACAACAGAAGATTGTTTGACGCCGGAATACTCCATTAACTCATTAACGAGCTCATCGCGGCCGATCGATTGTATAGTTCGAAATTTCTCATTTTCCATTACAGTGCATAATAAATAATAAAAAAGGCAGGTACACTCTTTGTGTACTTGCCTTTTCTGGATTAAAATTCGAGGTAATTAATTTTACATGCTACTTCCACCAGCTGGATTACCCTCGGGCTTCGTCGAATAATTGATACGAAGTGTACCCGCCTGTCGTAATTCTTGCTGGATATCTGTTACTATTCCAAATTCCGTATTATCGTCAACGCGAAGTGAAACGATTAATTTAGGCTCTTCTTTCAACTTATCGTACATAAGTTTTCGTATAGCCCCCTTGTCTTCAACAATCGCATCGTCAATCTGAATTTTAGTATCACCCAATTTATTGCCAGGCAATTTCTTGGGACCTACATAAATATAACTAACGAGGCGTTTTTGTTCTATCTTCTCAATGTTCTTTGCATGAGTAAAATCAACCTTTACTTGCAAAGTCACTTCGCGAAGTACCGTTGTCACCATAAAAAAGATGAGCAACATAAATACAACATCAGGCATAGCCGATGTAGGTACTTCCTGTTTGGTATTAGCAGATTTTTTTTCAAAATGTCCCATAATTATACTCTATTCTTTATTGGGCTCGGCGATTGAAATTTTCTTGGGATACATATCCTGTATCTCTTTCTTTTGTTTGCTATCGTCATCGAGAGATTCATACGATTTCCCAAACCTGGCCTGGGCAGCTTGATTCCGTATTTGAGCATATGCTCCCATTACCTCATCAAGCATATTAATATAAATCTTATAAGGCGTTTGTCTTTGGGTCTTAATAGAAACGATAGCCTTTTGAGGCGAGTCGGATAAATTTGGATCCTTTCCCCGATTAGTGACAAAATCTATTACATTCTGCTTAACTTTGGTTACAGGAGTAGGTTGTTCATCCATTAGCACCTGGCCCTGTGAGTTTACGAGAATCTTCAACATGTTGCGCTCCTTAATAGGAGGCGGTTGTTGATTTTCTTTGGGCGCAGGCGGAAGCTGCAATCCAATACCCGTATCAACATCAATCGTAGTAACGAGCAGGAAAAAAATCAGCAACAGGAAGGCAATATCTGCCATCGACGAGCCATTGATTTCAGGTGTTTCCCGCTCTCTTTTTTTATTAAACATGAGCTATACCTGATATTATAAGTTAAAAGTACTACGTGTACCACTAATAAGCATCATAAGGGCCATTGCGGCCAGCATAAATAGCATAGTAGAAATACCAGCTATTGGGATATCACCAGCAATTCCATAAGCAATACCGAATACTACGAACGGAATGACCATAGTGATTATTTTCTTTAGATCCTGTTTTGCCTTGACCACACTTAGTATCCCAGAAATAAACATTCCAAGAACACCGAGTCCGATTAACCCCAGGGCTAATCCAATTGAAATAGTTTCTATCATAACGTCAAATATAAATTCGTTTAAAACTGCTAGTTAATTGGCTGTGATTACTCTTCGGACTCAGAGGTACTCACAATTTCTTTACCTTGCTTTAACATCACGATAGAATCGATCAAGGTAATAGAACTTTCTTCCATTTCTGAAATAAGTCGATCAATTTTAGAAACGCAATAGTTGTAACCAACCTGCAATATAATACCAGCAATAAGTCCAAAAGCGGTTGTCAACAAGGCTACCTTAATCCCACTAGCAACCAGTGTTGGAGAAATATCTCCAGCCTGCTGAATGGCATCAAAAGCCTGAATCATACCTACCACGGTACCGAGGAATCCAAGCAGTGGGGCGATAGCAATAAACAATGATAGCCATACAAGGCCCCGCTCGAGAAAACTCATTTCGATAGAACCATAAGAGGAAATAGCTTTTTCGGCAGCTTCTACGCCTTCATCAACTCGCATTAAGCCAGCCTGAAAAACAGAGGCTACCGGGCCGCGAGTTTCGGCACAAAGTTCTTGGGCAGCTTCAACGCCACCTTCTTGTAGGGCTTCCTGAACGTCAACGATAAACTTACGTGTATCAATATCAGCCAGATTCAGCGTGATTATACGCTCCAGGAAGATAGCCATACCAAGAATAAAAGCGACAAGGACAGGCCACATGAACCCACCACCTTGGTTACCTTCATTAAATTTCTCGACAAGAACATTAAAAAATCCCTGATTTGCTCCAGCTTGAAGGAAAAAGAGAGCTATAGACGATGTCATACGATTACTCCGATTAAATTATATTAGTTATCTGTTAATAAGGGCTTACAAAGATGCAAAATGATAGATCATTTTAACTAGAATGTCAAAGAGAGAAAACCATATTTCTTTGCTTTAATTTCGGTGTTTAAAAGCTTTAACACAATTTAAAAAGAAATGTGCCTTATCGGTTCTTCTCGATTTACAATTTGTTTTTCCTATCTTCAAATTTTTTTAGACCTGAATCAAGGAAACGTTGAAATTTTTCTTTATCAGCATAACCTACCAACTGTTCTAAAACAACCTCATCCGAAGGATTAATTATAACATATGTTGGCAGGGCTACAGTCCCTGTAAGCTTAAATTGAAATTTTTGATTGGCAGGACCATCAGATCCACCATCCGTATATAAACGCACTTGCTGCATTTTTGCAAATCGTTTTTGAATGGATTCAGCCGGAAAAACATTGGCCTCCATTGCACGACAGTTCGTACAGGTATAGCCTGTAAAGTCAACAAAAATAGGTTTTTGCTGCCGTTTTGCAATATTTAGGGATTCTTGATAGTCTTCAGACCATGTTTTGCTTTCGTTAAAATTTGTTCCACCCTGTCCTTGTTGTGCGAGCGAACGTACTACACTTACATCGGTTATCTGTTTTGGAGGTAACCAAGAATCCCATATGCCAAGCGAAGCTCCCATCAAACCCGGTATCAAGTAAAAGCTAAATAAGATAAATGGTAATGCCAGTAAGAGGCGTCCCGAACTTATTTGTCTGGGATTGTCATCGTGGCTGAGCGAATAGACTCCCAATACATACAGTCCGGCCAACAGAAAAATTGCGATCCAGGTAGCAATTGCAAAAGGGCGGGAAATTAATCCCCATTGCCATACTAAATCAACATTAGACAAAAATTTAATCGCTGCGGCAAGTTCAATAAATCCTAAAAGAACTTTAACAACGTTCATCCATGAACCACTTTTGGGAAGTGATTCCAGCCAAGCTGGGAAAAGCGCCAATAGAACAAAGGGACTAGCAAAAGCCGTGGAGAAAGCGGCCATACCAATGATGGGATAAAACCATTCCCCGCCAGCTGTTGCGGCCAGTACGCCGCCTACAAACGGGGCCGTGCAAGAAAAGGAAACGGCGCTGATCGTCAAAGCCATAAACAAAATTCCTAATACCCCGGAACTCTTATTGCTTTTACGATTCAGCCAATTGGTAAATTGATATGGAAGACGTAATTCAAAAGCTCCCAGCAAACTAACCGAAAACAGGATCAGGATAATAGCTATAAAAAGGTTTACCCAGGGATTTGAGGCAAATTGGTTCGCTCCCGAGGCTCCGATTAATAATGCGAGGAGAGCGCCTATGATCGTGAAAGCCAAAACTATGGTAACTCCAAAAATTAACGCCTTTCCCCAATTTTTTTTGCTTTTTCCTTTGCTGTCTTTTGCAAAAAAAGAAACCGTTAGTGGAATCATTGGAAAAACACAAGGCGTTAACAAAGCCGCAAAACCGGCAGTTAGCGCGATCCAGATAAATGAGAAAAATCCTTTGCTGCCATAACCTGAAGATGAGCTCGTAACTTTCTCAGAATTTTCCTGTTTACCGTCAATAGCAGAAGCTCCTGTCCCCGATTTATCTTGCGATTTTTCAAGACTCTGCCCTGAACCACTCCCCCCCTCTACAGTTATGGATTGAGTAATTGTTTTAGTCTTTGGCGGCAAACAACTTTTATCATTACATACCTGATAGTGCACCTTCAGATCAATCATAGAAGAGCTGCCTGCACTTTTATCAAAAGTGAGGGGGACTTTAAAAATAGCTGATCCCTCGTGATAACCCAGCTTAGCATTGAAGTTAGGATCGACCTCTATAATAGGATCAGACTCAGACACTTCACCAGTCACTGAGAGATGAGGATTCCCGGAGCTGAACTCAGTCGGATATGGTCCTGCGTCCGGATCGTTAGCTACAGAGTAGAGATGCCAATCGCCATCAATATCGGCTTTAATCGTGACAGTAAAAGTATCTCCGGCCGTAACCCGTTTAGGGGCATCAGCTATGCTATAGGATACAGGATCCAGCATCTGGGCCTGTATCAAAAATGGGGATAACATCAATATGATGATCCCCATTACTTTTTTTACAGAAATAATCATTACAACAGGTTAAGGTTAAACGCAATTGCGTCTATTCTTTCACCACCCAAACCTTGATCTGTGCTTTAATCTCACTTATCAAGCTGATGGTGGCAATGTATTCACCTAACGTATGAATATCTTGATCTAGTGTAATCTTACGTTTATCAATCTCGATATCGCGGTCAGCAAGAGCGTCGGCAATATCCTGGGTTGTTACAGTGCCGTGTATGCGGTCATCCTCTCCGACGGATACCGGAATGGTGACCGAAAGAGTTTCTAACCGCTCGGCCATTTCCTGAGCTTTTTTAACCGTAAGCTCGGCTTGTCGTTCAGCTCTTTCCTTCATCCGTTCAACCTGCTTAAGAGCACCTTCTGTAGCCATCATAGCCTTCCCCTGGGGGATCAAATAATTACGGCCATAGCCGGCTTTTACTTCAACGATATCACCTGAATCACCAAGCTTATCGATGTCTTCTCTTAAAATTAATTTCATGTATTTGTTAGCCATAGTAAAAAACTTTTTTATCGAAGGTTATCTGCTACATATGGTACCATACCAAGAAAACGAGCACGTTTAATTGCTCGTGACAACTGTCGTTGGTATTTCGCACTTGTACCGGTCACGCGGCGGGGAAGAATTTTGCCCTGATCATTCATAAAGCGTTGTAGCAAGTCGGTATCTTTATAATCGATATACTCAATACCCGCTTTCGTAAACTTACATTCACGGGTTTTAATATGTCCCTTCTTCGGGTGTGATGGATTCTTAATCATAAGGTAATTTCTTTTTAATTATAGAGATGAATTAATCTTCGTCTTCGTCGTCTTCTTCATGTTCTTCAACGAAGACCGGAGGAACGGCATTTTTTCTTTGGAGTTCACGGTGCCGCATCATTTTGGCATCATATTTTAGAGTAAGATAACGCATAATATGATCATCAATACGAAGGGCGCGCTCCAACTTCTCAATGAGTTCTCCGGGAGCGGTAAAATAAGCATTCACATAATAACCGCTGGATTTATTATCCATCTCAAACTCAAATTTACGAATTCCCCACTCATCAACTTCATCAATTTCTCCACCGCTTTCTCTGATAAATTCGGTGAATTTCTCAATAATCTCCTTGTATTGATCTTCTTCTAAGACAGGAGATATTATATAGGTTAGCTCGTAATAGTTTCTATACATTTGATATGTTTTCCTTTGGTTGTTCCTGTTTGAAACAGCCGACGTTGTGATTTTCACTCGTCAGCAGGCACGCAAAAATAGAGCTTTTTGCGCTTAATTACAATTGGTTTTTATTTCGTGATAATATTGAGATATGCGTATAATATGAACTACAGTCGAATGTTGGCATTGTCTATTTATCCTCCCATTACATGAGCAACCCAATTACCAGAGTAAAAAGAAGAAAGAAGATTATGTAAACCACCGAAAGCAATCCCGAAATATACGGCCATAATAGCGAGCACGACTAAGGTCGATCGGAATAAGAGTCCTGATTTTACAAGTGGCACATCTTTATGGGCTTCACGGAAATACATATAAACCATTGGACGCAAGTAGTAGTAAACACTTGCCGCACTTGCTAACACTCCGACAATAGCTAAGCCTATATAGCCCGCGTTAACGGCAGCAGCGAAAACCATGTATTTTCCTATAAATCCAACAAAAGGTGGGATTCCCGCTAACGAAAAAAGGAAGAATGAAAGTAAAACTCCCATCAGTGGTCGCTTAAAACCAAGTCCTGCATAATTATTGATATCTGTAAAATCGAGTCCTTGCTGGCGCTCATAATAGGCAACAACCCCAAAAGCTCCAATATTCATAATGGTATAGGCCAGTAGATAAAACAAGACTGCACCATAGCCTTCCGGTGTAGCAGCAACCAGACCAACCATCAGATAACCGGCATGCGCTATACTCGAATAAGCCAACATTCGTTTGATGTTATCCTGAACCAAAGCAATAATATTACCAAGAATCATGGTCATAATTGAAATTACTTCGATCACTTCGGTCCAATTCCCTGAGCCGGTCGGTATCATTTTCGTAAGCACCAATATTAGCGCTACAAAAGTTGCTGATTTAGAAGCAGTAGCGAAATATGCTGTTAATGTCGTTGGCGTACCTTGATAAACATCGGGAGTCCACATGTGGAAAGGAACGGCAGAGATTTTAAAGAAGAACCCTACCAGAAGCAACCCGGCTCCTGCCACAAATAAAAGGTTGGAACTTGCTGCTTTAGCAATCTGCGGGAAATACAATGAGCCAGTAGCCCCGTAGAGAAGCGCCATACCGTAAAGCAAAAAACCTGTCGAGAAGGCCCCGAGAAGAAAATATTTGAGTGAGGCTTCCGCTCCTGTTTTGTGTTCTTTTATAAGTCCGGCCAAAACGTACAGGCAAATCGACATAGTTTCGAGGCCCACAAAAATCATAATCAGGTTATTGGCACTGGCTAATCCAAGCATACCCGACGTAGCAAATAGCATCATAGCATACACTTCTCCGTAATCATGATTGATCGCTTTTAAATATTCGCGCGATATCAATACACAGAAAAGTGATCCAAATAAAACTACCGTGCTACCAAAAGCTGATACCCCTCCATAGGTAATCATACCGGAAAATGCCTCACCCGCAGGTCCAAACATATCAATGATAGATATAACCAAACCTGCGATCAAAGCAACCACGGTTAAACCGTAGATGGCATCGTGATCGTTCTTATAAGAATCTATGAGAATAGCGATTAGCCCGGCAATACCAGTGATGATACCGGGTAAAAAGGCGTTAAGATCGTGTAAGTAATCCATGCAACTTATTTATTATACAGTGACTCGATGGTTTTTGCGAGCTTAATATCTTTAGCGGTCACCTTTCCACCGGCATCATGCGTGCTCAGCGAAATGTTGACCGTGTTATAAACATTGAAGATTTCGGGATGATGAACTTGTTCTTCAGCTTCGAATCCAATTCGGGTGATAAAACTAAGTGCATCTTTAAAATTATCGAAACTGAATTCCTTGCGTAGCTTATTATTGTCAAATTCCCAGCCCGGAAGATTGTTAAGTTCTTTCAAAATTTTATCTTCTGAAATCGGTTCAGCCATTGTACTAATTGTTTTGAGTATTTGCGGCTAGTTCATCTGTTACATCATACAATGATGAAGCCCACCCGGGAAGTTCCGAAGGCGAAGCCGATCGTTTAACAGCCATTCGCTTCTGGTTTGATGATTCTAACAATTGCTGAACCTGAGCTTCGGAATACTGAGTAAAATCAACCGGCCGTATTCCAATCCATACCATAAAAACAAATAGTGGGATCAATAATCCAATTTCACGAGCATTAAGATCAATCAGTTTTTCATTTTTTTCATGCTTTAAAGGTCCAAACATAACTCGCTGATACATCCAAAGCATGTAGCCCGCTGCTAAAATTACCCCCATTGCCGCAAAAACGGTAAATACATTTTCCGGCAAAATTTGAGAACTGAAAGATCCATTCAGAATCAGAAATTCGCCAATAAATCCATTTAGTCCCGGTAATCCGATTGATGCCAGCATTGCTATCATAAACATCGTAGCAAATACCGGAACAACTTTTGCGATACCCCCGTAATCTTTGATCTGGCGGGTATGCGTTCGATCATAAATCATTCCTACAATAAGGAATAACGCCCCGGTTGAAAGTCCATGGTTAATCATCTGAATTATGGCACCCTGCACGGCAATTGTATTAAATGCAAACAACCCCAACACCACAAAGCCAAGGTGACTAACCGAAGAATATGCAACTAACTTCTTAACATCCTTCTGAACCATTGCTACCAGCGCGCCATAAATAATGCCGATTACTGCCAGTGTTGCCATATATGGAGCAAATTCGGTAAAAGCATTGGGGAAGAGTGGCAAACAGAAACGGAGAAGTCCGTATGTTCCCATCTTCAGCATAATAGCTGCCAGTACAACCGACCCGGCTGTAGGGGCTTCGGTATGTGCATAAGGCAACCACGTATGGAAAGGAAACAGCGGGACCTTAATGCAAAATGCTAAGGCGAAAGCAAGAAATAGATACGTCTGCTGCACTAATCCAATTTGATAGGCATCAGATGCCAGAAATCGCCAATCGGTCGTAAACTGAAAACCATCTATAAAACTGCCGGCATCATAGCCTACATAAATCAAAGCAATCAGCATTATAAGGGAACCGACCAGCGTGTAAATAAAGAATTTGACCGTGGCGTGGATTCGATTTTCGCCTCCCCAGATCCCGATTAAGAAATACATGGGAATCAACGATAATTCAAAGAAAATATAGAAAACGACTAGATCCAATGAGGCAAAGACGCCCATCGAGGCCGTCTGCAATAGCAGTAGCATGCAATAATATCCGACAACATGCTTTTTGACAGACTCCCAGGATGATAAAATCACGATCGGGCCCATCAATGTCGTCAGCATAAACAGCAGCAGGCTCAATCCATCAAGCCCAATTAAGTATTTAACATCCAAACCAGCCATAATAGGCGTCCCTTCAGTTAAATACTGAACCGATGCCGAATCAGCTATATTGAAATTAAAAAGCAGGGGTAACGACAGTAAAAAAGTAGCTCCTGTCGCAATCAGGCTTATCCATTTAGCGGCTTTATCATTGCGGGCAATAAGAATCCCCACCATACCAAGCAGTGGTAAATAAATACAAATGTTGAGAAGTAGCTCCATATTCAAAATTATTTTACAGAATCAACAAACTTAATACGATTATAACACCCAGAACAAGTGCAAGCGCATAACTGCTTGCAACACCTGTTTGAATATAACGAAAAACGCTTCCGAACAGTCGAACGACTCCACCAACCGTATTGACAACCCCATCCACAATCTTCATATCGAAACGAGCAAGCCCTCTATCCGAGAACTTCACGAGTGGATTTACGACAACACCTTCATACAGTTCGTCGAGTCTGTATTTCTCTTTCCAGGTTTGATACAAAGCTCCAAACCGGTTTGCAAAAGCTGTATCCGATTCAACGATTGCTCCGCTTCCATACATACGGTATGCTACATATAGTCCGCCAACTGCCAGAATAATTGATATGAGCATCAAGGTCCACTCGGTTGAATGCCCCATAGCCATTTCAACATCGGCTGTTACCGAATGCAGCCATCCATGCAGAAGATTGGTTTGAGCCTCTCCATGAGTAAAAACAGATCCTAAAAATTCCGGTATGCCCAGTGCACCTCCGATTGTAGCCAATATCCCCAATGACCAAAGAGGAATTGTCATTGTTTTAGGACTCTCATGGAGATACTTTTCGGCGCCAACAGCTTCAGAAATTTTCTTTGGTAGCTTAAATTCTCCATTGAACGTTCCCAATGTTAGCCTGAACATATAGAAAGCAGTTAAGAAAGCGGTAATCATACCAACGCCCCAAAGAATAAAGTATAAAGCACCGGCATACTCACCGAGACCTGCATTAAACGTAAAAGCAAGAATTTCATCCTTAGAAAAGAAACCGGCTAAAGGCGGAATTCCAGAAATAGCAATAGTAGCCAGCATAAAGGTCCAGTAAGTAGAGGGCATATACTTTTTAAGGCCGCCCATAAATCGCATATCCTGAGGATCGAAATGTACATCCTTCCCCTCTTCGTGCAATCCGTGTTCAACGTGCTCCATAGCATGAATTACCGATCCGGAGCCGAGGAAGAGACAAGCTTTAAAAAATGCGTGTGTGACCACATGAAATATTGCAGCAGTAAATGCACCGGAGCCTAACGCTAAAAACATGTATCCCAACTGAGAAACAGTTGAATAGGCAAGTACTCTTTTAATATCATTTTGGGTCATGGCAATGGTAGCTGCAACTATAGCTGTCAACGCACCTATAGCAGCAATAATCATCATGACCTGAGGGGCCATCACAAACATCGGCGATAGTCGAGAAATCAGATAAATACCTGAGGTAACCATTGTAGCCGCATGGATAAGGGCGGAAACGGAGGTCGGACCAGCCATCGCGTCGGGCAACCAAACGAACAAGGGAATCTGTGCACTTTTACCGGTTGCTCCAATAAACATAAGCAGACCAATCCAGAATTTGGCATCGGCCGGAATAGCATCTAAATGGCCTAAAATAGTTTCAAACCTGAGACTCCCCACAAACTGGAAAGTCATAAACATCGCTACCAAAAAGGCGAAATCCCCTACCCTATTGTAAAGAAAAGCTTTCTTAGCGGCATCGGAATTATCCATATCAGTGTACCAAAAGCCGATCAGCAGATATGAGCAAAGGCCAACTCCTTCCCAACCCAGGAACAATAACAGCAGATTATCAGCCATCACAAGATTGAGCATAGCAAAAATAAAGAGGTTCAAGAAGGCAAAAAACTTCCAATAGCCTTCATCATCCCACATATAGCCAATAGAATACAGGTGAATCAAAAAACCCACCCCGGTAACTACCAGAATCATAACAAGTGAAAGCTGATCTACCTGGTAAGCGATATCAACGTGAAAGCTACCGACGTGAATCCACGTAAAAAGATTGGCAATAATAGGTTCTGACTCGTGCCCCATGTTGATAAAAAAGTAAACAGCAATAACAAAGGGAATGAAAACAACCAGATTTGATATTATACCAATAAGTACCTTTTTACGGCGATAGGTATCGGAACTTAGTCCGATAAGGCCGTTAATAAGAAATCCCAGTAGCGGGAATACAATAATAAGACTTATAAGCGTAGTAGCAGAATCCATTAATACATTATTTCAGATTTGTATCCTCACAAAATTTGGCCCAAAATTTAGCCAATCCCTAATGTTTTACCAAGGGAAAATTCATACGTGGCAAAGATACAAAAAAGTGAGTGAAGGTAAAGGAAATTATCACATATAAAGCGGTTCATTCGAAGGATTTATTTATACCAAATCTAAGGTATTTAAAATGACCGCTTTGAAAAGCTTTTTAACAAAATTTATAAATCCAACAGAAGATTAAATTTTAAAACTTACCACCATCTTTTATTTTAAGCATCAATTCTTTTTAGATAGGAACTAACATAATTGGAGTTTTCGTGAAGTTGAAAAACATACTCACTAAAGTAACGGCTTTATTTTTTACGTTTTCATTATTCTTTTTCACCTCTCCTGTGTATGCAGCGGCAGAAAGTGCCCATGAGTTTGATGGCGGGGCCTTAAGTATTTGGTGGGTCCTGCCCTTTGCCGGGATCCTCTTGTCAATAGCTGTATTTCCGCTTATAGCACCTGATTTTTGGCACCACCATTTTGGCAAGGTATCGTTTTTTTGGGTGCTTACGACCATTATACCAATGCTAATCATGTATGGCTTTCCTACCACTTTATATGAGGTGTTGGAAGTCTATTTACATGAATATTTACCCTTTATTATTCTTCTGTTTGCCTTATTTACGATATCGGGAGGGATAAGAATAAAAGGCTATCTTAAAGGCACACCAGAAGTCAATACGTTATTTCTAATTATCGGTACTTTTTTGGCCAGCTGGATGGGGACAACCGGAGCAGCCATGCTGTTAATACGTCCCTTATTGCGCGCCAATAAAGACCGTAAAAAGAAAGTTCATCTCGTAGTTTTCTTCATCTTCCTGGTTGCCAATGTTGGCGGCTCTCTGACCCCGCTTGGCGATCCCCCACTATTCTTGGGATTTTTGCAGGGAGTCCATTTCTTCTGGACAACTACAAATATCTTCTGGGAGATGAGTTTTGTAGTCGTCATCTTGCTATCAGTCTATTACGTTTGGGATCGTTATCTTTACACCCACGAAGATATACCCGAAGTTGCTAAGGAAGATCGCATTCCTCTTGGCATTGAAGGAGGTTTCAATTTCATCCTACTTGCAGGCGTACCTCTTGCTGTACTTTTTTCCGGAGTCTATCACTTGGGAGAAGTTACCATTTATGGTATTGAAGTAACTATCCAGCATCTGATTCGAGATGGTGCTCTTTTGGTACTTTCATGGTTGAGCTGGCACTTCACATCCAAAGAAAGTCGGGCTGCCAATGGATTTACCTGGTTCCCTATCCAAGAAGTAGGTAAGCTTTTTGCAGGAATATTTATCACTATTATTGCTCCTATCGCTATGCTCAAAGCTGGTAAAGAAGGGGAAGGCGCGTTACAGTTCATCAGTCATGCCGTTTTCCATGCTAACGGAGAACCAAACAATGATATGTTTTTCTGGATGACTGGTACCTTGTCTTCATTCCTGGACAATGCTCCAACATACCTGGTTTTCTTTAATGCGGCTGGCGGACATGCCCAGACTCTTATGACCGAACTATCCCACACTCTGCGGGCGATATCAACTGGGGCGGTGTTCTTTGGTGCTGTAACCTATATTGGCAACGCGCCAAACTTTATGGTCAAATCTATTGCTGAGACTTCTGGAGTGGATATGCCTAGTTTTGGTGGTTATATGCTGTGGTCAATAGGAATTTTAGTGCCGATTTACATGCTGGTAACCTGGATATTCATATAGAGGGTTAATTGATTTGTGATGAGATAGAGGCCTTTGCAAACCCCCTCCATGTCATGCTGAACTTGTTTCAGCATCTACTGCTTTATCCCTTTAAAAGCTATTAACGGGCTCTCGGCAAAAGACCCTGAACTAAATTCAGGGTTACACCCGGTTTTGCAAAGCCTTCTAGATAATCTTGCTCAATATTATCGATACTTTATTGTAATTGATATTTTCCCCCTTATATCCGCCAGATAGTATTAGCATTCTCCATCTGACAACCTTATAAAAAGCATGTCACGTTCCGTTCCTCAGGTGTGGAACTGACATCCTTAAAGAAGTAAAGAACAAATTCCGGGCTTGGACTAAAAGTTCCTCTTTGTCCCGCGGGTCTGCGAGATACCCACTACCTGCCGACCACCGTAGATAAGGGATTTAGGGTACCTGGGCCTGCTCTAGGAAACCTCTGCCGTAGTCGAGAGGCTGGATGCAGAGCGCCCCAACAGGGTACCGCCGCAGAGCCCGTCCTCCATAGCTTTATGCGACGGAGGACAGCGGTACAGAGATATATTCCTCCTATTCGTTAGTTTTACAAAGATCGTGCAACAGATCCCGGATCGAGGTCCGGGATGACACGGTGTGGGAGTTTAATCCTGCCTACCACAAAAATCCAGGAAATCACAGTTTACATTGCATACTCTTTTACAGCTACCTTCACCGCAGCACTAGGTAACAAACCCTAACAAAAAGTTTCTCTCTATGCTTTGCAGGACGGAGTGAGGGGGCAGAAACAGCTTGCTTCATTCGTCAGACGGCAACCCCAGCCGTCTGACGAGTACGAACAGGTATAGAATTATCCCAGAAGTCCACTCGCTTTACGTCACCCTGTATTTTAATGCCGGATGTTGGCTCACTTCCAGGAAAAAGACCCCCAACAAAAAAGCGATCTCCTTTTACAAAGAGATCGCCTCAATAAAATCAATTACAAATCAAATTATTACCAGCGCATAAGATTAATTTTGCTAATATCTACAGAAAGATTGTTTCTAAAAATCGCAATAATAATTGCAAGCCCCACCACGGCTTCAGCTGCTGCCACGGCCAGAGAAAAGAAAACCAGCACTTGTCCATCAACATTGCCATAGTGACTGCTGAAAGATAATAGGCTTAAATTAACAGCATTGAGCATAAGCTCAACACACATAAAAATTACAATCGCATTCTTACGGATTAAAACTCCAATAATACCAATGCAAAATAATAAAGCACTAAGTGCTAAAAACCAGTCTATACTAATCATGATCTGTTTCTGTTCTTACTTTATGTTGAGCTACTAAGATTGCTCCCACAACCGCGGCCGTTAGTAATATAGCCGTTAGTTCAAAAGGCAATAGATATTGAGTGAAAAGGACATCACCAACAGCTTCTACCGTTCCAACTTGAGCCATTTTTGATGACACCGTGGGTAAGGAATCCGAAAAACTTCCTAAGCTATATAGGATCTGTGAAAAAACACCTACCCCCAGCAGAAAGGCAACAAAATATTTCACCCGAAATGCATTAAAGAGGCTTTCTTCTTCGTCCAAATTCAATAACATGATTACAAATAAAAACAGGACCATAATGGCACCTGCATAAACCAATATCTGAATAATAGCCAGGAATTGTGCTTGTAATAATAAATAGATGCCAGCAAGGGCAACCATATTTAATACCAAAAATAAAGCACTGTTTACAGTATTCTTACTAATCACCATCGCCAATGCCGAAGCAATAGCCAAAACAGCCAGAAAAATGAAGAAATATGTTATCATATCAATCTATTTATTTTAGTGGCTTCAAAGGTAGAGAAATTTAAAAACGGCATCAACACGATTTGTAGTTTTTAGCATGGGTCTAAATTAGAAAATCCCAAAATAGAAGATTCCAAAAATCCCCAATGCCCAGCAGTACCAGGCAAAGGGAGATATCCCCCGGGTTCGTAGCATAATGATTAAATATTTAAGGGCAAAATAACCGGATACAAACGATGTCAGAAATCCAACCAGCAGATTCCAAAACTCTGCCATGGAAATGCCGGTTTCAACCACAGTGCCCGCCTGTAATATCATAGCGCCGGCAATCACTGGAATCACCATCAAAAAAGAAAAATTAGCTGCCTCCTCTCTTTCTATGCCGAGATAAAGTCCGAGAGAGATCGTCGATCCCGAGCGGCTAATTCCAGGCAGTACGGCAAATGCCTGTGCCAAACCGATACCAAAAGCGCTTGAAGATTTAAGCCTGTTAGGAAAATGGTCACGAAATTTGGTGCTAAATAATATTAGCCCGGTAATTAACAACATAATAGAAACCATTAGAGGATTAAGGAAGGCTTCCTCTACCATATCCTTCATTGTTAATCCCACAATCAACGCCGGAATCATACTTAATAAAATAAATCCGGTCAGTTTGATGTTAGTATCATTAGAAACTTTATTTGAGAATTCACCCGGGTGCAACAATAAATCCCAGAGTGAGCTCAAGATGTCAGCTATTTCCCTGCGATAATAAAGAAGTATGCTGCATAGGGTTCCAAAATGAACAACAACTTCAAATGTAATACCTTTATCGACCTTGCCACCTAACAGGGCTTCTCCAAAAACGAGATGACCAGAACTGCTGATGGGGAGAAACTCGGTTAGCCCCTGAATAAGGCCCAAAATTAAAGAATGTAAAATTTCCATCTATTAAATTTATATATTTTGGATTTTCTCCGCAGGAAAATAGTTATTACACTATAAAATTCTAAATCAATAATTAATTTAATATGCCAACGACTACAACATCGGTAGATATGCAAGAGCTGGGTGAAAAAATTGAGGAAGCCAGTGCCTTTATTGATGACATTTATAGCGAGCTGGATAAAGTTATCGTCGGCCAACGATATATGATTGACCGACTCTTAATTGGCTTGCTGGCTGACGGTCACGTATTGCTGGAAGGTGTGCCCGGTTTGGCCAAAACACTTACCGTCTCCTCTCTTGCAAAAGTCATTAACACCAAATTTCAACGTCTGCAGTTTACGCCAGATTTACTACCTGCTGACCTTATCGGAACGTTAATTTACAATCAGAAAGAATCTGAATTTACCGTTAAAAAAGGTCCGATTTTTGCAAATATTATTCTTGCTGACGAAATCAACCGTTCACCGGCCAAAGTACAAAGTGCCCTGCTTGAGGCTATGCAGGAGAAACAAGTTACCATCGGAGAAACTACCTTTCCCCTTGACGAGCCATTTCTGGCCCTGGCCACGCAAAACCCAGTGGAACAGGAGGGCACCTATCCCCTGCCCGAAGCACAGGTTGATCGATTTATGATGAAGATTAAAATCGATTATCCTAATGAAAGTGAGGAATTGGAAATTATGCGGCGTATGGCGCAGACAGGAAAAAAAGAAGAACTCGAACAAGTAATAACGGTTGATAAAGTTCTTGATGCCCGAAAAGTCATCAATGATATTTATATCGACGAAAAAGTAGAAAAATATATTATCGATTTGGTATTTGCTACCCGATCTCCTGAGAACTATAACCTCGAAGACTTAACCGAATTGATTAATTTCGGGGCATCACCTCGCGCTTCTATTAACCTTAACCTGGCAGCCCGTGCTCATGCATTTATGGAACATCGGGCTTATGTGACCCCTGAGGATGTGCGAATTATCGCTATGGATGTGTTACGACATCGTATAATCCCAACCTTCGAAGCCGAGGCCGAAAACATAACTTCTGAGGATTTGATTGAAAAAATTATGTCAACGGTTCAAGTGCCATAGACTTAGTACTAAGCCGAATATTTCATTAAGAAATTTTTTTCTCAGCAAGGCTGAAGGTAACATAGCAGCGGAAACGCCCCGATAGCTATCGGGACGTTGAGCAAGATTTTTTACCTTCAACGCAGCTGAGGGGGAAATTTCGCAGCGGTTAATAACCTGTTATAATTTTTAAACCCTAAAAATAAATGTAACTCAATATATACCATAAAGTTATGATAATTTTATTTCAATTAATGTGAAATATCCGGGCTAGAAGGCTTTGCAGAACCAAAAAATCCGCCGCTATAAGAGAGTTGTACCCCGAACCACCTTCAGGCTTCGAGGGTACAACCCGCTCGCAACCATAGGGAAACTACCCAACGCAGATCGCCACCAAACGAAAATAGAGATTTTTAATCCTGTCCATCACAAAAATCCTGTAAATCACAGTTCCCATTGCATACTCTTTTACAACAACCTCCACCGCAACACTTGGCAAAGAACCCTGAGAAAGAGTTTCTCCCCTTGCTTTACAGGAAAAGATAAAGCATGTGTTACGAAGTTTTAACGTAGTAGTAAGAGGGGTAAGATTAAGGCGGGTTACCAACCCGTCCTACATGGAACTGTCGCCCGCATCGGTCATCAATCCGGTTCCACCAAAGATTTCTTTACTCCGCTACGCTGCGGTCGAAACGGGGCTTTATTCAAGGCATAGTTTTTCAATCCTCCTGCTCTCGTGGGATAGAGTTCTTGCCCCGTGGAATCCAACAAATTCCACAAGGCTAACTCGGATTATTCACCAAAATTTGGTGGTGGCCAACCCCGAAAGGCTCCGAGACAAGCGTTGGAATAGCAATTGAGACGTACCCAAATACGTTAAATACCCTATTTCACCTTCAAGGCCAGCCAGCATAAAATTTCGCAGCGTTTTAAGCTGTACCCAAATTCGAGCAATTCAGCGTTCGGATAGAACTGGCTGAAACTGTTAACTAGATAATACTGATATCTCCTAATTATTAATTTGATACTTTAGCCGGGGCTTTATTTCTTAGTATTAACTACATTAATCAATCCACTTTGTATGAAAATAAATTTTGTTCCAAGGACGGATATCAAAATTTCCAAAAAAAGCTCTTCGAAATATAAACCTTTGCTTGATGCAGTTAAGAAACTAAAACCCGGAGGGAAAGCTCTAGAGGTAGGGTATAAAGATAATACAGAGTTAAATTCGATGCGCAACGTAGTCTATAGTTATAATCACGATACTGGAGATAATGTTAAAAGTAGCAAGCACCCTAAAGATAACGTTGTCTTTTTTTATAAAGAGAAAGAATAGTTTTTAAGTCATTGAATAAAAAAGGCCCGGAGCAAAAATGTCCGGGCCTTTAACATTCTTACGATAAGTAGCGAAGACTATTCCTCCTCGTCTCCTGCCTCATCTTCTTCAGCATCAGCTTCTTCTTTTTTGGCCTGCTCATGAAGTTTTCGGGCTGCTTCTGCTTTCTCTTTCTCCACCATCTGCTTTTTGAGATCAGCAAGTCCAGACATTTCACCTAACGTTGGCGTACCGGTTTGTGGGGCTGGTTCCTGATCTTGTTGGCTTCGGCTTCGTTTAGAAGTAGATTTCGCCTTCTTAACATCTTTCTCACGCTGGCTGAGGGTTATATTCTTATTCGTCTCATCCAGCTCTATCACATAGGCTTCCACTTTATCTCCTTCAGCATAATTTTCTGATGGTTCACCATCAGCTTCTGTCTTGCTAGCAGGAATAAAGCCTTCGAGACCATATGGAAGCGTAACAAAAACGCCCTTGTCGGTTGTTTTGAATACTTCGCCTTCAACCTGATTAGTACCGCTGTATTCTTCGGCAAATTTCTCCCACGGATTCTCTTCAATTTGCTTGTGACCAAGGGTGATTCGACGATTTTCAAAGTCAATAGCTAGAATCACTACTTCAATTTCCTCATCCTTATTGATGATTTCATTCGGATGATTAATTTTCTCAGTCCAGCTTAAGTCGGAGATGTGAATAAGACCGTCAATGCCTGGTTCAAGCTCAACAAACACACCAAAGTTGGTGAGGTTGCGAACGGCACCTGTATGCTTGGATCCCACAGGATATCGTTCGTCGATGTCTTCCCAGGGATCTTTCTCGAGCTGCTTGACGCCCAGAGAAATTTTCTTCTCCGGCTCGTTTACATTCAGTACTACGCACTCGATAATGTCATCTTTACTGACCAATTGCGAGGGGTGTTTAATATGCTGTGTCCAAGACATTTCAGAAATGTGAATAAGTCCTTCAACGCCTTTTTCAAGTTCGATAAACGCCCCATAATCAGCAATAGAGACAACACGACCCTGAACTTTAATTCCTTCAGGATACTTAAGATCGATTTCATCCCACGGATGCGGCTGCAACTGCTTGAGTCCAAGTGAAACACGCTTGGTCTCATCATCAAAGTCGATGACGGCAACGTTAATATGCTGATCAAGCGAGACAATTTCGTCGGGATGCTCAACGCGCCCCCAAGACAGGTCGGTAATGTGCAATAAGCCATCAACGCCACCAAGATCAATAAATACACCGAAGTCAGTAATGTTCTTGACAATACCTTCGAGTACCTGACCTTCTTCGATGGTTTCAAGAATTTCTTGTCGCTGCTCTTCAAGGTCAGACTCAATAAGTGCACGGTGAGAAACAACAACGTTCTCGGCCTGCATATTGAGTTTAACAACCTGGAATTCCATGGTCTTACCCACATAAGCATCAAAATCGCGAACAGGTCGAACATCAATTTGTGAGCCGGGCAGGAAGGCGTCAATACCCAAAATATCAGCAACCATACCACCTTTAATGCGGCGTTTGATGTAGCCTTCAATTACTTCGCCGGTTTCGGAAGCACGTTCAATAGTCTCCCAGGCATGTAAGATGTCTGCCTTACGGCGGGAAAGGATTAGTTGGCCTTCCTGATCTTCAACCTTGTCAAGGAAGACATCAACTTCGTCACCGGGTTGCAGGTTTTCTACAACTTCGTCAGGGAACTCATTGGTTTGCACCATTCCCTCGGATTTAAACCCGATATCTACAACTACATAATCTTCGTCAACAGAAACGACACGACCCGTAACAATTTCTTTTTCTTCAATCTCATTCAGGGTGTCTTCGTACATACCGGCAAGCTTATGAAACTCTTCATCGGTATAATCTTCCGATGCAGCTTGCAACTGGTCATAAGTATAAGCCTCATCATCAAGTTCACCCGTGTAAGTAGCAACTTCTACCTCTTCAGACTCCTCTTCTGCTTCTGCTACTTCTTCACCCTCATTTTCTTCATCTGACGTTTCAGTATCAGCACCGGATGCTTCTTCGGTATTCTTTTCATCTTCAACAGGATCCTCAGTAACTTCTTCTGCCGTTTCTTCAGTTACTTCTTCGGTAGCTGTAGTTTGCTCTTTCTGTTCTTCTTGGTTTTGTTCTTGTTTTAGTTCTTCGGTCATTATGGTTTTAGTTAAAATTACCTCATCTCAACGATTACTGAGATGGGATTAGAATTAAGATTATAGTTTAATAAGTTAAGTTTGTACCTGTTTTTATAACAGTTGTTTCACTTTAGAACAAATTTGATCTACTTGTTGTTCAAATGTCAAATTTGTAGTATCGATTTCAATTGCATCATCCGCTTTTTTTAAAGGATCCGCCTTTCGTTTGGAATCCTTATGATCGCGGCGACGGATATTTTCTTTCACTTCTTCAAGAGTTAAGTCAGGATTATTTCCTTTTTGCTCCATATACCGCCTACGAGCGCGTTCATCTAAATTAGCTGACATATAAAACTTCAAATCAGCATCGGGAAAAACGGCTGTTCCCAGATCACGCCCCTCGGCAATATATACGCCATTAGGCACTACATTGCGCATCAATTTGTTGACATGCGCACGAACTTCCGGCATCGCAGCGACTTCGCTCACCGTATTTCCAACTCTTGGTGTACGAATCTCGTTCGTAACCGGCCGACCATCTACCTCAATTTTAAAGTTCTGAGCTTCGTACCGGAACGAGATTTTTTTATTTTCTAATAAGCGAAAGAACTCTTCCTTATCCCGATCTGCTTCCAAATATATAAGGGTTGCTGTTCGATAAAGCGCCCCTGAATCGAGATATTCTATCTGCAATCTATTGGCCACCGACCGTGCTGTTGAACTCTTTCCGGATCCGGCAGGCCCATCGATTACTATGATCATAAAGCGAAAGTCTCCTAAACTACCTTTAATTTGTTAAATTTTCAATGATTTCTTGTTTAACGATTTCAGAAATTTTATCTTTGGGAGCTTTCTGAAATGGCGAAAAGATGATACGAATAAATTTATAGAACTGTTAAGAAACTCTTTAAAATTTTATGCCACAACATAAGTCCGCAATAAAACGAGTTCGTCAGAACGAAAAACGACGTCAACGGAACCAGTCACAGCGCTCAAAAATGAAAACGCTGATCAAAAATGTTCTTGAAACTACCGACAAGGAAGAGGCTGAAGAAGCATTTAAAAAAGCCAGCTCTTTTCTAGATAAGATGGCTTCCAAGAATTTAATTCACAAAAATTACGCGGCTCGCAAAAAAGCCAAATTATCCAAGCACGTAAATAATCTTTAATAGAGTTTTAAAAGATTGAGCAGCCCGACTTCCAAAGCACTACTGATTATTCTCGACGGTTTCGGAATTGCTAAAAATCCCGAAGTCAGCGCTATAGATAAAGCTGAGAAACCGTTTATCGACTCACTTTTCGCTAACAATCCCCATTCCAAACTTTCAGCAAGCGGCAGCGATGTAGGTTTGCCGGACGGACAGTTTGGCAACTCCGAAGTTGGTCACCTAAATATTGGTGCGGGACGCATTGTCCCCCAGGAACTCAGCCGTATCAATAAGGCTATTGAGGATGGCAGTTTTTATGAAAATGAGGTGCTTAATTGTGCTGTAGATAGAGCAAAAGAAAATGGGCGTGTCCATATTATGGGGCTGTTTTCTGATGGAGGTGTTCACAGCCATAACAACCATTTGTTTGCTCTTCTTAAATTGGTGAAAAAAGCGGGCCTCGATAATGCCTACGTTCATGCCTTTACGGATGGACGGGATACCTCTCCTACCGGCGGCGTGAATTATGTCAAAGAATTTCAGCAGCAGGCCGAAAAGATCGGGGTTGGAGAAATTGCGTCTATTGTAGGTCGGTATTATGCTATGGATCGCGATAATCGCTGGCAACGAACCAAATTGGCCTATGATCTTCTGGTGCATGGGAAAGGCAAAAGATTTGAGGATCCTGTTGAGGGCCTGCAAGCTTCTTATGATGATGGAGTCACGGACGAATTTATTAAACCGATTCTGGTTGATGGCTCCGCCGATTCTCGCATCCAAAAAGGCGATGTGGTCATTTTCTATAATATACGCGGTGACCGTGCCCGACAGATCACCCGGGCACTCACCGAAGATGGATTTGATAAATTTGAAGTCGAAAATCTAGATCTGCATTACACGTCTTTCACTTCATACAATGATGTGTTTACTTGGGTAAATGTAGCTTATCCTCCGCTCGACCTTAAAAACACCTTGGGTGAAGTTGTTAGTAAAAATCACCTCAAACAACTTCGTATTGCCGAAACGGAAAAATATCCTCATGTCACCTACTTTTTTAATGGGGGCGATGAAAATCCTTTTGAAGGAGAAGACCGGATTCTCATACCGAGCCCAAAAGTAGCAACATATGATCTACAGCCCGAGATGAGTGCCCCAGAGGTTGCCAATGCTTTATGTGAGCAGCTTAAAACTGAAAAATACAGCCTCGGCATTTTGAATTTTGCCAATCCGGATATGGTAGGACATACGGGAGTAATGGAAGCGGCGATTGCAGCTGTCGAGACTATCGACAAGCAGCTAAGAAAGGTGGTAGAAACAGCTACCGAACATGGCTACAAGATTCTTATCATCGCCGACCATGGTAATGCTGATTGTATGGTCAAAGAAGATGGTTCTCCACACACTGCCCACACCACAGCTTTGGTACCTGCACTTATTTTAAATGAGCCGGAAGCTAAAAATATCAAAGATGGTATCTTAGCTGATGTAGCCCCCACCCTCTTAAAATTTATGGGCATTGAACAACCTAAAGAAATGACTGGATCTCCACTCTTTTAAACCCAAACCAGGGAGTGTGGTTGATTATATGTTTTTAGCACACTATTCATCCACATATTTCTGGATTGTCAGACTTTGTATATTACTCCACCAGAAATAGTTTGCCGTTCAACGGTACTTACTGTTAATATCAGCACATAAATTTAAATCTTCTCGAACAAATTTGTGCTATTGCAGCTATTGATGAGCGACTTTAATACTCAGTAAATGCGCTTAACAGTTCAATATCACAACGCTAGCTACTTGCCAGTCAAAGGTCTATAAAAATTCAATTGGCAATAATTCCTATCATAATTATTTAGTACTTTTAATAAATAGGAAGACTTGTTTTAGTTTGCTTTTGCACTATGCCAATACTACTTTCGTTAAAGAATATGAACTAAACTTCTAATTCACTCGTTTTATCGATTGACACATAACCCCAAAACTACAAGAAGGTTCGTTTTTTATGGAGGGTAATTTCTCTAGCAAAGTTCGAGATGTCATTCAATTTAGTCGTGAGGAAGCGTTACGATTAGGGCATGATTATATCGGCACAGAACATCTAATTCTCGGCATTGTTCGTCTGGGAGAAGGTGTCGCTGTTAAAATCTTAAAAAATCTAAATTGTGATCTTTTCAAACTAAAGAAAACCGTTGAAGATACGGTCCGAGGAACCGGAGGCTCCGTTAAAGTGGGAAACATCCCACTAACTAAACAAGCTGAAAAAGTACTTAGAATCACTTATTTAGAAGCCAAACTTTATAAAAGCGATACGATTGGTACCGAACATCTCCTACTTTCGCTCCTGCGGGATGACGAGAATATTGCCGCACAAATTTTGCAACAGTTTAATGTTTCTTACGATGCTGTTCGTGAAGAATTAGATCTTATTATTTCAGGAAAATCTTCGGATGAGGACAACCAGGATTCCCGCTCAGTATCCGCTAGTCTTTCATCTTCGAAGGGATCAAAATCGTCTGGAAGCTCTAGAGAAAAGAAAATGGAAAAATCAAAGACACCTGTACTTGACAATTTTGGCCGGGACTTAACTCAACTGGCCGAAGATGGGAAGCTCGATCCAATTATCGGTCGGGAAAAAGAGATTGAACGCGTGGCCCAGGTACTGAGCCGACGCAAGAAAAACAACCCGGTGCTTATTGGAGAGCCCGGTGTTGGTAAGACGGCTATTGCCGAAGGTTTAGCCACTCGTATTGTAGAACGAAAAGTTTCTCGTGTATTATACGATAAACGGGTTATTGCGCTGGATTTGGCTGCCTTGGTAGCCGGCACCAAGTATCGTGGCCAGTTCGAAGAACGTATGAAAGCCGTAATGGGCGAACTTGAAAAAACAAAGAATGTCATCTTATTTATTGATGAGCTCCATACTATTGTTGGAGCAGGTGGTGCCAGTGGTTCGCTTGATGCATCAAATATGCTAAAGCCTGCGCTGGCCCGCGGCGAAGTTCAAGCTATCGGAGCTACGACTCTCAATGAGTATCGCCAACATATTGAAAAGGATGGTGCACTCGAGCGTCGTTTCCAAAAAATTATGGTAGATCCGACTACTCCGGAAGAAACCATTGAAATCCTTACCCAGATTAAGGATAAATATGAAGAACATCATAGTGTTAGTTACTCGAAGAAAGCTATTGAATCGTGCGTAAAGTTAACTGATCGTTATGTAACGGATCACTTCCTGCCCGACAAGGCTATTGATGCCCTAGACGAAGCGGGAGCACGCGTTCATCTATCCAACATACACGTACCACAGCATATTATTGATCTGGAAGAAGAGATAGAAAAAACCAGCAATGAAAAAAATGGTATGGTTAAGAAGCAGCGCTTCGAGGAAGCAGCTCGTCTGCGTGACAAAGAAAAGCGTTTGACGGAAGAGCTCGAACAAGCTCAAAAAGAATGGGAAAAAGAAGCTGAAGAAATTATCTATGATGTTGATGAGGAAGACGTTGCCCAGGTTGTTGGTATGATGAGCGGCGTCCCTGTCAGCAAGATTAGTCAAAGCGAAAGCAAGAAGCTGGTCAAGATGAAGGAAGAGCTTTCAAAACAAATCATTGGCCAAAATGAGGCTATCGTTAAGCTGACCAAAGCTATTAAACGAACGCGTGCCGG
>Ga0102944_1000135_pt1 | contig 60249 bp, 58 predicted proteins | sample SalPonD_shore_MG_FD_78172 | JGI IMG/M metagenome (GOLD analysis project Ga0102944, IMG submission 78172) | Salt pond soil microbial communities from South San Francisco under conditions of wetland restoration - Salt Pond MetaG... | ecosystem: Environmental > Aquatic > Marine > Intertidal zone >... | reverse complement strand
GGAAGCACCGCAGGTGCTATCCGGGATCGCTTTTCACTGGGAGAGAGATTCCCGCTCGCCTCGCTCCGCGAGGCGTCGGGAATGACGATCAGGGCTGCTCCGCGCGACTTGGGGAATGACGATATGGGCTGCCTCGCGCGACTTGGGGAATGACGGAAGTTACCTGCGGCCGTAAACGTCCTCGAAGCGGACGATGTCGTCCTCGCCCAGGTAGTCGCCGCACTGCACCTCGATGAGCACCAGGTCCTCGTCGGCAGGATTTTCCAGGCGGTGCTTCGTCTCCACGGGAATGCCGCAGGACTGGTTGCGCTCCAGCAGGAATTCCTCCTCGCCCACGATTACCTTCGCGGTGCCGGCCACCACGGTCCAGTGCTCGGTACGGCGGTGGTGCATCTGGAGCGAGAGCACCTGCCCCGGCTTGACCACCAGGCGCTTGACGCGGAAGGTGGGCTGGTCCTCCAGCACCTCGTAGCTGCCCCAGGGCCTCCGGGTCATCCTGTGGTAGGTGGCGGCCTCGTGGTTTCGCGCACGAAGCTCGGTGACTACCCTCTTCACGTCCTGGGAGCGCTCGCGGCTGGCCACCAGTACCGCGTCTCCCGTGTCCACCACCACCAGGTCATTGACGCCCACCGCGGCGATCAGGCGGTTCTCCGACTGCAGGAAACAGTTGCGCGAATCCACCAGGATGGCCGGCCCCTCGGTGCGGTTGCCGCTGTCGTCAGCCTCGCCGAGCTCGCTCACCGCCTGCCAGGAGCCGATGTCGTTCCAGTCGAACTCGCCTTCCACCACGGCGCGCTTCGGGGCCTTTTCCATCACCGCGTAGTCGAAGGAGATGTCCTCGAATTCTCCGAAGGCCTCGCGGTCCAGTTCCACCGGGTCCGCGTCCAGGTCGCTGGCCTCCAGCACGGTCAGGGCCCGCGACAGGATTTCCGGCGCCACCTGCTCCATGGCCTCGACGAGCGTCGCCGCGCGGAACAGAAACACGCCGGAGTTCCAAAGATAATCCCCCGCGGCGATGTAGGTCTCAGCAAGGGCCCGGTCGGGTTTTTCCACGAAGGCCTCCACGCGCGCCCCCTCGGTGCCCTGTATATTCGCGCCGCGCCTGATGTATCCGAAGCCGGTGTCGGGGCGCGAGGGCCGGATGCCGAAGGTGACCAGGTATCCGTCGGCGGCCACGCGCTCGGCCTCGTGCACCGCGGCGGCGAAGGCATCCAGGTCCGCCACCAAGTGGTCGGCGGGCATCACCAGCAACGTGGCGTCCTCGCCGTGGGCGCGCATGGCCCAGAGCGCGGCCATCGCCACGGCCGGGGCGGTGTTGCGGCCCTCGGGCTCCAGCAGAAAGGGCTGGTCCGGGAACCCCGCATCGGCGTACTCGTCGCGAGTGAGGAAATAATGATCGCGCCCGGTGACGGTCAGCACCGGCGCATTCTCCGCCACCGCCCTTGCCCGTTCCAGGGTTTTCACGGCCAGGCTGCGCCCGTCGGCAAGCCGCATGAAGGGCTTGGGGTAGCTGGAGCGCGACACGGGCCAGAGCCGCGTGCCGGAGCCGCCGGAAAGGATGACGGGAATCAGCATGGTGAGGCGTTCATCCGGTTCAAAGGGTCGTTCATTGAGAATTCGCGCGCACCATCTTAACGCCATCGGCCGGCTCGGAGGCCGACCGATTCAAGTGTGGTTTGATTGAAGTGGCCGGGCCCTGTCCCGGCCGTGTCACTGTCACCTGCCCTTGCCGGCCATGTCGGCCAGGCACCGGGCCAGCGAATCCTGCCACGCTGGCATGCGAATGCCAAAGACCTGGTTCACCCGAGAACAATCCAGCACCGAGTAGGCGGGTCTTCGGGCCTTGGCGCCGAAGGCCTGGCTGGTGGTGGCCGAGACTTCGGGGATCTTCCCGATGAGACCGTTTGCCTTCGCCAGCTCGAAGATGTGCCTGGCGTAGTCGCACCAAGTGGTCTCGCCGGAAGCCGCCAGATGGTAAGTGCCGCCGCGCCCGTCCAGCGCCTCGCCGGGATTGGGGCTTTCCGAGAGCCGGGACAGCACGGTGTTGGTGGCCGCGGCCAGGGAGCGCGTCCAGGTGGGCGCCCCGGTCTGGTCGGCGACGATCTCGAGGGTGTCGCGCTCGCCCGCCAGACGCAGCATGGTGGCCAGGAAGTTGTTACCGCGGGCGCCGTACACCCAGCCAGTGCGAAAAATCAGGTGCGGGCAGCCCGCCAGGCGGATGGCCTCCTCGCCGCCGAGCTTGCTGTGACCATAGATGTTGATGGACACGGTCGGGTCGGTCTCGCGCCAGGCCCTTTGCGACTCGCCGCTGAACACGTAGTCGGTGGAGTAATGCACCATCAGCGTGCCCTGCTCCAGGCACTCCTCGGCCAGCACGCCGGGCGCCACGGCATTGATGCGATGCGCGGTCTCCGGGTCATCCTCGGCCCGGTCAACGGCGGTGAACGCCGCCGCGTTGACCAGCACGTGGGGCCTGACCTCGCGCACCACCTCGCGCAGGCGCACGGGCAGGTCCAGGTCCACGGAAAGCGCCTTGAGTCCCGCGGGCACCCTGCCCTCACGCGTGGCCACGTGCAGCTCGCCCAGGGGGGCCAGGCTCACGGCCAGCTCACGGCCCAGCAGACCGGCGCCGCCCAGCAGCAGAATCCTCATGGCCGGTACTCCGGCAGCAATCCCTGGCGGCGCAGTTCCTCCACCCGGGGCGCGCCGGCGTCCTTGTCCGAGAGCTCCGGGTTCGTGACGGGCCAGTCCACGCCGAAGGCGGGGTCGTCGAAGCGCACCGCACGGTCCGCCTCCGGGTCGTACTCACGGGTGCAGAAGTAACCGAACAGCGCGGTCTCGGAGAGCACGCAGAAGCCGTGGGCGAAGCCTTCGGGGATCCAAAGCTGCCGGGCGTTCTCCCCGGACAGGATCACGCCGTCCCAGTGCCCGAAGTTGGACGAGCCCACGCGGATGTCCACGGCCACGTCGAACACCTCGCCCTCCATCACGTGCACCAGTTTGCCCTGCGGGTTGGGCTGCTGGAAATGCAGGCCGCGCAGCACGCCGCGCCGCGAGCGCGACAGGTTGCACTGGCGAAAATGCACGTCAACGCCAGCCTCGCCGTAACGCGCGCGGTTCCAGGTCTCCATGAAGAAGCCGCGCTGGTCTCCGAATACGCGCGGCTCGATGAGCTTCACTTCCGGCAGGCTGGTGTCGAGGACCTTCAAAACGGCGTCTCCTGGCCCACCATGGCCTCCAGGTACTGGCCGTAACCGTTCTTGCGCAAAGGCTTCGCCAGCGCCAGTACCTGCTCGGCGCTGATCCAGCCCTGACGGTAGGCGATTTCCTCCGGGCACGCGATGCGCAGGCCCTGGCGCTGCTCGATGGTCTCGATAAAATTCGCGGCCTGCATCAGCGACTCGTGGGTGCCGGTGTCGAGCCAGGCGACGCCGCGGCCCAGGCGCTCCACGTGCAGGTTGCCGGCGTCGAGATAGCGCCGGTTGAGGTCGGTGATTTCCAGCTCGCCGCGGGCGGAGGGCTTCAGGTCGCGGGCGTGGGCCGGCGCGTCGCCGTCGTAGAAATAAAGCCCGGTGACGGCGTAGTGGGATTTCGGCGTTTCCGGTTTTTCCTCGATGCTGGTGACCCGGCCCTCGCCGTCGAATCCCACCACGCCATAGCGCTGCGGGTCGCTTACCCAGTAACCGAACACCGTGGCGCCGGCCTCGCGATCCATGGCGTGATCCATCACGCCCACCAGGCCCTGGCCGTGGAAGATATTGTCGCCAAGGATCAGGCAGGAGGGTTTGTCTGCCACGAAGTCGGCGCCGATGAGATAGGCCTGCGCCAGTCCGCCGGGCTCGGGCTGCACGGCATAGGCGATGTCCAGGCCCCACTGGGAACCGTCACCGAGGAGCTCCTTGAAAAGCGGCGCGTCGTGGGGCGTGGTGATGATCAGGATCTCGCGGATGCCGGCGCCCATCAGCGTCGCCAGCGGGTAATAGATCATGGGTTTGTCGTAGACGGGCAGGAGCTGCTTGCTCACCACCTGGGTGAGCGGGTAAAGCCGCGTACCCGAGCCGCCAGCGAGAATGATGCCCTTCCGTGTCATCGCGCTATCGATACCCTCTGCCTTCAGCCACCGACCTGCCCAAATTCGCCATTCGGAATTGTGCATCACGCAGAGTTCGCGGAGCCGCAGAGATCGGTTCAAAGCTCCGCGTCTCTGCGCCTCTGCGTGGGGCACTTACGTTCGCGGCGGGGACGCCGCTCCCACGGGGCTCCCACGTGGGCCGACCGTAGGAGCCCGCGGACGCGGGCGATCCAGCCCCAATCGCGCCCGTCCGGGCGCTCCTACGAATTTCGATCAAACCTCTTCGCGCCTTCGCGTCTTCGCGTGATGTCCCCGCCATCACGATCCAACCCCGAGCCGTTCGCCGGCGTAGTTGCCGCTGACCTTGCCGCACCACTCGCCGTTTTCCAGGTACCAGTCCACGGTGAGCGCCAGGCCCTGTTCCAGGGTGACCGACGGATGCCAGTCGAGCTCGTCGCGGATGCGCGAGGCGTCGATGGCGTAACGGCGATCGTGACCCGGGCGGTCGGCGACGAACTCGATCAGGCGCTCGTGGGGCGCGGCGTCGGGCCGGCGCTCGTCCAGCAGCGCGCAGATAGCCTGGACCAGCTCCAGGTTGCTGCGCTCGGCGTCGCCGCCGATGTTATAAACCTGCCCCGAGCGTCCGGCGGCCAGCACCTCGCGGATCGCCGTGCAGTGATCGCCGACGTAAAGCCAGTCGCGCACGTTGCCGCCGTCGCCATAGACCGGCATGGCCTCACCCGCCAGCCCCTTGAGCACCATAAGCGGGATGAGCTTCTCCGGGAACTGGTATGGCCCGTAGTTGTTGGAGCAGTTGGTGGTGAGCGTGGGCAGGCCGTAAGTGTGGTGGAAAGCGCGCACCAGGTGGTCCGCGGAAGCCTTGGAGGCGGCGTACGGCGAATTGGGCCGATACGGACTCTGCTCGCTGAAGCGCCCGCTCTCGCCCAGCGACCCATAGACCTCGTCGGTGGACACGTGCAGGAACCGGAAACGCTCCGCCTCCGCGCCCTCCATGCCGCGCCAGTAACCCAGCGCCGCCTCCAGCAGGTTGAGCGTGCCCATCACGTTGGTGTGCACGAACTCGGCGGGACCGTCGATGGAACGGTCCACGTGACTTTCCGCTGCGAAGTTGATCACCGCCGACGGGCGGTACTCGGCGAGCAGGCGCTCCACCAGCCCGCGGTCGGCGATGTCGCCGTGGACGAAAACGTGGCTGTCGTCGGCGTCCAGGGACTCGAGGGTTTCCCGGTGGCCGGCGTAGGTGAGCCGGTCAAGGTTGACGATGCGCGCCCGCTCCCGGGCGCGGGCGTCGAGCACGAAGTTGCCGCCGATGAAACCGGCTCCGCCGGTGACCAGCCAGGTTGCCATCTCGATACCGCGTCAGAACGGAATGTCGTCCTCGAAATCCTCGGAAGCCGGCGCCTGGCTCTCCTCGGCGCGATCCTGCCGGGGCCGTGCGCCGCCCTCGTCCCAGGACGCGCTGCTGCCGCCGCCACCGCCACCGCCACCGCGCCCGCCGAGCATCTGCATGTCGCGGGCGATGATCTCGGTGGTGTAGCGGTCGTTGCCTTCCCGGTCCTGCCACTTGTTGGTCTGAAGCCGGCCCTCGAGATAGACCTGCTGGCCCTTCTTCAGGTACTCGCCCGCGATCTCGGCAAGCTTGCCGAAGAACACCACGGTGTGCCACTCGGTGCGTTCCTGCTGCTCGCCGGACTGCTTGTCGCGCCACTGGTCGGTGGTCGCCACGCGGATGCGCGTCACCGCCGCCCCGGACGGCGAGTAGCGCACCTCGGGATCGATCCCCAGGTTGCCCACCAGGATTACCTTGTTGATGCCGCGCGCCATGTTCGCTCCCTATGAATTTCCAGGACTCGGGGGGAAGCGTGGCAGTCTAGCACAGCGTCCCGCGACGGCCGGCCGCCAATCAGCCCGTGGGCAATCCGCCCGTTTCCATCACGGCAATGCGCCAGAGCACCATGGACAGCCAAAGCACGCCCAGCAGCCCGGAGAACCAGAAAACCGCCGGCCGGCCGAACTGCGACATGGTCCAGCCGCCCATGGCCCCGCCGATGAACGCGCCCAGGAACTGGCCCGTGGCATAGAGCCCCATGGCGGTGCCGCGGCGCTCGGCGGAAACAGTGTGCGACATGAGCGCCGGCAGTGTGGCCTCAAGCAGGGTGAAGCCGGTGAAGAACACGGTCAGCGCCACGAGTGCCCACGCGATGCCGGCGACTCCGGTGCCAATGGCCAGCGGCGCCGCGGCGAGACACGCCACGCCGGCCACCAGCCGCGCGTTGGCCTGACTTTCCCGGCCGGCGATGATGGCGCCCACGGCAACCACTCCGGCGATCAGCAGCGCGGGCAGGTAGAGCCGCCAGTGCTCGGGCACGGTGAGGGCGGTGGTGGCCTTGAGCTCCACCGGTAGCGCCACGAACAGCGAGGTGAGGATGGCGTGCAGGAACATGGCGCCCAGGCAGAGCTGCACCACGTCCGCGTTGGCCAGGTTCTCCTTCCAGCCGCCCGAGGGCGCCGGGGTGCGGTGATCCGGGGCGGGCACGAGCCAGTACAGCAGGATCAGCGTGAGCGCGCCCAGCGCGGCGCTGATCCAGAACAGCCCGGCCATTTCCCAGAATCCGGCCAGCACCGGTCCGGCGAGCATGGCGAGCACGAAGGCGCCGCCCACGCTGGTGCCGATCATGGCCATCATCTTGCTGCGCTGGCTGTCGCGGCTGAGATCCGCGGCAAGCGCCATGGCCGCGCCGGCGATGGCCCCGCAGCCCTGCAAAGCCCGGCCCAGGATGACCCCGGCGATGTGGGTGGCCAGCGCCGCCACCACGCTGCCGACGATGAACAGGGTCACGCCCAGGGCGATCACCCGGCGCCGGCCGATGCGGTCGGAAAGCCACCCGAAGGGAATCTGCAACATGCCCTGGGTGAGGCCGTAGATGCCAAGCGCCAGGCCGATCATCAGCGGCGTCGCGCCGGGCATGTGCCGCGCGTATGCGGCGAACACCGGGAGAATCAGGAACAGGCCGAACAGTCGGGTGGCCACGATGCTGGCCAGCGCGCCGGCGGCGCGCCGCTCGGCCGGATTCATGGGAATGCGTTGCTTCGTCTCGTTGTTTTCCGACATGGTGCCCCGCAAAAAGTGGCCAGTATAGCGTCGCGGCCCCGCCCGGGACCAACGGCCCTCGCGGCCCTGCAATCCTTGCCCGCGAACGCCCGGTCCCTATAATCGTCGCCATTACCGCCAGGACACGAAACGCCCCGTGAGCCCCCCCGACGCACGCTCCACCGCCGAGACTGCCACGGCCAACGGCATCGACGCCGCGCGCAAGCTGGTCGCCGAGGACCTGCGCGCGCTGGACGACACCATCCGCGAGCAGCTGCGCTCCGACGTGGTGCTCATCAACCAGGTGGGCGACTACATCATTGGCGCCGGCGGCAAGCGCCTGAGGCCGCTGCTGGTATTGCTGTCCGCGCACGCCTGCGGATACCGCGGCGCCCATCACGTGACAACGGCGGCCATCATCGAGTTCATTCACACCGCCACCCTGCTCCACGACGACGTGGTGGACGAGTCCGACCGCCGGCGCGGACGCGACACCGCGAATCACCGCTGGGGCAACGCCGCCAGCGTGCTGGTGGGCGATTTTCTCTACTCGCGCTCGTTCCAGATGATGGTGTCGGTGGACTCCATGCGGGTGATGCAGATCCTGGCCGACACCACCAACACCATCGCCGAGGGCGAGGTGATGCAGCTGATGCACACCAACGACCCGGATACCGACGAGGCGCGTTACCTCGAGGTCATTGATTGCAAGACCGCGCGGCTCTTCCAGGCGGCCACGCAGCTGGGCGCGGTGCTGGCCGGCCGGCCCGAACCGGAAATCGAGGCCATGGGCGCCTACGGGCAACGCCTCGGGCTGGCCTTCCAGATCGCCGACGACGTTCTGGACTACAGCGCGGACGGCAAGGTCCTGGGCAAGAACCTGGGCGACGACCTGGCCGAAGGCAAGTCCACGCTGCCGTTGATCCACGCCATGCAACGGGCGAACGACGATGAGCGCGCGCTGCTGCGCCGGGCGGTGGAGCACGGTGACCGGGGGCGGCTCGCGGAAGTGCTGGAAATCATCCGCGCCACCGGGGGCCTGGACTACGCCCGGGAACGCGCCCAAGAGGAAGCGCGCGCCGCCATCGCGGCCCTGGACGACGTGCCCGGGAGCGAATATCGCGACGCCATGACCGGGCTCGCGGATTACGCGGTGGACCGGGCATTCTGAAGGCCCGCGGGAGTTCGCGGCAAGATGCCGCTCCCACAAAGGCCTTGCCCCTCGTGAACACTGTGTGGGAGCGGCGTCCTCGCCGCGAACCAGCTCAGGCCAGGAGCGCGCGCACGCCTTCCTTGAAGGATTCGCGTTCCGATTGGCTCACCGGCTCGGGCACGTGCAGTGCGCGCTTCACCGCGTCGCGCTCGCCGATGCGCTCGAACCAGCGCTTCAGGCCGGGCAGATCATCCAGTTCAATTCCGGCGTTGCCGTGGCTCCTGACCCAGGGCCAGGTGGCGATGTCGGCGATCGAATACTCGCCGGCCAGGTAATCCGCGTCCGCCAGCCGCTCATCGAGAATCCCGTACAGCCGCCTGGTCTCGTTGGAGTAGCGGCGTACCGCGTACGGAATGCGTTCCGGCGCGTAGTTGCGGAACACGTGGGCCTGACCCTGCATGGGACCGATGCCAGCCATCTGGAACATCAGCCACTGGAACACCCGGGAGCGTGCCCGGCGCTCGTCGGACAGCAGCTTCTCGTGCTTCTCGGCCAGGTAAACCAGGATGGCGCCGGATTCGAAGACGGGAAAGTCGCCCTCGTCGTGGTCAACGATGGCGGGAATGCGCCCGTTGGGATTGTTGCGCAGAAACCAGTTCCGTTTCTGCTCCTTTTCGCGCAGGTCCAGTACGCGCGTTTCGTAGTCGAGTCCCAATTCCTCCAGTGCGATCGAAATTTTGTAGCCGTTCGGAGTCGGTGCCGTGTACAGCGTCAGCATTGACCCTCCGTGATGAGTGACGTGTTACTTCAATAGACAGGACCCGTCCGCAACCGTTCCTGTTACACGTCGTCCGACGACTGCAGCACCAGCAGGCTGCAATCGAGAAGATCGATCAGCGAGGCGCCCACGGAACCCTGCCACCAGCGCGCCAGCGGCCCGCGCGGCAGGTGTCCCACCACCACCAGGTCCGCGCCCACCTGGTCGGCGAGCTCGCTGATGCGCCGCGCCGGCTCGCCACAGCGGATGTGGCCGGTGCCCTCGATGCCCTCGCCTTCCAGGATGTGCAGCCCCTCGTCCAGGATGGCCTGCACGCGCTCGCGTTCCTCCGCGTAAAGCGCCTCGGTGAAGAAACCTTCGGCGGCCAACGCCCCGGCGACGGACACCACCGCCAGCAGGTGCACGTCGGCGTTGCTGGCACGCAGGAATGCCAGCGAGTGGCGCAGCGCCTTTCGGCCGCGCTCCGTGCCGTCGTAGGCAAGCACGATGGTGTCGAATCCCAGTGTGCCGGTGCTCATGATTCCGACCTCGATTGCTTTGAATCCCCGCGGCGGCGTCCACGCCGGTGCATCACGCCCATGGCCCATGCCGGAGCCATGCACAAAAGCGACAGCGCCGCGAGTGTCAGGAAGCTGTCACGAAACGCCAAGCTGTAGGCATTGAGTTCCGCCGGCGATACAGCGGCGCCGACCGTGTCGTAGAACCGGTGCAGGTCGGTGATGCTCGAGCCCGCATCGGCCAGGTGATCCAGGCTGCGGTTCTCCAGCAGGATGGCGAACGCGTTGACGCCGAACGCTCCGCCCAGCATGCGCGCGAAATTGATCACTCCCGAACCCTGCTGCATGAGCTCGTCGGGCAGGCGCCTGAGCGCTCCCAGGTTGAGCGCCGGCAGCATCACGCCCAGGCCCACGCGGCCCATGCCGATGAGCATTGCCAGCAGCCAGAAGCCTGTGGCCGGGTTGGTGAAGGCCAGCGAGCCTTGCGCCGAGGCGAACAGCGCCAGGCCGGCGACGATCAGGCGCCGGGCGGGAAGGCGGTCGCTGAGCCGCCCCGAGAACGGGAACACCGCGGCCAGCGCCAGGCCGGCGGGCATCAGCACCAGGCCGGTGAGCGTGGCGGACAGCCCCTGCACGCCCTGCACCATCAACGGCAACAGGTAGGTGGTGGAGAACAGCCCGGCGCCATAGACCAGCGCTACCACTGCCGCCGCGGCGAACACGCCATAGCGGAACACGCGCAGCGCCACCAGGGGATGTCGCGCCCTGATCTCGCGCAGCATAAAACCCGCGGACAAGACAGCCCCCGCGATCAGCGCGGCCACGATTTCCCAGGTGATGCCGCGCCGCGGGATCTCGGAGAGCCCTTCCAGCAGGGTGAAGATCCCGGCACCCAGCAGCACCAGCCCGGGCCAGTCGAAACTTCCCGCCGCCCCGGGCCGGTAGACGGGCAGGTAGCGCGAAGCCAGCGCCAGGGCGGCGAGGCAGAACGGGATGGCGGCAAGATACACCGCCTGCCACCCGAACCAGTCCAGCAGCACGCCGCCCACGGCGGGCCCGAGCGCTGGCGCCAGCACCACGCCCATGCCGTAGAGCCCCAGGGCACGGCCGCGCTCGTGATCGGGAAATACCTGGAAGATCACCACCATGGCCAGCGGCTGGATGACGCCGGCCATGGCACCCTGCAGGATGCGCGCGGCGATCATGGCGTGCGCGTTCCAGCTCAACGCGCCCAGCACCGAGGCCCCGATGAACAGCCAGATGGCGCCGGAATACACGCGGCGCTGGCCGAATCTTTCCACCAGCGCAGCGCTCACCAGCATGGTGGTGGTAATGGCGGCGAGAAAGCCGGTGGAAAGCCAGTGCGCCTGCATCTGGCTCATGTCGAAGTCGGCCATGATGGTGGGAATGGCCACGTTGACGATGGTGGTGGTGAGCACCATGGACAGGGTGCCCATCAACACCGTGAGCGTGGTCAGCCAGCGCCGCCGGGGTTCGGGCTTGCCTTGCTCGGACAAGTCGGATCTCTCCTGAGCCTGGGTCAGCGTTCGTAGTAGAAGGTAATGGCGCCGCTGGTCTCCTTGCCGGAGGCGGCCTCGAGCGCCCAGTGATCGGTGAGCTCGTAGCGCAAACGTACCACGCTCACCGGATCGGCAAGCCCGACGCCGTAACTCAGGTAAAGCCTGGGAGAGAGATACTTGCCCAGGGTCAGGGCGGACTGGCCCAGCTCCGAGGACTGGCTGACACCCACCTCGCTGATGCCGAAGCGCGATCCGATCTGCTTCGCCAGCGCATCGCCGCCCTTGAGACCCAGCGCCAGCGCCGCATTGGACAGCGTGGCGCCCTCGCCGCTGGAGGCCTGGTCCAGGGGCCGTCCCAGCACCAGGTAGGAAAGGATTTCCGACTCGCTGCCCAGCGCCGGCTCGGAGAACAGCGTCGCCTGCGGATTGCGGGCAGTGCCGTTGATGCGTACCCCCGCGGTGACGTCGCGCACCGTGCGCACCGCGGTGATGTCCAGGCCCGGGTTTTCGATTGGCGTGGAGGAGAACAGCAACCGGCCGCTGCGGATGGACAGCGACTGACCGTAGGCCTGGTAGCTGCCGGTGACCCCGAGCTCGCCGGAGGCCAGCGTGGGCCGGCCGGGCTGGTCGCTCACGTGCAGTGCGCCGCTCGCCGAGCCCTCGAAGCCCGGCGCCTTGAGCGTGATGTCCTTGCCCAGGCTGACGTCCACTTCCGCGAACAGCCGGATGGCGCTTTCCCTCGCCGGGGCCTCGCGCCCCACCACCTCCACGTCCGGTGACGGGCTCACGCCGCCGCCTCCCAGCCTGCGGGTGTCCACCAGCGCCCGGGGCACCGAGACCTTGCCCTTCAGGTCCAGGCGCCGACCGGCAAGGGCCAGGTCCAGCTCGGGAGAGACCACGGCTTCCAGCCCGGGACGGTCCATGGCCCGGAAGTCCGCGCCCTTCACCGTGGCGCTCAAGGTCGGCGCGCCGTCCGCCGACAGCCGTGCCTCCCCGCTGACGTCCAGGCGGCCGCCGGAGGACACGCCGCCCTCGAAGCGGATGCGGGAGCCCTCGGCGTTCAGGGCCAGGCGCCCGTCGGCCAGGGCGATGCCCACCGCGGGCAATTCCGCGGCGAAGCCGGACAGGGTGAGCTCGCCCCCCGTATCCATCGCCCCCAGCCGGCCCGAGAGCCGGATCTCGCCGACGAGCGATCCGGCCGGGCTTGCAAGGCCAGGCATCAGTGGCGCCAGCGGCGACAGGTCGACCAGGTCCACCCGCAGGCGGCCGTCGACCGGTGCCGACGGCCAGTCGCCGGGCTGGAAACTCCTCGAGGACAGGTCCAGCTCCAGTCGTCCGGCGTCGTCCAGGCCCAGCTCGAGCCGGCTTTCCAGGACGCCGCCGTCGAGGGAGAGTCGACCATCCAGGGGGTCCAGGGCGAGCCGGGTGGTGCCCTCGGCGCCGAGCAGGGAAACAGCGGCGCCGCTCGCGGACCACCGGCCCTCAACGCGCGGCGGCCCGTCCTGGCCGCCGTTCAACTCCAGGTGGGCGTTAAGCAACCCTTCCAGGGACACCGGGCGGTCGGTGGCCAGGCGCAACAGCGGCTGGAAGGCCGGCAGCGGCACGCCGTTCAGGTCGGCCCGGGCCGACAGGGCGCCGCTCCGCTTCCATTCGCCCCCGGCGCAAAACCGGCCCCGGTCCGAAGACAGGCACAGGGAATCGAGCATCGCGGCGTCCGGGCCGGCGCTGAGCCCCGCGGCGGAATTCAGGCGCCAGCTCCCGAGCTGGTCGCCGTCCAGGCCCAGGGCCCGGATCTCGCCCTGCCAGTGGCCGGCCCGCCAGCCACCGGAGGCCTCCAGTGAACCCTTCAGGTCCGCCCCGGCCGCCTCCAGGCTCAGGCGGTGGTCGGCCAGGTCACCCTCCACCTTCAGCGACACGGTCTCGAAGCTCGCCGGCCCCGCCGTGAATCCGCCCGCCGTGACCTTAAGGGTTCCCGGCGATCGCGGGTCCAGGCCCAGGTCGAAGTCGGCGGACAGGGTGTCCGCGGTGTCGCCCGCCACGTCGAGCGCCTTGCCCTTAAGCGAGCCGGCGGCGTGCAGTGCTTCCCGCGTCCCGGTCAGGCGGACCTGGCCCTCGAGGCTGCCCGCGCTCCCCGGGTACCAGTCGCCCAGCGAGGCCACGTTCAGTGCAATCCTGGCGTCCGTCTCGGGGCCGAATTGTCCCCGGGCGCTGATGCTGCTCTCGCCCGAGCTGGCCTCGATACTCCCGTTGAATCGGCCGAGGCCCTGGAAGGAAACGTCCGCCGTGGCGGAGACCGGGCGACTTCGCAGGGTGCCGCTCAGCCCGTCGATCCTGAGTTCGCCGCTGGGCTCGCCGACGGTGATCTTGCCACTGGAGCGCACCGTGCCCGAAACGCTGCCGGGCCAGCCCGGCGCCAGCCCGGCCGGGTCGATGCCCTGCGCTTTCACCTGCCCCTGCCAGGTAAATTCCGGGCGCCAGGCGATGCGGCCGTCACCCTGAAGTGCGCCGTCGAGGGTACGCGCCTGGAACGAATCGAAGCGGATGCCGTCCAGCGAACCGCTGCCGGCCACCTGCCAGTGTCCCGCCGGCACCAGCCCGCCCACGTCCGCGTCCAGGTCGAACCGGTAGTCTTCCGGCGTGCCGTCCACCCGGACCTTGCCCTGGGCGCTGTCGATACGCCGGGCGCCGGGCAGCGGCACCTGCAGTCCGTTCCAGTCGGCATTCAGCCTGGCGCGGGGCTCGTTGCCGAATGCCAGGCGCCCGCTGGCCGACAGCCTCGCCGCCCGCTCGCCGTGGAGTTCCAGCTTATCGAGCACCAGCGCGCCGCCGCCCCAGGAAGCAGCCAGCTCATCGATCCCGGCGCGCTCGCCGCCCGCGGCCAGCCAGCCGGTCAGCTCGACCCGCCCCGCATCCCCGGAACCCTCGAGCGAACCGCTCAACGGTCCCGGCATGCCGCCGAGCCACACGGCGTCGGGGGCGACGTCGTCGGCCTCCAGCTTGAAGTCGTAGGCGGGATTCGACGGCAGGCCGGTGAAGGTGGCCCGGAGCGTCGCCCGCGCGGGAGACGCCAGGGTCAGCTCGGTTTCCATCCGGTCCAGGTCGCCATTGGCGGAGAGCCGCCCGGAAAAGCCGCGGCCCGCGGCCTGGGCGGCCAGGCGGGCATTAAGGCGCGCGCGGTAGTTGGTGCCGGTATCCACCCGTCCGGACAGTTGCAGCGAGCCCAGGGGCGACTCCACCGAGGCCCGCTCGACGCTCACCACCCCGGCGGCGATTCCGCCCTCGATCTCAACGCGGCTCAAGACCACGGGCTCGCCGCCATGGGGCACGATGCGCGAATCCGCCAGTTGCGCGTGCCTGACACGGATCCTCATGGGCAGGGCCAGCGCCGGGAGATGCAACGGCTCCGGTTTCGTGGACGGGGAGGACGGCGGCAGCTGCACGCGAAGTGATTGCGCGGTCAGCTCGTCAATGGTCAGCCGTCCGGTGCTCAGGTCCATCAGCGAGACGTCCACGCTCAGGCGGGCGGCGCTCACCGTCATCCCATCGAGCCGGTAATCCACCCCCGATAATTGCAGCGGGCCGGCAAGCGTGCCCCCGATGCCGGCCACTCGCAGCTCGCCCGGGATGAAGGCGGAAGCGCGGCCCACCACCTGGCGCGCGCCCCAGGTGGTGTTGAGCAGCACCGAGGCCAGCGCAAGCAGCACCAGCATCACGGCGAGAGTGCCCAGCGATATTCGCTTGAGCCACTTCACAGGTCGGGTCCTATGACGACGTGCAGCTGCAATGGGTTGCCGGGTTGCGTGACCGCCGAGGCCACGTCCACCCGTACCATGCCCACGGGCGAACGCCAGCGCAGTCCCACACCGGTGCCCACCTCGGGATTGAAACGCGTATTGCTGAAGGCATTGCCGGCGTCGCTGAAAAGCGCCATGCCCCAGTGCTCCGTGAACATGTGCTCGTACTCGGCGCTGCCCACCAGCAAGTACTTGCCGCCGATCACCGTGCCCTGGTCGTTGGTGGGCGCCAGCGACTGGTAGTCGTAGCCGCGCACGCTGTAGTCACCGCCGGCGAAGTAGCGCAGCGACGGCGGCAGGCGCTCGAATTTGTCGGCCCAGGTGGTGGCGGCGTCGGCGCGCAGCAGGATCCGGTCGCGCCCCCACGCGGGCAGGATCAGCTTCGCGCCAGCGCCCAGTTGCGCAAAGGAGGTGTCCGACAGCAGCGAGTCCAGTCCGCCGCGGACGTAGGCCTGGAGTTCCCAGCCCCGGGTGGGCACCACCGGGTCGTTGGAACGGGTCTTCGAAAGCCGCGCCACCGGGTAGAGCACCGTGGCGTTCTGGGTACCCTTCAGAGCGTCGGGTTGCGCGCCGGTGCGCAGCTTGAATCGTTCCACCAGCGCCTTGAGCGCGATTACCCGGTCCCAGCCACGCCAACGCGCCACCTGGCTGACGCTGAGTTCCGCGCCGCGGCTGTCCACCGTGTCGGACTGCTCGTCCTTGTAGCTGGCCCCCAGCGCGTACTGCTGGACGTTGCCCCGGTGCACCGGAATGCCGTACTGGGCGTCCACCCCGCTCTTACGCTCGCCCACCTGCGCCTCCACGCGCAGGCGGTGGCCGCGCCTGTTGACCCAGCGGCGCTCGACGGCGCCCTGCACCCGCGCGCCGGTGTCGGTGCCGTAACCGACGCCGGCGGAATAGATGTTGCGTTTGTTCGGCGAGACGGTCACGCGCACGGGCACCTCCAGGCCCTGGGCCGAGTCGCGCACCGCGTTGACGTTGACGCTGGCGAAGTAGTCGGTGTCCAGTAGGGTTTTCTGCAGGGCGAGCAATGTCGACTGGTCATAGGGCTCGCCCCGGTCGAACTGCACGAAGCGCTGCATGAACTCGGCGGGGAACTGTGCGCCGTCGAACTGCACGGGGCCCAACCGGTAACGCGGCCCGGTGTCGAAGTGCAGGTGGATTTCCGCGGACAGCGCGTCCGGGTCCACCTTCACCGCGTGCTCGGTCATCTCCGCATCGAAGTAGCCGCGCTCGGCGAGCAGGCGCTGGATTTCGCGCTTGCCGGATTCATACTTGCGGTGATCCAGCACGTCGCCTTTACGCAGCGGAAACGAGGCCAGGGCAGAGCTCAGCGCGGCATCACTGCCGCCGGGACCCTTGAGCACCAGGTCGCGCACGATGACCTTCACCGGCGGGCCGGGGTTGATCCGGTAGGTGGCCTCGAGTCCCTCGGGGGTCTCCTCCAGGCTGGCATCCACCTTCACCCGGTAGTAGCCGAATGGCGCAAGCGCCTCGCGGATCTGCTCCGGCGCGCGGGAATGCAGCCAGGCCACGTGGCTGTCCGGGATCCTGTCGTCCTTGATCACCTGGACGATGCCCAGTTGCTTTTCCACGTTCTCCTTCAACTCACCGTTGATTCCCTGGACGGTAACGCCCAGCAGCACGGCACGCGCCGCCAGCGGCGCGGCCAACAGGCAGAGTCCGAGCAGGAGTCGGAAGATAATGCCGGGCACTGAAAATCCTTGACGCAATCAGCCTCGGGAGGCCGGAAGCCTTGCGACAGTGCGCGGGCCGCGTCGTTCCGTCTTGCACTGGACCCGAACGGCCCGCGACAGGCAGGCTTGTCCCTGGAATACCTTTATGTGCATTTCTAACACATGACCCGATCCAGCGTCCCGAGCAACCTGGGGCCGGCGGCGGCGCTGGCCTCGCTGTCCTTGATCTGGGGCTGCAACTGGGTGGTGATGAAGGTGGCGCTGCGCGACGCGGGACCGCTGCGCTTCGCGGCCTGGCGCTGCGCCCTGGGCGCCGTCGCGCTTTTCCTGGTGCTGTTGCTGTCGCGCCGGCCGCTGGCGCCGCGCCGGGGTCCGGGTATCGTCCTGCTGGGCCTTTTGCAGACCTGCGGCTTCGTGGGCCTGATCGCCCTGGCGCTGGAGAACGGCGCGGTGGGCAAGAGCGCGGTGCTCGCCTACACCATGCCGTTCTGGACACTGCTGCTCGCGGCAATGCTGCTGGGAGAGCGCATTCGCGGCATCCAGTGGCTGGCCATCGGCCTGGCGGCCGCCGGCCTGCTCGGCATCCTCAGCCCCTGGCGCGGCGGCTTCTCGGCGGCGGACAGCGCCTTCGCGCTGGGCGCGGCCTGGTGCTGGGCCAGCGCCAACGTGGTGGCCAAGCGAATGAGGCTGGGCGACGCCGACGACCTGCTCAACGTTTCCGCCTGGCAGATGGCGACCGGCGCCGCGGGCCTGATGCTGCTGGCCTGGTTGGCGGGCTCGAAGCCGGTGCACTGGTCGGCGGGATTCAGCCTGGCACTGGGCTACAACGTGATGATGGCCACCTCGCTTGCCTGGCTGTTGTGGCTCTACGCCCTGAGCCGACTGCCCGCGGGAGTCTCGGGGCTGGCGACCCTGGCCACGCCGGTGATCTCCATCGCTTCCGGCTGGATGGTGTTCGGGGAAATCCCCTCGCGCTGGGAAGCCGGGGGCATGGCGACGATCCTGGCGGCGCTCGCCCTGCTGAGCTTCACCGGCTGGCGAAGGGCCCGGGCCAACGCTGCCGACTAGGTACCGCGCCGAGGGTCTTGCATTGCACCCGTTCCGGCCATGGCTTAAACTTTCCCGCCCTGACGGCCCGACCGGGCCGTCTCCGCGTTTCGGGGTGTAGCTCAGCTTGGTAGAGCGCTACCTTCGGGAGGTAGAAGTCGCTGGTTCGAATCCAGTCACCCCGACCAATCCCGTAGAAAGCCGTTCCTGGATTCGAACCAGCGACGGTAAACAGATGTTGGTTCGACCAATTCGCCGGGAGCGAATTGGCGCGAGCGAAGCGAGCCCGCAGGGCGAGGCCCAGGGACGGGCCGAGCCATCCAGTCACCCCGACCAATCCCGTAGAAAGCCGTTCCTGGATTCGAACCAGCGACAATCAAGAGAATTATGGATCGACCAAGTTGCCGTGGCGAACGAGTTTCGCGGCAAAGGCGCGCTGGGGCCTGTTGAGAACGCTGCAAGTACGTCCGTGTAAGCTCCGGCGCCGCCATCCCTGGCGACGACGGTCTCGCCACGCCCCACCGCACCCCCGCTCTTTATCCAACCCGGTACAGCCGGACGGCAAGCGGTTACCGGCAATCACCGGGCCCGACAAAAAACGGGCCGCTTCCGCGGCCCGTTTTCATACCAGGCATGGTTAGTCCGATCAGAAGTCGTAGCGGCCGCCGATCAGGAACTGGTCGCCGTTGTCGCCGCTCTCGACTTCCAGCAGCAGGCGGATCTGCGAGCTGCCTATGAGGCCGCGGAGGTAACCGCTGGTGTTGTTGTCCTCGATGTCCACGTAGCGGATGCCGCCGTCAAGCTCGAAGGCCGGCGTGATCTGGCCGCGAAGCCCCACGTCGGCCCGGTAGCCATTGTCATCGATGGCGAAGCCGCCCAAGCCACCGCCCAGGTCCACGGTGTTCTCGATGTAGCTGATGTTGCCCACCACGTCCACCTGGGGGTTGATCGGGGCGTGCAGCCCCAGGCCCACCGCCCAGGTTTCCAGGTCGGCGCTACTGTTGTTGAAATCCACGCGGGACCATTCACCGGTGATGTTCAGGTTCCGGGACAGGCCCGCCGATCCGCGGATGCCGAGACCATCGGCATCCTCGCTGAAGTTGTCGGGGTTGAAGCGCTGATAGCCGGCTTCCAGGTACGTGTAATCGAACTCGGCCTGGGCCGCCATGGGCAGCGCCAGCGCGGCAGCAGCAAAAAGAACTCCAATTTTCATGATTCAGCTCCTTGTGTTCTGGCCCTCTCGGTTGGGGCCAATTTTACTCTCGAAGCAGTGACATGAATATACGCCAAAGGTTTCAAGTAACTGATGACGCAGGTCAAGCTTTGCCCGGCGCCCCGCCCGGGGAAAGATCCCCCGTGGCGATTCGCCAAATCGTCACACAGGGGAAACCGGGAGTGCCCGGAGGCTGGGTCGTTATTCGCCCCGGATGGCCTTGAACAGGTTCCGGGTGTCGTTATTCATCGGGCGCATCGCCAAGCGCTCCATAAGGGATAGCCGCGCCTACGAGGGCGGGATCTTGAGCACCGAGCCCACGTAGAGCACGTCCGAGTTCAAACCGTTGGCCGCCCGCAGCGAATTCAGGCTCACGTTGTACTGTGAGGCGATCTCGCTGAGCGTGTCGCCACGCGACACCACGTGCGTGTCCAGGCCGCTGCGCGCGATCAGGGTGTCCGGCGGCGGATTGTTCGCGAAATAGCCGATCACGCCGGAAAGGATCGCGCTGGCCAACCGGTCCCGGTGACGCGGGTCGTTGAGCCGCCGCTCCTCCGACGGGTTGGTGATGAACGCCGTTTCCACCAGCAGCGAGGGGACGTCCGGGGAACGCAGCACCACGAAGTTGGCGCGTTCCACCTGGTCCTTGTGAGTCGGCCCGATGGCCGAAAGTCCCTTCAGGACGCTTTCCGCCACGTCCTCGCTGGCCTGCATGGTGGCGCTCTGGGACAGGTCCAGCAGCACCTTGGCCAGGAGCTCGTCCTTGTCCGAGAGCTTGACCCCGCCCACCAGGTCCGCGTCGTTCTCCCGCGCCGCCAGCCACTTGGCGGCCTGGGACGTGGCGCCGCGCTTGGACAGCACGTAAACGGACGATCCACGCACGCTGTGGTCGTAGAAGGCGTCGGCGTGGATCGAAACGAACAGGTCGGCGCGCTGTTCGCGAGCCTTCTGGAATCGTTCCACCAGCGGGATGTAGTAATCGCCCTTGCGGATCAGCACGGCCTTCATGCCGTGCACGGCGTTGATCTTCTTCGCCAGGTCGCGGGCGACGGCCAGCACCACGTCCTTCTCGCGGGTGCCGTGGGGGCCGATGGCGCCCGGGTCCTCGCCGCCGTGGCCGGCGTCCACGGCCACCACCACGTCCCGCTGGCCGCGCTGGTCCACCGAGGCCACGGTCTTCACCGGCTCGGAAGCGGCATTCTTCGGATAGAGGTCCAGTACCAGGCGATTGCCGTACTGCTCCGCTGGCGGCAGTAGGAAGCTCTTGGGACGCACCGGTCCGGAGACGTCGAACACCACTCGCAGGTCGTCGCCCTGGCGGATGCCCGTGCGCACGTCCCTGAGCAGGCCCTTGTCGCCGTCCGTGATGCGCAGGCGCCGGTCCAGGCTCGCGTCCTGGATGTCCACCACCACCCGCGGCGGGTCGTCCAGGGTAAACACGCGGTAGTCCACCGGGTGGCTGATGTCCAGCACGGTGCGGGTGTATTCGGGGCCGGCCCAGACGCGCAGATCCTGCACGTCGCCGGCCCGCGCGAGCGGGCCGGCGAGGCAAGACAGGGCTAGCAGGAGCAGGACGCGCTTCATGGCCTCGGGCGGCTCGTTATTGTTGCCCTGGCCGCTTTGTAGCCCATCCCGGGGCGAATTGCAATGTTTTTCCTTTAGTATCCGCTAGATACGTCGCAAACCTTTAGTAACTTTTAAGGCAAACGGGTCTTGCGGGAATGACAATAAATCCATTTTTATCAGGCAGTTAGGGTATTCACCCCGGCCAGGAGCGCTTCCCCCGCCGCCCCGTGGGCGGCCAGCCGCGCTTCCCGGCCCGAGCCGGCGTGGCGCAGGGCCACGGTGAGATCCGGCGCCGGCAGGCCACCCGCGCCGTGGCCGGGCCATTCCACCAGCACCATGCCCGGCTCGGTCTCCAATTCGTCCAGGCCGAGCCAGCGCGTCTCCTCCGGGTCCGCCAGCCGGTACAGGTCCAGGTGGTAGGCGCGGCCGGAGACGGTGTCATACGTCTCCAGCAGGCTGTAGGTGGGGCTCTTGACCCGCCCGGCGTGGCCCAGGGCGCGCAGGAAGCCCCGCGCCAGGGTGGTCTTGCCGGCGCCCAGGTCGCCCTCCAGGTAAATGACCGCCGTCGGCGGACATTGGCGGGCAAGGGCGGCGCCCAGCGCCTCGGTGGCCCGCTCGTCGGGCAGCGGCAGGGTCAGCGACCGGTTCGCCATCACGGATTCAGCACCGTCCGGAGCGTTTCGAACAGGTCCGTGGCGATCAGCCCGCGCTCGCCGGCGGCGGCCGCCGCGTCCGCGGCCATGGCGTGGGCCAGCACCCCGATGCCGGCGGCCCGGAACGGCGCGAGGCCCTGGGCGGCCAGGCCGGCGATCACGCCGGTGAGCACGTCACCCATGCCGCCGGTGGCCATGCCGGGGTTGCCGAGATCGCAGAGCGCGGGGGTCTCTCCCGGCGCCGCCACCAGCGTGCCGGCGCCCTTGAGCACCACAGTGGCCGCGAACCGCTCGGCAAGCTCGGCGACCGCGGCGAACCGGTCCCGCTGCACGTCCGCCGGCTCCACGCCCAACAGCCGCGCCGCCTCGCCCGGGTGGGGCGTGAGCACCCATCGGGCCCGGCGCCGGGGCATGCGCGCGAGCCAGTTGAGACCGTCCGCGTCCAGCACCAGCAGCTTTTCGGACGCCATCACGGCGAGCCAAAGGGACTTGCTCCAGGGCGAGCGGCCCAGTCCGGGCCCCAGCGCCACCACCGTGGCACGCTCGAGCAATCCGGTCAGGTCCGATCCACGGTGCACGCCGTGGGTCATCAGTTCCGGTCGCCCGCCGACCACCGCGGCCACGTGGTCGGGAAGCGTGGCCACGCTGATGAGGCCGGCGCCGCTGCGCGCCGCCGCCTCGCCGGCCATCCGGGCCGCACCGGCCATGCCCTGGTCCCCACCCACCACGAGCACGTGACCGAACCGCCCCTTGTGCGCGGTGCGCCGCCTGGGCGGCATCGCCTCGCGCAGGTCGTCGCCGGTGAGCCGCCGGGCCATGGGGGCCAGATCCCGGTACACCCGCTCCGGTGCATTCAGCGAATCGAACACCAGCCTGCCGCACTGGGCGGGCCCCTCGCCGGTAAGCAACCCGGCCTTGCAGCCGATGAAGGTGGCGGTGAGCGAGGCGTCCACGCAGCTTCCCATCACCGCCCCGGTGTCCGCGTTGAGACCGGTGGGCACGTCCACCGCGAACACCGGCGCGCCGGTATCGTTCACGGCTCGCACCGCGTCCCGGATGTCGCCGCGCAACGGCCGGTCCAGGCCCGTGCCGAGCAGCGCGTCCACGTAGATGTCCGCGGGCGGCAGCCCGGTGCCGAAGTCCTCGACGGCCACGCCCGCCACCTCGCAATCGCGGGCGGCCCGGGCCGCGGATCCCTTCAGGCCGGCGTGATCGCCGACCCGGACCAGCGTGGCTCTCATCCCGGCGGCCGCGGCGAGCCGGGCGATCACGTAACCGTCGCCGCCGTTATTGCCCTTGCCCGCCAGTACCACGACGCCCCGGGCCCCGGGCCACTCGTCGCGCAGCGCATGGAACGCGGCCTCTCCCGCCCGGCACATGAGTCCGTAGGAATCCACGCCCTCGTCCTCGATGACGCGGCGGTCCAACTCGCGCACCTGCTCGGCGGAGTAGAGGTTGACCGGCAGCCTGCTCATAAACGCGAGTATAACGAGTGCCCGCGAGCAAGGTGGAAGGTATTGGTCGGAAAACGGCCAGTACAATGCACCGCATGCACGAGGCGATCGACTATGGCGGGCTCAAGGCACGCATCGTGGACTGGGGCCGGGACCTGGGCTTCCAGAAGCTGGGGGTGGCCGGCGTGGACCTGTCCCGGGACGCGGCCAGATTGGAGCGCTGGCTGGCGGAGGGCCGCCACGGCGAGATGAATTACATGGCCCGGCACGGGACCCGGCGCACCGAGCCCGCGACACTCAAGCCCGGCACGGTACGCGTGATCAGCGCGCGCATGGATTACTACCCGGAGAGCGGCAGGGACGCGGCCTGGCAAACGCTCCGTGACGACGGCAAGGGATACGTGTCGCGCTATGCCCTGGGCCGCGACTATCACAAGGTGATGCGCAAGCGCCTGCAGAAACTGGCCGACCGTATCGAGAAAGACGTCGGCCCCTTCGGCTACCGGGCGTTCGTGGACTCGGCGCCGGTGCTGGAAAAGCCGCTTGCGCGAAACGCCGGCCTGGGCTGGATCGGCAAGCACACCAACCTGTTGAGCACCGAGGCAGGGTCCTGGTTTTTCCTGGGTGAGCTGTATACCGACCTGCCCTTGCCGGTGGACGAGCCCGCCGCCGACCACTGCGGGAGTTGCCGGCGCTGCATCGACGCCTGTCCCACCGGCGCCATCACCGCGCCCTACGAGCTGGACGCCAGGCTCTGCATCTCCTATCTCACCATCGAGTTGCGCGGCTCTATTCCAGAGTCCCTGCGGCCATTGATCGGCAACCGCGTGTACGGCTGCGATGACTGCCAGCTGGTGTGCCCGTGGAACAAGTTCGCCTCGGCCACGGCGGAAGGGGACTTCGCCCCGCGGCACGACCTGGACGGTCCGGACCTGGTGAGCCTGTTCGAGTGGAGCGAGGAAGAGTTCCTGCGCAAAACGGAAGGTTCGGCGATCCGGCGCATCGGTTACGAGTGCTGGCTCAGAAACATCGCCGTGGCGCTGGGAAACGCGCGCCGCTCGGAGTCGGTGGTGAAAGCGCTGCGGCGCCGCGCGGACCACCCTTCCCCGCTGGTGCGCGAGCACGTGCGATGGGCGCTCGAGCGCCAGCAACCTTAAGTCTCAGGCGCCGCGGATGGCTTCCAGCAGCGCCTCCAGGCCCGGCGGTGCCTCGCCGCCTTCCAGCAGGGGCTCCAGTTCGCCGGCCAAGCGCTTGCCCAGCTCCACGCCGAGCTGGTCGAAGGGATTGACCCCCGCCAGCGTGGCGGCCACGAACACCCGGTGCTCGTAGTGCGCCAGCAATGCCCCCAGGGCGCGCGGCGTGAGTGCCTCCAGCAACAGCACGTTGCTGGGACGGTCGCCGGGACAGGCGAAGGTCCGGTCCAGCTCCGAACGCCCGCCGCCCAGCGCCAGGGCCCGGGCCTGGCCCAAAAGGTTTGCCAGCAGCGCACGCTGGTGCCCGGCCAGCCCGTGGTCGGCATGGATCACCCCGATGAAATCCACGGCCGCTTGCAGCTCGCCCTGGTGCAGCGCCTGGAAAAACGTGTGCTGTGCCCGGGTCCCGGTGGTGCCGAACACCACGGGCGCGCGCCACCGGCGGCCCTCCGGGGCGGGCTTGCCCAGGCTCTCCATATAGAGCTGCTGGAGGTACTCGGGCAAGAGCCGCAGGCGCTCGTCGTAGGGCACCACCGCCAGGGCGGCCTGCGCGGCGTCCAGGGACCCGGCCAGGATCGGCAGGTTGCGCTCCGGCGACTCGGTGCGGAAGTGTTGATCCATCTCCGCAGCGCCGGCGAGCAGCGCGTCGAAGGCGACCGAGCCGAGAGCGATCAGCACGGGCAGGCCGGCGGCGCTCCAGAGCGAGTAGCGCCCGCCCACCGACTCCCAGAGCGGCAACACGTTGCGCTCTGGGATGCCCCAGTCCACGGCATGGCCCGGGCGCGCGGTGATGGCAAGGCACTGCTCCGCCGCCCGTTCATCCGGCGCGGCGCGGGCCAGCCAGCCGCGCACGGTGGCCGCATTGAGCATGGTCTCGGCGGTTCGGAAACTCTTGGAGGTAATCAGCGCCAGCGTGGTTGCAGGATCGAGGGTCGCGAGCAATCGCTCGATCGGCCCGCCGTCCACGTTGGCGAGGAAGTGGATTTCGGGCCCGTCGCCGGGACCCAGGGCCTCCACGGCCAGGCGTGGTCCCAGCTCGGAGCCGCCGATGCCGAGACAGATCACGTCGCTGATCGGGCCGCCGCCGGTGCCCCGCCATTTCCCGCCGCGCACGGCGGCGGCGATTTCGTCCATGCGCTGGCGCACCGCGTCGCGCTCATGCTCGGGGTCGATGCGGGACAGCTCGGCGTTCGGCGCGCGCCAGGCCCAGTGCAGGGCCGGCCGCCCTTCCGTGGGATTGACCACCTCGCCGGCGAACAGCCGTCTCACCGCCTCGGTGAGACCCGCTTCGCGGGAGGCGGAAAGCAGGGAGTCCAGGCGATGCCGGTCCAGGTGGCGGCGGGACAGGTCGGCCAGCAATGGGCCGAAGCGGAACAGCCAGTGCCGCCCACGCTCGGGGTCGGCCTGGAACAGTTCCGCGAGGGTCGGAGCTCGGCCCGCTTTGTTGTTTTCTCGCAACACGGCCCTAGTCCCGGCGTTGCGTTGCTGAGGGCCCCATCGCCAACCCGGCTGTCAGGCGGCCTGGACCGGGATGGAGCCCCTGGAGTGGCTGATGCGGTTGGCCTCGTCCACGTAGACCAGGCGCGGCGTATGGCGGGCCGCCTCGGCGGCGTCGAGCCCGCAGTAGGCGCAGATGATCACCATGTCCCCGGGGCTGGCGAGATGGGCCGCCGCGCCATTCATGGAAATGATGCCCGAGCCGGCCTCGGCGCGGATCGCGTAGGTGCTGAGCCGCTGACCGTTGGTGATGTTGTAGATCTCGATCTGCTCGAATTCCCTTATCCCGGAGGCCTTGAGCAGGTCGTCGTCGATGGCGCAGGAACCCTCGTAGTGGAGCTCCGCCTGGGTGACGGTGGCCCGGTGGATCTTGGCCTTGAGCATGTTCAGGAACATGGAAATCCGGCTCCTCGCGTCAAAAGCGTTATTTTCTCACAGCTCCGTTCGCGGCGCCAAAGCTCTCCGCGCCGAAACGGGGCCAGGCAGTTGAGTACGGGGAAATCGGGGCCCAGAAAACAAAAACCTCCTCCCCCTTCCGGGGGAGGAGGCAGCGTCGTAGTGACGAAGTACCCTTAACAAACGCGCCCTGCCAACCTTGGAGCCACAAGGGCAGTGGTCCAAGTTGGTTGTAATGATACCACTGTTTTTTTGACGACACCAGCCCCCGGGGCGTCGCGTCGTTTCAACCGGCAGCCGCCACGTTGTCGATCAGCCGTGCCCGCCCCAGCCGGGCCGCCGCCAGTACCCGCAGGGCCCGGTCGCCGGGGCCCGGCTCGCCCAGGTCGGCACGCCGCACGGCCACGTATTCCGGCCTGAATCCGGCCTTTTCGAGCCGGGCGACGGCGCTGGATTCCATCTTCCGGAAGTCGCGCCCGCCGGCCTCGACGCGGGCCGCCAGGTCACACAGGGCGTGATACAGCTCCGGCGCCGCGCGGCGCTCCTCTGGGGTGAGGTACTGGTTGCGCGAGCTCAACGCCAGGCCGTCCGCCTCGCGCACCGTGGGCACGCCGTCGATCTCCACTGGCATGGCCAGGTCCCGGATCAGGTGCCGGATGACCTGGAGCTGCTGGTAGTCCTTTTCCCCGAACGCGGCCAGGTCCGGCTGCGCCATCTGGAAGAGCCGCGTTACCACCGTGGAGACCCCGTCGAAGTGTCCCGGGCGGCGTTCGCCTTCCAGGATCCCGCTGATGCCCGGCACGTGGATGGCGACGGCCTGCTCCGGCCCGAACGGATAGAGCGTCTTCACTTCCGGCACGAACGCCAGGTCGCAGGCGCTGCCGTCCAGCGCCGCCAGGTCGGCGTCCAGGGTGCGCGGGTAGCGGCCGTAGTCTTCCTCCGGGCCGAACTGGGTGGGATTGACGAAGATGCTCACCACCACGCGATCGGCCCGGTCGGATGCGTGCTTGACCAGCGCCAGGTGACCGGCGTGCAGGTTGCCCATGGTGGGTACCAGCGCCACCCGTTCGCGGCAGGCCCGCCAGGTGGCCACGTGCTCACGCAGTTCCTCGACGGATTCGACCGTGCGCATGGCTCAGAAGGAATGCTCGGCGCCGGGGAACGCACCCTGCCTCACGGCTTCCACGTAGGCAGTCACCGCACCCCGGACGCCGCCGCCGGTGCCGGTGAAGTCCTTCGAGAACTTCGGCCGCTTGCCCGGCGTCAACCCGAGCATGTCATAGACCACCAGCACCTGGCCGTCGCAACCGGGGCCGGCGCCGATGCCAATGGTGGGAATGGCGAGCTCCCCGCTGACGCGCTCCGCCAGGCCGGCGGGCACGCACTCCAGCACAAGCAGCTCGGCCCCCGCCTCCTGCAGGCGCAGGGCTTCCCGGCGCATCGCCTCGGCGGCCGACTCGGTCTTGCCCTGCACCCTGAAGCCCCCGAACTTGTGCACCCACTGCGGGGTGAGACCCAGGTGCCCGCATACCGGAACGCCGCGCTCCACCAGGTGGGCGGTGACGTCGGCCACGTAGCCACCCCCCTCGAGCTTCACCATGCTGGCGCCGGCGGCCATCAGCCGGCCCGCGTTGCGGGCTGCCGCGCTCTCGGAACGGAAACTCATCCAGGGCATGTCCCCGATCAGGAACGCGCGCTCCAGGCCGCCCCTCACGGCTCGCGTGTGATAGACCATGTGATTCATGGTCACCGGGTGCGTGGTGGCCCGTCCCTGGATCACGTTGCCCAGCGAGTCGCCCACCAGAACCACATCCACGCCGCATTCGTCGAGCAGCGTCGCGAAGCTGGCGTCGTAGGCGGTGAGACAGGCGATCTTCTCGCCGCGGGATTTCATGTCCGCCAGCGTGGCGACGGTCACGGGCTTTTGTTGTTGTTCACCGGAGTACATGCGCACCCCCAGGGGTTCGAGGACACTGCCGGGTCAGGAGCCCCCCGCTCTTTCCAGCGGGGTGGTGTTGAAATAATGCCTTCCCTTGAGGCCGCCTTCCATCTTGTGCATCAGCGCGTCCAGGCTCTCGCGTCCGCTCGCCAGGTCCAGGTTCTCGGTATTGACGATCAACAGCGGCGCGTCGTCGTAGTGCAGGAAGAAATCCATGTAGGCCTGCGAGAGCCGTTCCAGGTATTCGTCGCTGATGTGCCGCTCGTAGTCGATGCCGCGGCGTCTCACCCGATCCATCAACACGGACACCGGGGCCTGAAGGTAAAGCACCAAGTCGGGCACGGGCGCCTCCATGGTGACCCGCTGGTAGACCTGCTCGTAGAGCCGGTACTCGTCGTCATTGAGCGTAACACGCGCAAACAGGCGGTCCTTGTCCAGCAGGAAGTCGGCTACCCGCAGCGGCCGGAATATGTCCTGCTGGCGCAGTTCCGTGGCCTGGCGCGCGCGCTGGAACAGGAAGAACAGTTGCGCGGGCAGGGCCGCGGTTCGCGGCTCGCGGTAGAAACGCACCAGGAACGGATTGTCCTCCGCGCGCTCCAGCAGGAGCGATGCATCCAGCCGGTCGGCGAGCCGCCTGGCCAGGGTGGTCTTGCCCACGCCGATGGGCCCTTCCACGGCGATGAATCGCGGCACGCCGCTCACCGTCCGGCCTCCAGCGGCCGGATGCCCTCCGGGCCCAGCGCCTCGAGGCAGCGGGCGGCCGGGCCATGCCCGGGAATACGCGCATCGGGTGCGAGCTCCAGCAGGGGTACCAGCACGAAGGCCCGCTCGTGCATGCGCGGGTGGGGCAGGGTCAGGCGCGGGGTGTCCATTTGCAGGTCGCCGTACATGAGCAGGTCCAGATCCAGCACCCGCGGACCCCAGCGCTCGCCGTCTCGACGCCGGCCGGCGGTAACCTCCAGGGCCTGCAGTTCGTCCAGGAGTTCGAGGGGTCCGCGAACCGTGTCCATGACCGCCACCGCGTTGACGAAATCCGGTTGATCCTTCACCCCCCACGGCGCCGTCAGGTAAAGCGCCGAGGCGCGCAACCCGCTGACCCCGGGAATCGCCTTGAGCCGCTCGACGGCCCGCCGCACCCGGCCGACCGGGTCGTCCCGGTTGCTGCCCAGGCCGACGAAGGCGCGATGTGATTCAACCACTGCCTTCCGGTTTCCGCTTGCCGCGGCGCCGGCGGCGTTTCTTTTTCTTGCCGCCGAGCGCATCCTGGCGCTGGGCGCCCTCCGGCTTGTGCTGGATCTCTGTCCACCATTGCGCGAGCTCGCGCAGCGAGTCGTCGGTCTCCGCGCGCAACAGCAGGAAATCGTAGGCGGCCCTGAACCTGGGATGGCCCAGGAGTCGCAATACGCCCTTGCCCTGGCGCTTGTTAAAGCGCGGCTGCAAAAACCAGATCTCGCGCATGGGCCAGCTTGCACGCTTGGGAATGGCGGTGTGCTTGACCTGCCTGGCCATGAGCCACTCGGCGGCCTGCTCCAGCGCCTCGCGCTCGCCGGCACCGTCTTCCACGAGCTCCTCGGCACGAAGCCGCACCGGGTCCCACAACAGTGCGGCAAACAGGAACGCGGGGATGACGGGCTTGCCCTGCTCCACACGCCGGTCCGTGTTCGCCATGGCACGGCTGATCAGCGTCCTCGGGTAGCCCTCGTCCTCGCCCTGGAGACTGGCGTCGGTATCGGGGAAAAGGTGCTCGAAGATCCTAAGGTGCCGCAACTGCTCGAAGCTGGACAACGCGTGGCCGGTGAGAAACAGCTTCAGGATCTCGTCGTAGAGCCGGGCCGGGGAAATGTCGCCCAGCAGGTCGCCGATCTCTGGTATCAGCTTCTCGATCTGCGGTTCCAGGCGGAACCCGAGCTTGGCGCAGAAACGCGCCGCGCGCAGCATCCGCACCGGGTCCTCCCGGAAGCGGCGCTTCGGGTCGCCGATCAACCTCAACAGACCGCTCTTCAGGTCGTCGAAACCACCAGTGAAATCCAGCACCTGGTTGGCGCGGGGATCGTAGTAAAGGGCGTTGATGGTGAAGTCCCGGCGCAGGGCGTCGTCTTCGATGCCCCCGTAAACGTTGTCCCGCACCAGGCGCCCCTCTTCCAGGCGCCGCTCTCCCGTGCCGTTGCCGGAGTTGGCGCGGAAGGTCGCCACTTCCACGATGTCCCGGCCGAAGTGCACATGGGCAAGCCGGAAGCGCCGGCCGATGAGCCGGCAGTTGCGGAACAGGTGCTTGACCTCCTCGGGCAGCGCGTCGGTGGCAACGTCGAAATCCTTGGGCTCGTGCCCGAGCAGCAGGTCGCGTACGCCGCCACCCACGATGTAGGCGTTGAAGCCGCCCGCGCTGAGCCGCTCGATGACCTTGAGTGCGTTGTTGCTGATGGCGGCACGGTTGATCCCGTGCTGCTCGAAGGGAATCGTCCGGCACTCCACCCCGGCGCGGCCGCCCAATGCGCCGCGTGCCCGGTTGAGCATCTTGTTCAGTCCCTTGATCAAATCTCTATGCGGTTTCGAAGAAGTCGATGCGTGGTCACCCGCGCCGGGGAGCATGGAAGAGCAAGGCCCGGGGCAACCCCGTTATTGTGCCAGAAGCGCGGCTTATTGGCGGTCCAGCGTGCAGCGACCGCCTTGTGGTAGCACGGGGCGTGCGTATAATAGCATCGCCCAAGCGGGCAGGCGCCCGTGCTTGGGAACCCCGAAAGTCCGCTCCCTTCGTCTAGCGGTCCAGGACGCCGCCCTCTCAAGGCGGAAACACGGGTTCGATTCCCGTAGGGAGCGCCATGCAATTCAACGGCAAGCCGGCCGCGTGGCGGCACGGCTCAAGGCGCGGAGCCAACGATGACGTTTGTCGTTACCGAGAACTGCATCAAGTGCAAGTACACCGACTGCGTGGAAGTCTGTCCCGTGGACTGCTTCCACGAGGGGCCGAATTTCCTGGCCATCGACCCGGACGAGTGCATCGACTGCACGCTTTGCGAGCCGGAGTGCCCGGCGGAAGCGATTTACCCGGAAGACGACCTGCCGGAGGGCCAGGAGCACTTCCTGGAGCTGAATGCCGAACTGGCCAGGGAGTGGCCGGTCATCACCGAGATGAAGGAGCCCCCCGACGACGCCACGGAGTGGGACGGCAAGGAAGACAAGCTGAAGCTTCTGGAACGCTAGCGGCGCGCCCCATTCGCGGCGGGGACGCCGCTCCCACAGGGCTCCCACACCGGCGCCAGCCGTGCAGGAGCGGCCCCGCACCGGAGTCCGGGGCAGGCAACTTGCCGCGAACCCGGGCTTCCCGCGACTGCGGCCTACGACTTCAACCGGTCCGCCAGCAGCGACAGGATGCGCTCCGCGGCATCGGTGGCTTCCGGCGAACCCGCTGAATTCAGCACCATGAGCCGCGTCTCGTCCTCGCCGGCGCCGATCACGCTCACCTGGTAGCGGGCGCTTTCCCGCGTGTCCGGCTTGTCGTCGTCGCCACCAAACAGCCAGTGGAAGAATCCACCGTCCTTTTCCTTCTTCTTGGGCGGGGGGTGATAGCGCACCGAGTAGAGGCGGCGCGCCTCGTCGCGTTCCAGGATGGTGAAGCCGGAACGCTCCAGCGCCAGGCCGGTTCGACGCCAGGCGCTGTTCACGGTGTCCTTGAGCGGCAAGTAGGGAGCCCCGCCGGAGTCCTTGGGCAGGTCCACCTTTGCCACCTGCGGTAACGCCGAGTCGTCCAGGTCGGGCGGCTTGGGCACCTCGCCCACCGGCCCCGGTACGCCGTCCACGGGAGGCACATCCATGCTGGGGTCGTCCGACGGCTTGGAAAGATCCGACGGCACCTTGAGCGGCGGCTTGGGCTCGCTCTGCTCGTAGGGAGCCCGTCGATCCAGAAAACCAAAAATTCCGCACCCGCTGGTCGCCATCACGGCCGCACCGACCGCAAGCGCCACGAGTGCCTTCGTCGTTCGTGAACTCATTCTGTCAATTGTCCGATTCGCTTCGTTTGCTGCCCGCCCCGGGCGGGCCCGCGGTAGCCCTTCTAGACCAGGCCCGCGCGGGACATTGCCTCGCGCACCGCCGGTTGTCCCTCCGCGGACAGGGGAACCAGCGGCAACCGAATCCCGCCTTCAATCAGCCCCATCTGCTCCAGGACCCACTTCACCGGTGACGGGTTGGTTTCCACGAAGAGGGCCCTGTGCAGCCCGTCCAGGCGCGTGTTGATTTCCTCCGCGCGAGCGCGCTCGCCGGAGGTGGCCGCCTCGCACAGATCGTGCATGTCACGCGGCGACACGTTGCCCGTCACGGTGATCACGCCGTCGCCACCGGCAAGCATGAACTCCATCGCCGTGGCGTCGTCGCCGCTGTAGAGCCCGAAATCCTCGCCGCACAGCTCACGGAGGCGCTCGACCCGGGCCACGTCACCCGTGGCTTCCTTGACCCCGACGATGTTGGGATTCGGCGCCAGCCGGCCCACGGTTTCCGGGAGCATGTCCAGCGCCGTGCGCCCCGGCACGTTGTAGAGGATCTGCGGCACTTCCACGGCATCGGCGATGGCGCTGAAATGCCTATACAGTCCTTCCTGGGTCGGCTTATTGTAGTACGGCACCACCAGCAGACAGCCCTGGACGCCAAGTCCGGCGGCATGCCGGGTCATGGCGAGCGACTGGTCGGTGGAGTTGGAACCGGTGCCCGCTATCACGGGAACGCGCCCGGCTACGATCTCCATCACCTTTTCCAGGTAGTCGGCGTGCTCCCGGGTCGAGAGCGTGGGCGATTCCCCGGTGGTGCCCACCGCGACGATGGCGTCGGTGCCGTTGTCCAGGTGGAATTCGACCAGCTTCACCAGCGCGGCGTAATCCAGCGCGCCGTCGCGTGCCATGGGCGTGACCATGGCAACCATGCTGCCGCCGAACATTCGAGCCTCCGAGGAGCTGCGCAACAGGCGATCTTACCCATGATTGCGGGACGAAGCCAACCCCGCGCCGCGGCGGCGTCCCCGGTCCCGTCGGGTAGAGGACAATTCCCGGGCGCGTCGGTTCCCCCGCCGGCATCCGGCTGGGTTACACTGGCGCCCGGAAGCCCGCATCATCAATTAATGAAAAACCACATCCTGCTCTGCGTGGTCGGGCCGGACCGGCCGGAAGTCCTGAAAAGCGTGACCCGGCGCGTGCTGGAAACCGGGTGCAACGTGGAAGAAAGCCGAATGGCCACCCTGGGCCAGGAAGCATCCATGATGTTCCTGGTCTCCGGGCCCTGGGACGCCATCGCCAAGCTGGAATCCGCGCTGCCGCGCATGAGCGAGCGCCACGGACTGCAGTACCTGGCCCGCCGCACCGACCACCGGGAGCTGGAGGGCGGCTTCCTTCCGTACGCGGTGGAGGTCGTGGCCGCCGACAAGGCGGGGATCGTGCACAACCTGGTGGAGTTCTTCGCCGTCCGGGGCATCCTGATCGACAATCTGGCGAGCTCACGCTACACCGCCAGCCAGACGGGCACGGACATGTTCTCGGCGCACCTTTCGGTGAGCATCCCCTCGGACCTGCACATCGCGGCGTTGCGCGACGAGTTCATGGAATTCTGCGACGGGCTCAACCTGGACGCCATCATCGAACCGATCAAGAGTTGACCAGATTCGAGAGCATTTCAGAGGTGCGCAATGAAAATCGGCGATAAGGTGAAGGACTTCACCCTGCCCGCCACCGGTGGCGGTGAGATCAGTCTTTCCGATTTCAGCGGCAAGCCGGTGATCCTGTACTTCTATCCCAAGGACAACACCCCGGGCTGCACCCGCGAGGGCCAGGACTTCCGGGACCAGTTCGACAGGGTCAGGAAGGCCGGCGCCGTGGTGCTGGGCGTGTCCCGCGACAGCGTGAAATCCCACGAGAATTTCAAGGCCAAGCAGGAATTCCCGTTCGAATTGCTTTCCGACTCCGATGAAAAGCTCTGCCGGCAATTCGACGTCATCCGGGAAAAGAACATGTATGGCCGCAAGGTCATGGGGCTGGAGCGCAGCACCTTCCTGATCGGCCCGGACGGCAGGCTCAAGCGCGAGTGGCGCAAGGTGAAGGTGCCAAGTCACGTGGACGAGGTCCTGGAAGCGCTGAAGTCGATCTGACACGTCAATGACAAACGCCAGCACGACGGAGAAACGGCTCTACGTCCTCGACACCAACGTCCTGATGCACGACCCGATGGCCCTGTTCCGCTTCAAGGAGCAGGACGTCTTCCTGCCCATGGTCGTGCTGGAGGAACTGGACGCGGCCAAGAAAGGGCTCTCGGAAGTGGCGCGCAACGTGCGCCAGGTGAGTCGGCTGCTCGACGACATGATCGCCCACCAGAGCCCGGAATCCATCTCCGCCGGCCTGCCCCTGAAACACCCTGCCGCCGCGGTGGACCAGCCCGCCGGGCGGCTATGCCTGCAGACCGGTGAATTGAAGGTCGAGTCGCCGCTGCACAACGGGCACGCCCCGGACAACCGCATCCTGGAGGCAGCCCTGGCCCTGGGCGAAAGGCACCGCGACACCCACGTGGTGCTGGTCTCCAAGGACATCAACCTGCGCATCCGTGCCGCGATCCTGGGCGTGTCCGCGGAGGATTACCAGAACGACCGGGCACTGGACGACGTGAGTCTGCTCTACACCGGTCTCCGGGAACTGGAGGCGGACTTCTGGGAGCGCCTGGAGAACCTGGAGTCCTGGTCCGAGCGCGGGCGCACCTTCTACCGCATGCCGCGGATGGAAGGCATGCATCCCAACCAGTGCCTTTTCACCGGCGACGAGAACGGCATCGAGGCCCTGGTCAGGGAGGTGACGCCGGAATCGGCCACCGTCCAGATTGCCGACGACTTCCGTGGGCACGCGCGCAGCGTTTGGGGCATCAGTGCGCGCAACCGGGAACAGAACTTCGCCCTCAACCTGCTGCTGGACCCGGAAATCGACTTCGTCACCCTGCTGGGCACGGCGGGCACCGGCAAGACCCTGCTGTCGCTGGCGGCCGGCCTGGCGCAGACCCTGGACCAGCACCGCTTCGTGGAGATCATCATGACCCGGGTCACCGTGCCCGTTGGCGAGGACATCGGGTTCCTGCCGGGCACGGAGGAAGAGAAGATGACACCCTGGATGGGCGCGCTCGAGGACAACCTGGAAGTGCTGACCCAGACTGACGAGGGCGGTGACTGGGGGCGCGCGGCGACCAAGGACCTGCTGGCCAGCCGCATTCGCATCCGCTCGCTGAACTTCATGCGCGGGCGCACCTTCCTGAACCGTTACGTGATCATCGACGAGGCTCAGAACCTGACCCCGAAGCAGATGAAGACCCTGCTCACTCGCGCCGGACCCGGCACCAAGATGGTGTGCCTTGGCAACGTGGAACAGATCGACACGCCCTACCTGACGGAAACCTCGTCGGGTCTGACTTTCGCCGTGGACCGGTTCAAGAACTGGCAGCATTCCGGGCACGTCACCCTGCGCCGCGGGGAACGCTCGCGGCTGGCGGATTACGCGTCGGAAATGTTGTAGCCGGCCGACGCGGGCGTCGGCCGCGCCAATCACCACCTACAGTTGTCAGGCGTCTTCCGCGACGGAATCCGGTTCCGGGGCCGGCGGCGATTGCTGCTTGGGCCACGCGCGCAGGACGGCGTTCACCAGGGTGGCCAGCGGGATCGCGAAGAACACGCCCCAGATTCCCCAGAACCCGCCGAACACCAGCACCGCCACGATGATCGCCACCGGGTGCAGGTTGACCACTTCGGAGAAAAGCACCGGCACCAGCGCATTGCCGTCCAGCGCCTGAATGATGCCGTAGCCCACCATCACCCAGGCCAGTTCGGCGCTCCACCCCCACTGGAAAAACGCCACCATGGCGATGGGAATTGTGACCACCGCCGCGCCGATATAGGGAATCAGCACGGAAAAACCCACCAGCGTCGCGAGCAGGATGGCGTATTGCAGTCCGAGCAGCGCGAACACCACGTAGGTCACCAGGCCGACGATGAGTATTTCCACCACCTTGCCGCGCACGTAGTTGCCGATCTGGATGTCCACCTCGTGCCAGACCTGTCTGACCAGCGCCTTGTCGCGCGGCAGGTAGCCGTCGATCCAGGCCAGGATCTTGTCCTTGTCCTTGAGGAAGAAAAACACCAAGACGGGCACCAGCACGATGAACACCAGCACCGAGATGGCGCCGCCCACCGAGGACAGCGACTGCGTGACCACGGCCTGGCTCAGCACGCGGATGCCGCCGCCCACGTCGTTGATAATGGCGTCCACCTGCTGCTGGGTAATCACCTGGGGATAACGCTGCGGCAGCCTCAACAGCAGCTCCCGACCCTGGGCGATCCAGTCGGGCAACTGCTGCACCAGTTGGCTCACCTGGCGGGCCAGCGGTGGCACGATGCCGAGCAGGATGAAAAGGAAGGCGGCAACGAATGTCACGAACACCAGCAGCACCGCCACCCACCTGGGCACGTTCCAGCGCTCCAGGCGCACCACCAGCCCCTCCAGCAGGTAGGCCAGCACGATGGCGGTGAACACCGGGGCGAGCATGGTGCCGAAGAAAACCACCACCACCAGCCCGAGCAACAGCACCAGCGCCAGGATCACCACCTGGGGATCGGAAAAGTGCCGCCGGAACCAGTCCTTGACTACTTGCATGGATATCAGCGCCGCGCCGACGTCGGTGTACGTATGTTAACCCGCCGCGCCGGAATTATCGGCGCCGGAAAAAAGAGGCCCCGGTTGTTCGCCGGGGCCGAGCACTTCGTCCTGCTAGCGGGTGTGGTTGTAACACTGCGGCCCGGGGCACCCTGCCGCCCCGGTTGAAAACCTTCAGAAATCCATCGACCAGAGCGCCTCGAGCTCCACCCGGTCCAGGGTGCTCTGCGCCTCGAGCCCCTGTCCATGGAGCGTCAGGAAATAATCCGCCGGCGTGTAGCTCGCCGCCACGCTGAAGCGCGCGTTGTCGCTGGTGCTTTTTGTCACCCCGAGCTCCCAGTGGCTGCTGGCGAATTCCGGGGACAGCGCCTGCGCCAGCGCCCGGGACGTTGGCGTCGGCTGGCGACCGCTGCTCCAGCTCACGTTCCAGACCAGGTCCTGGTCCTGGCTCTCCCAGCTCCAGCCCACCTGGTAAACGGTGAGATCCTGCCAGGCGAATGCCGGGCTCGTGCCGTCACCCAGCAGGGAAAGGAATCGATTTGGCAGCAGCGAGCTGGTGAACGGCTTCACGTCGCTGTACTGGATGTGGCGCAGTCCCAGCGACAGCGTGCTGTTGCCGGTGGTGTCCAGGGACAGGCCCAGGTCGGCGCTGGCCGGGATGTCGAATTCACCGGGCTGGGAATAGATACCCCGGTAGCGATAGAAGGAATCCATATTGATCTGCGACTGGTAGGCCGCGCCAACGCTGAGCCCGGGCGCCAGCTCGCTCGCCATGCCCAGGCGCACGCCGGCGCCGGTGGCGTCCTCCACCGTGCGCACGGGCGCCGCGTCACCGGCCAGGGTGAAGCTGCCGAACCCGAACGTGGAGAATTGCTGGTATGCCACCACGGCGGATACGCCGAACACGCTGCGGTCGTCCAGCTGGATCGAGTAGGTGGGCTGGAACAGCGTGCGGCTCAGGCCGAGCCCAGGTGAGTCGTCCAGGCGCAGCCGATTGAGGCTGTCCGGCAGCAACGGCGACGGCGTCACCCGGGAATGGTCCATGTCGAACTGGAAGTGACGATCGCTGGAACCGGAAAACAGTTGGCGCGCGAATCGCGGCAACAACGCATTGCGCCGCTGCTGCTGGTCCTTGTCCGGAAGCGGGGGCAGATCCAGGTTGCCGACGTCGTCGGGCACCATCAGGTTGCGCGCGTACTGCCGCCACGGCCCCTGCAGCAGCAGGGCCAGCACGGAATCGCTCAGCGGCAGCGGCGACAGGGCCGTCGTCGTGCCCGTTCCCGCGGCCACCGCGCGCGTCAGACCGCCGCTCCACAGCGGCAGTGGCGTCGCGGCGTTGGCCGCTGCAAACGGCACCGCCAGGGCGAACCCCAGCAGCGCGCGGGCGATGATCCGGCGGGTTGACGACGGCGACTGCATGCGCTGAAAACGACCTGCCCCGGTGGCGCGGAAATTTCCGGAAACTATGGCAAGAACGCAACACTCTGTCAATCAGTTGGCGCACGAACGCCAGGGCACGCTCAACGGGCGCACGGCGCCCCGGGGCGACCGCCGACGCGACCTGCAGCGGCCGCGGCGGCGACGCTGGATGTTGCACGAATACAACAAGTCGTTGCGCACCCGACCCTGGCCGGTGCGGCACGGCCGAGGCTACCATGGTGTTGCCAAAGGATACGGATGCAATGAGCAAAGCCCGACTGCGCAAGGCCCTGACCATCGCCGGATCGGATTCCGGCGGCGGCGCCGGCATCCAGGCCGACCTGAAGACCTTCGCCGCGCTGGACGTTTACGGCACCTGCGCGATCACCTCGGTGACCGCGCAGAATTCCCTGGGCGTCAATGCCGTGGAGGCGCTGCCGCCGGGCGTGGTGCGCGCCCAGATCGACGCCGTGCTGCAGGATATCGGCGCCGACGCCGTCAAGATCGGCATGCTGGCCAATTCGGCGATCGCGCTGTCGGTGGCCGAGGCGTTGGACGATTACAACCTGGACAACGTGGTCCTGGACCCTGTGATGGTGGCCGCTTCCGGCGATCGCCTGCTCGACGCCGAGGCGGTGGACGCGATCCGCGACGAGCTCATGCCCCGCTGCCAAGTGGTCACGCCCAACCTGGACGAGGCGGCGATGCTCACCGACAGAGACATAAACGACCTGGACGGCATGCGTGACGCCGCCCGGACACTGCTGGAGCGGGGCGCGCAGTCGGTACTGGTGAAGGGGGGACACCTGGAACAGTCCGAAGCAGACGCGAAGGATGGCGGTGGGGAGGTCGTGGACGTCTTCGCGCGCGGCGAGGACACCATCACCATCGTGAACCAGCGGCTCGAAGTGGAAGGACACGGCACCGGCTGCACGCTTTCCTCGGCCCTGGCCGCCTATCTGGCCCGCGGGCTGCCACTGGAAGAGGCGTTGCGCGAGGCTTGTGCCTACCTGCACCAGGCCCTGCGTCATGGCTATCGCGTGGGCGGGGGCGACCCGGTGGTGCTCGAGCATTTCTGGCCGCAACGCTTCGGCCCCTGAGTTCCGGTTGACCGCCAGGGATGCCAACGCATAGGCTCTGCGCTTCGCCTTACAGACCTCGCCTGCAAGTCAACGAAGGATGCTCACCCGGACCAGCCCCATGACCCGTTCAAGACAACTTGCCGTCGGCCTCATGGCGACCGCCCTGTTCGCGCTGGCCGGCAATCCGAAGTTGGCCCATTCCCAGGAGCGCCCGGCAACGGACGGGCTTAGCCTCCTGTATGCAAAGGCCGCGGCCCGTGACGGATCCGCCGCCCCCGCGCCGGCCGGACGCGCCCAGGCGGCGCCGCGCCGCGTGGACATGCTCACCGCGGTGGCCCCGGTGGTCTCGGTGATCCGCGTGCGCACCCTGGCAGACGGCACCCACGTGCTGGTCTGCGACACCGAGCGCCGTGTCGACCCGCCCCGGTTACTCGACGCACCGATTCGGACGAGGGTGCGTCAATGAGATTGCCCGGAAACCTCCCCGGAGCCGGCCTGATACTGCTTAGCGCCCTGGTCCCGGCCACGGCCGCCGCGGAAACCGCCCTCACCGGAGGGGATCACGTGGACGTGACACTGGCACCAGGGACTCTGGACACGGGTTACTACGTGCAGGTGCCCCAAGGCACCACGCACATGACCGTGAGCCTGGTGGGCGCGCGCTCCAACGTGGACGTGGACTTGCTCCTGCGCCGCGGCCAGGCGTTCAGCGGCGGGATGCAGGCCGTAAACGATGCGGACTATATCTCGGTGGGGGACACCAACGAGGAGCAGATCGAGGTGACCTTCGCCTCTTCGCCGCCGGTGTCCGCCGGACGCTGGTATCTCGGTCTGGGCAACGCCGACCCGGACCGGCAGACCACGGCGACCGTCGCCGTGACCCTGGACAGCGAGGCGGTGCCGTCGCTGAAGCCACTGCAAATCCAGGTGGCCTACACGGACGGCAATAACTTCGGCTTCAACAGCAACGCGCCCTACACCCCCCAGGACGGCAACAACGCTGACACCCTGGGCGAAGCGCGCCGCAATGCTTTCGAGAAAGCCATCCAGATCCTGGAGTCGAGCTTCACCAGCCCGGTGCCCATCTATGTTGATGCCCATTTCGAAAACCTGTCGGATGGCAGCGATGAGAGTGGCTCGGCGCTGGCCTTCGCCGGCCCGAACCTGATCAACGCGAATTTCCCCGGCGCGCAAATCGCCGACACCTGGTACCCGATATCCACCGTGCCCCGGCTGGCGGGAACCGATGCCTGCCGCCTGACCAAGACGGAGCAAGTGGACGTGGACGGCGACGGCACGCCGGAAAAAATCTCCTGCAGTCACCCGGTAGCCGACATCGACGCCACCTTCGACACAGATCCGGAATTCGGCGGCTGGTGGTACGGACTGGAGCAGGCCGCCGACGTCAACCAGGGTTACGACTTCGTCTCGGTGGCCGTGCACGAGATGCTGCACGGGCTCGGCTTCCTGAGCCTGGTGGACGTGGAAACCGGCGCCAAATTCAACGGCATGGATGACGTGTTCACCGACCAGCTGGTCTATGACACTGGCCGCCGGCTGGTGCCCGTGAACAACCTCACCAACGACAGGCGCGAGCGGGCGTTCACGTCGATAAGCAATCTACTGTGGGCGGGTGAAAGAGGAAGCGAGATCTTCTGGCCGGAATACCAGCGCGCGCACGGACGCTCTGAGCCCATGCCGTTCATGTACGCTCCGTTCACGCCGAACCCGGGGTCCTCGGTATCGCACACCGCTTTCAAGGACATCATGTACTACAAGGGGAGCCAGGCGGCGGCTGACTCCGTGGACCTGCGCAGCAGCGGCCAGGGGCTGGGGGCCGCCTACTACTTCCTGCGCGACGCCGGCTGGGACGCCAGCTCCCGCCAGCAGTCCACATCGCCCCAACCGGGCATGTGGTACGACAAGGCGCGCAACGGCCACGGCTTCGATTTCCAGAAGGTGGGCGACAACTACTTCCTCACCTTCTTCACCTATGACGCCAATGGCAACCCGGAGTGGTACCTGGCGGTGGGCACGGTCGAGAACGGCGTGTTCGACGGCCCGATACAACGCTTTGGTTACGATGCCGCCGATTCACCGCCCCAGTCGGCGGAAGACGTCGGAGAGGCGGAAATCACCTTCGACTTGGCCGCCGACAGCGCCGTGTGCGGCGACGGCACGGACCGCTCCAGCGCTACACAGCTCGCCCGGTTCTCCTTCACCATCGACGGCGATACTTCCAACTGGTGCGTGGAGCCGCTGATCGCCTCCAGCGAGCCCACACCGGCGCCGGATTTCACCGGCCACTGGTACTCCAGCACGGATCTGGGCTGGGGCATGACCGTCTACGAGCAGGGCCAGGTGCTGTTCGTGGTGCTGTACTTCTACGACGGCGACGGCGGGCCGCGCTGGATGCTGGGCACCGACCAGCATTGGCACAACGGCGACCAGATCACCATGAAACAGTTCCGGGGGTTCTGCCGCACCTGCGAGCCGGTCGAGACCAGCCCTATCCCGGAGGGCACCCTGACCCTGAACCTGAACAGCGCCACCCAGGCTTCCGACGGGAGCAACAACGTCACGGTGCACGTGAACTACCAGGGGATCCAGGGCGGCGGCTGGGACCGGGACATGCAGCCAATCCAGCTGTTGAGCGATCCGGCGATGTAGGTTGCCGGACGGGGTTCGCGGCAAGATGCCGCTCCCACATGGCCCCTGGGCATTCGTGAGAGCCTTGTGGGAGCGGCGTCCCCGCCGCGAATTCAGCGGACCGCCGTTACGCCAGCGCCCGTTCCACCTGCTCCGTGGCCAGCATCACCTTCTTGCGGCCCGTGCCCCAGTGATAGCCGCCCAGTGCCCCGGTGGAACGGATCACCCGATGACATGGAATGAGATAGGCGATGGGGTTGGCGGCCACGCCGCCGGCCACCGCGCGCACCGCGTCCGCCCGTCCGGCCAACGCCGCGACCTGGGCGTAGCTGGCGAGCGTCCCGCGCGGTATCTCCAGCAGCGCGCGCCAGACGCGCAGGCGCAACTCGCTGCCCTTGAGCACCAGGCCCAGGCGCGTCGAGGGGGCCAGTCCGCGCATGCGGTCCGAAACCTCCAGGCAGTATGGTTCCAGGCGCGCCGGATCATGCACCAGGCTCGCTCCCGGCCAGTCCCTTGCCAGTTCCGCCACCGCGGCCTCCGGATCCTCGGTGAACGCCAGGCGGCAAAGCCCCCTCGGTGCGGCCGCGAACAGGGCGCGCCCGAACGGTGTCTGCGCCACGCACCAGTGGATGCTAAGTCCCGCCGCCCGGTGCTTGTATTCGCCGGGTGTCATGCCTTCGACGCTGACGAACAGATCGTGCAGCCGCGACGGCCCCGACAGACCAACCTCGAGCGCCGTGTCCAGCAATGAATGGGAATCGTCGAGCAGTTCCCTTGCCCGCTTGGCCGTCAGCGACTTGAGGAACTCCTTGGGACTCAGTCCCGCCCAGGCGGTGAACTCGCGCTGGAAATGGAAGGGGCTCAGGCCCACGTGCCCGGCCACCTCGGCGAGGCGTGGCTGCTCGCCCGCGTGCTCGGCCAGAAAGCGGATGGCTTTCTCCACCCGCTCGTAGCCGGCGGCCGGTGAGTAGTCAGGCGCGATCGATTCGACAGGCATAGCAACCGGGCCTCGCGTTGTGAACGTGTAGGTACGCCACTGCGGGATTCTCGAAAAAGCACGCCACCGCTGATTCCAGGCCGGTTCCCTCCACCACGTCGGCGTCCACGATGAAGTGGGATTCATCATACGCCCGCACGGACAGCAATCTGCGCCGCAGCATTACCGGAACCGCGCCGGGCGGACACTCGGCCGTTTCGGCGTCGCGGCGCACGTAGATCGGGCCAGACGCCCGGTAGGGCGAGTCGCCGGTCTGGTGATCGAAGCGGATCAGCAGCAATTCCTCGCCCGGCTCCGCGTCGGCCAGGCTCACCCGGCAGGGATAGCCGCCCCCGGGGCCGGCGATCAGGCGCCGGCCCTGGTGCCGGACCAGGGTCTCGGCGTCCATGTCGAAGTAAGGCTTGAAGTCCCGCGCGGGCAATGCGCGAATCCGGAAGTTCATGACGGACTCTCCTCTGGGCAACATGGTGCGCATGTTGACCCGGGCCGGGGCGCGCGGCGACCCGATTCTTGCGGCTGGCCGGGGAGCTAGAGCCTGTCGATCACCGCGTGGGCGAACCGGTCGGTGCCGCTGGTGCCGCCCAGGTCGGGGGTGAGTCGGTCGCCCTCCTCGATGGCGTCGCGGATGGCCTTGCGAATTTTCTCGGCTTCCTCCCGATGATCCAGGTGGCCCAGCATCAGGGCCGCCGCCAGCAACAGCGCGCACGGATTGGCGATGTTCTTGCCGGCGATGTCCGGAGCGGAGCCGTGCACGGCCTCGAAAATCGCCGTGCCGTCGCCGATGTTGCCGCCGGGTGCCATGCCCAGGCCGCCCACCAGCCCCGCGCACAGGTCGGAGATGATGTCGCCGAACAGGTTGGTGGTGACAATGACGTCGAACTGGTGGGGATTGATGACGAGCTGCATGCAGGTGTTGTCCACGATTAGCTCATTGAAAACCAGTTCGGGGTAGTCCTTCGCCACCTCGCGGCACACGTCCAGGAACAGCCCTGAGGTGGTCTTGAGGATGTTGGCCTTGTGCACGACAGTCACCTTGCGCCGGCCCAGCCGCCGCGCCGTGTCGAAGGCGAACCGCGCGATCCGCTCCGAGCCCTTGCGGGTGGTGACGATCCGGGATTCGGCGCGGGTCTTCTCTTCGTCGATGGTCTGGCCTTCCGTCAGATACGCCCCCTCGGTGTTCTCCCGGACGGTAACGATGTCCACATTGTCGTAGCGGCTGGAAACGCCGGGGAAGGACTCGGCGGGACGCAGATTGGCATAGAGGTCGAAGTGCCGGCGCAGGGCCACGTTAATGGAGCTGAAGCCTTCTCCCACGGGCGTCGTGAGCGGGCCCTTGAGCGCCAGGCCGTTGCGCTCGATGGACTCCAGCGTCTGCGAGGGCAGCAGGTCGCCCCGGGACTCCAGCGCGCCGGCGCCCGCCTCCATGAACTCGTATTCCAGGCCCAGCTTCAGCGCGTCCAGCACCGAGAGGGTGGCATCCATGATTTCCGGCCCGATGCCGTCGCCGCGAATGATGGTGATCTTGCGTCCAGCCATGATTCCGTCGTGTCGCCAGTGTCGAGGGGGCCGGCATTATAGGTCAGGGAAAAGATAAACGAGCAAAGTCCGAGAGAAAGCCACTTTACTCATTACTCTTTTCTCTCAATTCATCCATCAGGTCCACGGCCCGGCGCATGTGAGGAATGACGATGGATCCGCCCACGATGAGCCCGATGCCCAGGGTGTCGTAGATTTCCTCCGGGCTCGCGCCCTGTTCCAGGCAATTGGCCAGGTGGTAGGAAACGCAGTCGTCGCAGCGCAGCACCAGCGACGCCACCAGACCGAGCAGTTCCTTGGTCTTGACGTCCAGCGCCGTCCCCGGCTCGTAGGCCTGGCGGTCCAGCGCGAAGAAGCGCTTCACCAGCTTGTGGTCCTGGGCCAGGATGCGCTCGTTCATGCGCTGCCGGAAGGCCCTGAATTCCTCGTACTTGTCCGTCATCGGGCGGCTCCTCCCAGCAGCCTGTCCAGTTCACCGTTCTCGTCCATGGCGCTGAGCTGCTCGAATCCTCCGATGTGCCGGCCGGCCAGGATCACCTGGGGCAGCGTGTCCCGCCCGGTGACCTCGAGCATCTCGCGGCGCCGCTCCGGCGCCTCTTCCACGCTGATTTCCTCGAAATCCACGCCGCGCTCCTCGAAAAGGGCCTTGGCGCGGCGGCAATAGCCGCAATGCTCCTTGGTGTAGATCACCACCGGGCTCATCGGGGGCTCCCTGTTGCTGGCTCGAAGCGCGGGGGGGCGGCATTTTCACACTACCATGGCGGCGTGGACAACTCGGAACCCGGCTGGGATGATGGAGGCGGGCGCGGGCCGCCGGAACCACGCCGGCCGGCCCGGGGTCTCAGGCATACCGGAGCACCGGGTACGGAAACCGCATGAAACGGCTGATCACACTGCTTTTTGCCGCGCTGCTGCCCATGGCCGCGGCGGTGGGCCAGTCCCAGGTGGCGCTGCCCGACATGGGCACGTCCACCGGGCAGATCCTGCCGGAGCGCAAGGCCAAGGAACTGGGCGAGCAGGCCTACCGGCAAATCCGCCAGCAGGCCCGGGTGCTGGACGACCCCCAGGTCAACGAGTTTCTCGACGATCTGGGCTACCAGCTCGTCTCCCACAGCAACGAGCCGGGCAAGAAGTACACATTTTTCGTGATCGCCGACGACACCGTCAACGCTTTCGCCATGCCCGGCGGTTACATCGGTGTTCACAGCGCGCTGATCACCACCACGGAAAGGGAAAGCGAACTGGCCGCCGTGGTGGCCCACGAAATCGCCCACGTCACCCAGAAGCACATCGCCCGCATCATCGAGGACAGCCAGCGCCTGAGCGTACCCACCATGCTCGCCACCCTGGGCGTGATCCTGGCCAGCGGCGGCAACCCCGACGTTTCCCAGGCGGCGATCATTGGCGGCCAGGCGGCGCTGATACAGCGCCAGATCAATTTCACCCGCGCCCACGAGGCGGAAGCCGACCGCATCGGCATCAACACCCTGGCCCGCTCCGGCTTCGACCCGGAAGCCATGGCGGATTTCTTCGGGCGCATGGAACGGGTCAACCTGGCCTACGGGCGGGACACTTCCGAGTTCCTGCGCACCCACCCGGTGACCTCGGACCGCATCGCCGAGGCCAAGAACCGGGCCCACGACATGAGCGTGACGCCCAATCCCCACGACCGGCGGGAGTACCTGGATTTCCGCGAGCGGGTACGGGCGCTGGCGACCGACACGCCCGCCGAGGCCGAGGACTTCTACCAGGCCACCCTGCCCACGGTTCAGGACGAGGACGTGCGCGACGCCATGCACTACGGCCGCGCGGTGACGCTGCTCAGGCTGGAAAAGCCTGACCAGGCGGCCAAGGCGCTCAGGGAACTGATCGAGCGCAACGGCGAGCAACTGGACTACGAGCTCGCCCTGGCCCAGGCCGAGCTGGATGCCGGCCAACAGGGCAAGGCGCTGGACCGGTACGCCAGCCTGCAGGACGCACACGGGCCTCGATTTCCCATCGTGGTGGCCCGGGCCCGGGCGCTGATGGACAGCCACGAGCCGGCGCAGGCCGAGCAATTGCTGCGACCGGTTGTGGCCAGCCACTCCGACGACGCCCAGTTGCAGCGCCTGTACGCCCACGCGGCCGATGACGCCGGCGCCAAGGCGGACGCCCGGATCGCCATCGCCGAGGCCTATTACCTGGAGGGGCGCACCCACGACGCGCTCCAGCAACTCAAGCAGGGCCAGCACAATCCGGCCATCAACGCTACCGAGCGCGCCCGGCTGGAGGCCCGCTACCACGAGATGTGGGACCGGCTGTCCGAGGACGAGCAGAAAAAGCTGAAGGACAAGTTCCCGGACCTGGGCTGAGTCCCGGGTGCTTAACTTCCGCGTCACCGGCTTGTCATGATTCTGTAACATCCCTGCCCTGGAATGGTGCGGGACATGTCTCGGAACGCTCATATCCGGTGAACCGGCAGATCCTCATCGTCGAAGACGAGCCAGCCATCCGCGAAATGGTGGCCTTTGCCCTGCGCCGCTCCAATTTCGAACCCGTGGAAGCAGCGGACACCCGGGAGGCAGAGCAGGCCATCATGCGCAAGGTCCCGGACCTGATCCTGCTCGACTGGATGCTTCCCGGCATGAGCGGCATAGAGTACGCGAGGCGGCTTCGCAAGGAGGAGCTTACCCGCGACATTCCCGTGATCATGCTCACCGCCCGCAGCGCCGAGGACGACCGGGTGCTGGGCCTGGACGCGGGCGCCGACGACTACGTGGTCAAGCCCTTCTCGAACCGGGAACTGGTGGCCCGCATCAAGGCGGTGATCCGGCGCTCGAGCGCCCATGGAGACGCCGAGCGCATCCAGATGGACGGCCTGGTGCTCGACACGGCCAGCCACCGGGTATCCGCCGGGGACAAGAGCATCAACCTGGGGCCCACGGAATACCGGCTGCTCAGCTTCCTGATGCACCATCCGGAGCGGGTGTACAGCCGCGGCCAATTGCTGGACCACGTGTGGGGCGGTAACGTGTACGTCGAGGAACGCACCGTGGACGTCCACATCCGGCGACTGCGAAAGACCTTGCACCCCCATGGCTACGACAAGTTCATCCAGACCGTCCGCGGCGCCGGATACCGCTTCTCCACCAGCGTCTAGGGAATCCGCCGGCCCGACCCTGGCCAGGGCCCTGGGACGGCTGGCGCTGCTGTTGGCCGCGGCCCTGGTCCTGGGCTTCCTGCTTGGCCACCCCTGGCCGGTGGTGGCCGCGGCGCTGGGCGTCACCCTGGCCTGGCACCTCTTCAACGTCTACCGGCTGGAGCACTGGCTGCAGCACGGCCCGCCGCTGGATCCCCCGGAAAGCACCGGTGTCTGGGCGATGCTGTTCGAGCAGCTCTATCGGCTCAAACGCGCGGAATGGCACCGCAAGCGGCGGCTCACCGCGCTACTGCGGCAGTTCCGCCAGGCCACTGCGGCCCTGCCCGATGGCGCGGTGGTGCTCAACCCCGCCGACCAGGTGCTGTGGTTCAACGTCGCCGCCGCGCGGCTGCTGGGACTGAACCAGCGCCAGGACATCGGCAACCCGATCACCAACGTGGTGCGCAACCCGGCGCTGGTCACCTGGCTGCGCGGCGGGGACACGTCCCAGGCAATGCCGCTGCCGTCACCAGTGGACGAAACGACCCGCCTGAGCTTGCGGCTGGTCCCGTACACCCCCGAGGAGCGCCTGCTCATCGTCCGCAACGTCACTCACCTTCATCGCCTGGAGCAGGTGCGCAAGGACTTCGTCGCCAATGCTTCCCACGAGCTGCGCACGCCGCTCACGGTGATCGCGGGCTACCTGGAGTCACTGGACGAGGAGACCCTCCCGGAGTGGGCCGGGGCCATCGGCGAGATGCGCAGGCAATCGAGCCGCATGCAATCCATCGTCGAGGACCTGCTCACCCTGTCCCGCCTGGACGCCGCCGACCAGCCCGCACCGCGGGAGCCCGTGCATGCGGCGGAACTGGTGGAAGCCGTGGTGCGCGATGCGGGCACGTTCAGCGAGGGCGGGCACGAGATTACCGTGGACCTGGACCGCGAACTTAAGCTCCTGGGCGATGCCCGGGACCTGCGCAGCGCGTTTTCCAACCTGGTGGTGAACGCCGTGCGCTACACGCAGCGCGGCGGGACCATCCGGGTACGCTGGTTCGCCGAGGATGGGCGGGCCTGCTTCCAGGTCAGCGACAACGGCCCGGGCATCCCCGCCAGCCATATCCCGAGGCTCACAGAACGCTTCTACCGGGTGTCCCCTTCCCGTTCCCGGGACTCCGGCGGCACCGGGCTGGGGCTCTCCATCGTCAAGCACGTGCTCAACCTGCACCAGGCCACGCTCGACATCGAGAGCAAGCCCGGCAAGGGATCCACCTTCACCTGCGTCTTCCCCGCCGACCGGGTCGTCCGCAAGGCCGCCTGAGCCAGCCTCTAGCGGCTTCGCCGCACGCTACCGTCTCCTCGCATTGCCCGCCACGCCTTCCATGACCGTTGTCATGGAACTGACACAAAAAGTGCATATCATGCCGGCCCGTCAGACCAACAAGATGAACAGCAGGAGACAAAAATGCATTATTCCCCGATCCGGATACTGGCAGCCGCCGTGCTCGGCACCGCGCTGCTGACGTCGGCGCCGGCGCATTCCGCGGACAACGACGCCCTTTCGAACCTGCTGAAGGTGCTCCACGACAAGGGCACGCTCAGCGACTCGGAATACCAGGCCCTGGTTCAGGCGGCCGCCGAGGACCAAGCCGAGGCTTCGAAGTCCGATTCCCGTCGGACCGCCGATGCCGGGCCCGCCGACTGGACCTCCAGGGTCAAGCTCGAGGGCGACATCCGCAACCGCTTCGAGTCCAATTCCACGGACGGAAAGACACACCGCAACCGCGAACGCCTGCGCTATCGGCTGGGGATCATCGCCGAGCCCACGGAGCACGTGGAGGTGGGTGCCGGTCTGGCCAGCGGCGGTTCCGACCCGCGCTCCACCAACCAGACCTATTCGGACGCGTTCAGCAGCAAGGGGATCAACCTGGACTACGCCTATGGCCAGGTGCGCTACGACAACTTCGCCGCCGTGGCCGGCAAGTTCAACCCCTGGGGCAAGTACCTGTACACGGTGGACGATCTGATGTGGGACGACGATATCCGCCCGGAAGGCCTCTCGGCCAAATACGATTTCAGCAATGGCCTCGGCAAGACTTTCGTGAATGGCGGCGTCTGGGTGCTGGGGGAGTTCAGCAACTCAAGCGAAGACCCGTACATGGCCTATGCCCAGCTCGGACAGACGTTCGGCGACGACGGGTTCTTCGCCACGGTGGCCGGTACCTACTACGACTTCATCTCGGTACGCCCCGGCGCGACATCCGCCCTGGCCGACAGCAACATCGGGCAATTCTCCGCGGGGTCCAACACCGACTACCGCTTCGACGCCGTGGCCATCGACGCGGAGATCGGGTCAAAACGCCTGTTCGGCGGCGCCTGGAGCGGCAGCCTGTTCGGCAACGTGGTCAACAACACGAATCTCGACAACCAGGACGGCGGCTTCTCGGTGGGTGCGAAGCTCGGCACCGGGCCCTGGAGCTTCAAGTACATCTACGCCAACCTGGACACCAACGCCTGGCTGGACATTTTCCCCGACTCCGACCGCTTCGGCGGCGCCACCGACGTGCGCGCGCACGAGGGGGCGGTCAAGTACGCCGTGAACAAGTACGTCGATCTGGGCATCGACTTCTACCACAGCACTCAGAAGTCCACGGATGTGAGCCAGAACCTTCTACAGGCCGACGTGGTGTTCAAGTTCTGACGGCACACGCCCACTCTCCCGGGCCGATTCAAGGGCGCTCCCCGGGAGCGCCCTTTCTTATGGTCCATGGCGGCATTCCGGGACATTCAGCTGCAGTTTCCCGGCCGGGTTCGGCGGAGGCGGGGCAGCGCCTGTCGAGAACGCTGCAGGTACATCCCTGTAAGCTCCGGCGCCGCCATCCCTGGCGACGACGGTCTCGCCGGGCCCCACCGCACCCCCGCCGTTGGTGCTGCACTGACCGAAGGTGTGCGTGGCCCGGGTTCGGGACCGTCGGCGGCCTGGACGGCCGACGGCGAGACTACTGGGACGTATCCACGTCGTGTCCCGAACCCGGGCCTCGCGCCCCCAGCGCCGCGGAATGCCGCGGCAGACCAATTTGGGCTCACGGGACCAGGCTCGAGCGACCCGTAACCCGGCGGTCGCCGGCCTGTAACAGCGCTGTCACATTGGCCGCCTAGCATGATCGGCCAGTACCCGGTGGACAGCGCCGGGTCGACCGTCGAGGCACAGCAAGGAGTGACGACATGTTGAGACGATTCGCGATCGCGGCGCTGGTTGGCGGCATGATGGCCAGCGCGGGAAGCGCCGCGGCACAGGAAACCATCACCGGCGCGGGCGCCACGTTCCCCTACCCCATCTATTCCAAGTGGGCCTCCGCCTACCAGAAGGAAACCGGAATCCAGATGAACTACCAGTCCATCGGTTCCGGCGGGGGCATCAAGCAGATCAAGGCCAAGACCGTGGACTTCGGTGCCTCCGATGCGCCGCTGACCAAGGAAGAGCTGGACGAGGCCGGCCTGATCCAGTGGCCGCAGATCATGGGCGGCGAGGTGCTGACCTTCAACCTGGACGGCATCGCCCCCGGCGGGCTCAAGCTGGACGGGCCGACCATCGCCGATATCTACCTTGGCAAGATCACCAAGTGGAACGACCCGGCCATCGCCACGCTGAATCCGGACGTGGATTTGCCCAATACGCTGATCACCGTGGTTCACCGCTCCGACGGCTCCGGTACCACCTTCATCTTCACCCACTACCTGTCCCAGGTGAGCGACGAGTGGAAGCAGCAGGTGGGCTTCAACAAGGCCGTGGCCTGGCCCGCCGGCGTCGGCGGCAAGGGCAACGAGGGCGTGGCCGCCTACGTGAAGCAGATTCCCGGCGCCATCGGCTACGTGGAATATGCCTACGCCATGGAGAACAAGCTCGCCTACGCCGACATGATCAACAGCGCGGGCAGCGTCGTGGAGCCCACTTCCGAGGCTTTCCAGGCCGCCGCCGCGAACGCCGACTGGGCCAACGCCCCGGGCTACTACCTGATCCTCACCGACCAGCCGGGCGAGGCAAGTTGGCCGATCACGGGCGCAAGCTTTATCCTGATGCACAAGACGCAGGCCGACCCGGCAACCGCCCTGCGGGTGCTCGAGTTCTTTGACTGGTCCTTCGCCAACGGCGACGACATGGCCGGGGAACTGGCCTACGTGCCGATTCCCGACAGCGTCGTGGAGCTGATCCACGAAGAATGGAAGGCCGATCTCAAGGCCGAGGCCGGCAGTCCGATCTGGAAGCAGTAACCGGCAGTCCCGGAGTGGGATGCCCCGCGAACAGGCAAACCCTCCCGGGAGGGCCCACCGGCCCTCCCGGTTTTCGCATTGACGAGGCGACATGAACGTAAGAGCCCCGGCAATCGACAGCGCGTTCCGCCAGGCCACGCGAGCGTTCGCCTTGCTGGTGCTGCTGCTGATCGCCGGAATCTTCGCCTCCCTGGTCGCGGGAAGCTGGCCGGCGATCGGGAAATTCGGCTGGGGCTTCCTTTTCTCGGAGGCCTGGAACCCGGTCACCGAGGAATTCGGCGCCCTGGCGCCCATCTACGGGACGCTTGTCACCTCCCTGATCGCCCTCCTGATCGCCGTGCCGGTGAGCTTCGGCATCGCGCTGTTCATCACCGAGCTGGCCCCGGTGTGGATCAAGCGGCCTCTCGGCATCGCCGTGGAACTGCTGGCGGCCATTCCCAGCATCATCTACGGCATGTGGGGGCTCCTGGTGTTCGCGCCGTTCCTGTCGCGCCACATCCAGCCCTGGATCACCGCACACGTGCAGGGCGTTCCCGTGCTGGAAACGCTGTTCACCGGCCCGCCCATGGGCATCGGCATGTTCACCGCCGGCATCATCCTCGCCGTGATGATCGTTCCGTTCATCGCCTCGGTGATGCGCGACGTGTTCGAGGTGGTGCCGCCGGTGCTCAAGGAATCCGCCTACGCCATGGGCAGCACCACCTGGGAAGTGGTCTGGAACGTGGTTCTGCCCTACACCAAGGTGGGCGTCACGGGCGGCGTCATGCTGGGGCTGGGCCGCGCTTTGGGCGAGACCATGGCGGTGACCTTCGTCATCGGCAACGCGCACCGGCTCTCGGCATCGCTGTTCATGCCCGGCAACACCATCGCCTCGGCGCTGGCCAATGAGTTCACCGAGGCCGACGGGGAACTGTACACGGCGTCGCTGATCGAACTGGCCCTGTTGCTGTTCTTCATCACGGTGATCGTGCTGGCGATCGCGAAACTGTTCCTGCTGCGGCTCAAGGGCCGCGAGGGCAAGGGGACATGAAACGTTACACGCGACGGCGCCTGGTCAATGCCATAAATCTCACCGTGTCCTGCCTGACCATGGTGTTCGGACTCATTTGGCTGGTCTGGATCCTGTTCACATTGGCCGACAAGGGACTGGCCCGGCTGGACTGGGCCATGCTCTCGCAGATGACCCCCCCGCCCGGCGAGACCGGCGGCGTGTTGAACGCCATCGTGGGCAGCCTTCTGCTGACGCTGGCGGCCATGGCGATCGGCACGCCCGTCGGCATCATGGCCGGCACCTATCTTGCCGAGTACGGCCGGGGCAGTCGGCTCGCCAGCGTAATCCGCTTCGTCAACGACATTCTCCTGAGCGCCCCGTCCATCATCCTGGGTCTTTTCATCTACGAAGTGGTCGTCATGCAGATGGGCCACTTCTCGGGCTGGGCCGGGGCCTGCGCGCTGGCCCTGATCGTGATTCCCGTGGTGGTGCGGACCACGGAGAACATGCTCAACCTGGTGCCGGACACCCTGCGCGAGGCCTCCGCGGCCCTGGGCGCGCCGCAGTGGCTGACCATCACCAAGGTGGTCTATCGCGCGGCCCGGGCGGGCATCCTCACCGGGGTCATGCTGGCCGTGGCGCGTATCAGCGGCGAGACCGCGCCGCTGCTGTTCACCTCGCTCAACAACCAGTTCTGGAGCACGGACCTGTCGCACCCGATCGCCAGCCTGCCCATCATCATCTTCCAGTTCGCCATGAGCCCGTACAATGACTGGCAGCAACTCGCCTGGGCCGCGGCGCTGCTGATCACGCTGAGCGTGCTGGCCCTGAACATCATCGCGCGCGCCGCGGTGGCCCGCCGTGGCAACTGACAATATGACAATGCACGAGACGATGGCTGACTCGATACAGCAACGACGTATCTCGGTGAAACCATCCGGTGACGACAAGCCGCGCACGGGCGGGGCCGCCAAGGTGAGTATCCGGGAGTTGAGCTTCCACTACGGCAAGTTCAAGGCGCTGGATGACATCACCCTGGACATTCCGCCGGGACAGGTGACCGCGTTCATCGGACCATCCGGCTGCGGGAAGTCCACTTTGCTTCGCTGTTTCAATCGCATCTACGAACTCTACCCGGGACAACGGGCATCGGGCAGCATTCTGCTGGACGGCGAGAACATCCTGGAGCGCGGGCAGGATCTCAATCTGCTTCGCGCGAGGATCGGCATGGTATTCCAGAAGCCCACGCCCTTCCCCATGTCGGTGTACGACAACATCGCCTTCGGGGTGCGACTCTACGAGAACCTGAGCCAGTCACGGATGAGCGACCGCGTGGAGTGGGCGCTTCGCAAGGCGGCGCTTTGGGACGAGGTGAAGGACAAGCTCAGGCAGAACGGCCAGCGGCTGTCCGGCGGCCAGCAGCAGCGCCTGTGCATCGCCCGCTGCATCGCCATCCGCCCCGAGGTTCTGCTGCTGGACGAGCCCACCTCGGCGCTTGACCCGATATCCACGGGCTACATCGAGCAGCTCATCCAGGAACTGAAGAACGATTACACCATCGTGATCGTCACCCACAACATGCAGCAGGCGGCCCGGGTGTCGGATAATACGGCTTTCCTGTACCTGGGCAGGCTGATCGAGTACGCCGACACGGAAACCATGTTCACCAACCCGGCCAAGCAGCAGACCGAGGACTACATCACCGGCCGTTACGGCTGAGCCGCACCGGCGGTCAAGCGGCGACCGGCGCCACGGATATCGAAATGGACAAGCTCAACATCACGCATCACATCTCCCAGCAGTTCAACGCGGAGCTGGAGGAAGTCCGTACCAAGGTCCTGGCCATGGGCGGGCTGGTGGAACAGCAACTGGCCGACGCCCTGGTATCCCTGGTCAGGGGTGACGGGCAGCTCGCCGAGCAGGTGGTCAAGAGCGACTACCAGGTGAACGCGCTGGAGGTGGAGATTGACGAGGAATGCACCAAGATCCTCGCCCGCCGCCAGCCGGCGGCCACCGACCTGCGCCTGGTCATGGCGGTGATCAAGACCATCGCGGACCTGGAACGCATCGGCGACGAGGCCGAGCGCGTCGCGCGCATGGCGGAACGCCTGGCCGGGCAGGAGGTCAAGCCTTCATTGCTCGGCGAGGTGGAACACATGGGAGAGATGGTGCGCGGCATGCTGCACAACGCGCTGGACGCATTCGCGCGCACGGACCTGAAGGAGGCCGTGGACGTGCTGCACCAGGATCGCCGCGTGGACGACAAGTACGAGTCGCTGACCCGGCAACTCATCACCTACATGGCCGAGGACCCGCGGGTCATCCCGGTGATGCTGAACGTGCTCTGGTCGTGCCGCTCGCTGGAACGCATCGGCGACCGCTCGCGAAATATCTGCGAATACGTGATCTACCTGGTCCGGGGCAAGGACGTGCGCCACACCAGCCTGGAGCAGATCGAGGCCGAGGCGAGCCGCGAGCGCTGAGTTTCCGCCCCGTGTGGCGCCTTGAATCCGCCGCCGGGCGACCCCATAGTCGGAAACTGGAAACCCGAACCGGAAGAATTACCCTATGTCCCTGGACGAAGCCACTCGCTCGCGCATCGAATCCTTCCTGGACCAGGACCACGTGGTGCTGTTCATGAAGGGCACCCGGCAGTTCCCCCAGTGCGGCTTCTCCGCGAGCACCGCGGGGCTCCTGGACCGGCTGGTGCCGGAGTACACCACGGTCAACGTGCTGGAAGACGACGACATCCGCCAGGGCATCAAGGATTTCGCCAACTGGCCCACGATTCCCCAGCTCTACATCGACCGGGAATTCGTGGGCGGCTGTGACCTGGTTCAGGAGCTGTTCGAATCCGGCGAGCTGCACGAGATGCTCGGCGTCGCCATGCCCGAGCCGGTCACCCCCGAGATTCGCATAGAGGACGACGCAGCGGCGCTGATCCGCGAAGCCATGCAGGGTCACGAGAACCAGGCACTGCTGTTGAGCGTGGACGCGCGGGGCAACGCGCGCCTGCAAATGGGCCCGGAACCTTCAACCGCCCTGACCGTGGAATCCGCGGGACTGATGCTGCACACGGACCCGCTGAGCGCCAGCCGCGCCGACGGGCTGGTGATCGAGCTGGCGGACACATCCCAGGGCCAGGGCCTCAGGGTTCATCGTCCCGGCCGGGCTCCGGAGGAATAGGCACCTTGGCCGCCGCGCGCCAGTCTGCGGCGCCGGCCCCCACCCACTCGCAGAAGGTATCGAAGGGCATGGGACGGGCCATGAGCCGTCCCTGTGCACGGTCGCAATCCATTTCTGCGAGCCTGGTCAACGCTTCCTCGGTTTCCACGCCCTCGGCCACCACCGTGATGTCGAAACGGTGCGCGAGCTCGACCATGACGGAAATCAACGAGGCATCCGCTTCCGACTCGGTCATTCGCTTGACGAAGATCTTGTCGATCTTGAGCTCGTCGGCGGGGATATCGCGGAAGTAGGACAGCGACGAGTACCCGGTCCCGAAGTCGTCGATCGAAATCAACGCGCCGGCTTCCCGCAGGCGCTTCATGATGCCGAAGACCGATTCCGGGTCGGCCATGGCCAGGCTTTCCGTGACTTCCAGCACGAGCTGCCCGCCGGGCGCGTCCCAGAGTTTCATGGCACCCTTGACCAGCTCGATCAACTGGGGATTCTGGAACGCGTTCGCGGGCATGTTGACGGCCACGTGGAAGTCGTGGCCCGTGCGCTCCCGGCATTCCCGTGCCTGTCGCAGGGCGGTGTTCAACGCCCACTGGGTAAGCCCCTGGATGCGGCCCGTGCGCTCCGCCACGGGGATGAACACGCCGGGCCGCAACAGTCCCCGGGAAGGGCTGTTCCAGCGCATCAACGCTTCGGCGCCGGTGATCCGGCCATCCGACACGGAGATCTGCGGCTGGTAGTAAAGCTCCAGCTCCTCGTTCTCCACGGCGCTCTCAAGCTCGATCTCCAGATCCCAGGTATCCGCGATCTCGAAGGTCTTGACCGGCTCGGCCACCACGTAGCCCAGGCCCGCGCGGCGCGCCTTCAGCAGCGCCAGCTCCGCGTGCTTGAGGAGGGACTCGGCGTGGGAACTGTGGGTGGGGCAAAGCGCGATGCCGATGGTCACCGAGACCGGCACCCGTTCGCCCTCGATCTCCAGCGGCGCTTGGAGTTGGCGTTCGATCTTGCTGGCTGCCAGCACCGCGTGGCCCTCGTTCATCACCCCGGGCAGCAAGAGCGCGAATTCGTCGCTGCCTATGCGCGCCACCAGGTCGTTTCGCCGCGCCAACTCCTTGAGCATGCGGCCAACACGGATCAGTGTCTTGTCACCCACGTTGAACCCGAACACGGAATTGATCCGGCGGAACTGGTCCACGTTGACGACGAGCACGGCGAGCAGCCCGCCGCTGGTCATGGTACGGATGGCGTCACGCCTGAGGATCGTCAGGAAGGTGCGCCGGTCCGACAGCCCCGTAAGCGGGTCGGTTCTGGGCTCGAACGACTCCGGTGTGGCGCTCATAGGAATAGCTCCTTGGGGTCAATCCCGTGTGATCCCGGCGGGAGGCCGCGTTTTATGTCCAGGCGGCTGCCGTCAGGCAGTTGCGTTTCCACCATCAGGTCAATTTCCCGAAACTCGGAATAGGGTTTCTTCTCTGCGTCCAGCAACACCATCACCCGCGGCCGCAGGCGTCTCAGCCCGTTCAGGGAGATGATCACGCCCACCTCACCGGTGTTGAGCTCGACCAGGGTTCCGGTGGGGTAGATGCCTATCGCCTGGATGAACTGCTCCACCAGTTCCGGCTGGAAATCGATGCCACGCCATTCGTACAGCAGGCCCACTGCGCCATGCGGCGACATGGCCTGAGCGTACGGGCGCAGGCTGGTCAGGGCGTCGTACGTGTCCACGATGGCCGCGATGCGCCCATAGAGCGGAATCTCCTCCCCTTTCAGGCCGCCGGGGTAACCGCTGCCGTCATAGCGCTCATGGTGCGTGCCGACCATCGCCAGCAATTTCGGATCCACGTCCTCGATTTCGCGCAGGAGCTCGATGCTGAAATCCACGTGCTTGCGCATTTCCTCCATCTGCCCGGGATCGAGCCGGTTGGGATCGTTCAACAGCTCGGGGGAGAGTTTGATCTTGCCGACGTCGAGCAGCAGGCCCGCGAGGGCCAGCAGCTCGATTTCCTTGCGCGGCAGTCCCAGATGCCGGGCAAAGGTGGCGGCCCAGATGGAGGCGCCAAGCGAATGGTGGTAGGTATAGGTGTCCTTGCGCTTGATCTTGGCCAGCCAGGCCATGGCCTCGGGGTTGCGGACGATGGAGTCGATCATCACCCGGACGCTGTCCTTGAGCGCGTCAAGGTCCAGCTCCTTGCCCTCGCGCAGGTCCGTGAGCACTTCACCGGTTACCGACTCCAGCCTGTCCCTGGCCTCCTGCGCGGACTCCATCTCGTCCGGGAGCGAGGTGCGGTTCTCGTAGGCCACCGACCCCATGGCGGGCAGGGATTCCTTGAGTGGCTTGTCCCGGCCGGCGCCGCCCCCGTGGAGGACATAGTTCGGGTCGGGCACCACGCCTCGCTTCACGTCTATGTAGACGTACTGGGAGTAGCGGGCGACCTCCAGAGCCTGCTCGTCGGACTCTACCCTGAAGCCCTGCATGAGATGCGGCGTTTCCAGCCACGGCCGGTCCAGCCTCGACACGTACATGCCGGGCCGAAGGCCCTTGACGCTGATGCGAACCTCGGATTCGTTCATGCTGGATTCAGCCTGACCCCTGTAACAATGATGCACTCAATAGGCGCCGGCACGTCGTGCCAGCGAATGGTCCCAAGAGTGCAACACAAGCCTGTCCAAGCACAAATTCTAGTCCCTCCCCGCGCTGGCGCGAGCTGCCGCGGGTGGCAGGGCGCGGCATTGCGCCAATTTCAAGCCGTATTGCTGATTTTCGTGCTGTTTTGCACGGCGGCCGGCGCTGATTCCGGCTGGCGGGTGGACGGCCGGCTGATCCTGCCGGGTGACAGCCCGGCCAGGGTCCTGCGGATCGCGGGCGCGCCGGATCTCAGGGAACGCCTGGAGACCCCTCGTGGCGGCGCCGCTGGCCATCGCTGGTACTACAGCTTCGAGGGCTACAACGCCCGTACCGTGATTCTCACTTTCCAGGGGTCGCGGCTGGTGGACATCCGCACCGAGTACGACTAGCACGAGTTCACCCCCGCGGCCCCCAGAGAATGGCGGCGGCTCCGGCAAGGCACAGACCGGCGCCCGCCAGGTCCCAGCGATCCGGGGGGCGCCCTTCCACGGCCCAGAGCCATGCCAGGGACGCCGCGATGTAGACCCCGCCATAGGCGGCAAAGGCACGGCCCGCGAATGCCGCCGGGACGCGGGTGAGCAGGAAGGCGAACAGCGCCAGGCTGGCCAGCCCGGGAACGAGCCACAGCCGGTCCCGACCCAGTCGCAGCCAGGCCCAGAAAGCGAAACAGCCGGCGATCTCGGCCAGCGCTGCCCCGAGGTAGGCGGCAACGGTTGTCAGAACGTCCTTCATCCGACGGCATCAGTCTCCGCCGGCACCCCGTTCCAGGGGCAGCCGGGCCGCTTCCCAGTCGGCCTTGCCCTCGTGGTAATCCAGGACACGTTCATAGCCGAGCCGCTTCAACCTCGCCGCGGCCTTGTCGGAACGCTTGCAGGCGGCGCTGCCGCAGTAGACAACCAACTCCCGGGTCTTGTCCGGTATTCGCGAGGGTGCCTGTTCCAGGATGTCGTCCGACGGTATGGATATGGCTCCGGGCAAATGTGCCTTGCCGAAATGCCGGGCCGGGCGACAGCCTCGGGTACCAGAGGATCACGAACACCACCGACCAGATGGTCACGTAGGCCACGTGGAATGGCAACCCCACGGGCAGGGGCAATCCGTGCCCCAGCAGTGTTTCCGCGAACGCCAGGCTGGGTGGCTTCGGAAAGGGTGACACTCCCAGCAGGAATGTCGGGACCATGATGACGGACAGGCACACGGCATTGATCAGGCCGAGCATCAGGGCGCACCAGCCCAAATGGCGGAGATTCTCGGAAATGCTCATGACTTGCGCCTTTTGGCAGTGCCGGCGCCGTGCCGGCGCAGGCGCAGTTCGACCCCGGCTCTGGAGCGACCCTCGCAGACCTCCTCGCAGGCAGCCGCGCCGGACCTGCAGCAACGATTACGCAGGAAATCCGTCAATTCCGCGACTTGTTCGCAACACGCGGAGTAGACGATCCGCTGACCCTCGCGGGTGGAGGCGACCAGGCCCGCATGGCGCAGCCGCGTCAGATGGAAGGAAAGTGCGCTGGAACCGATGCCCAGCCGCTCCGCCAGGGCGCCCGCCGGCAAGCCGGCGGGCCCGGCTTCCACCAGCGCCAGGTACACCCCAAGCCGGGCCTCGTGCGCGAGGGCCTGGAGTGCCTGGACCAGTGTTTCCTGTTCAATCATTAAATAGATGTTGAACTCTTCAAATACAGATGTCAACAATCCCTCGTTGAACCAGCGTGGATCGGCAGGATGCACGGATTGACCCGATGGTCGAGGCGCTGCGATTTGCGCGCGAGGCGCGCAAGATGCGGCGGCTGGACACCTCAGCCCGGGGCGTGATGGGCGAGCCGCGACCGAAGGTCCGGTGGACCTTCGCAGCGTGGCGAGCGCCCGGACCCGGGACGGTCCGGGCCGGACTTTCCGTCGTGGAGGCAGGATGCCGGACCAGGAAAGCGAACCATCGACAGATCAAAAAATCCTCGTTCGAATCCCGGCTGGCTGGGAACCGATCTCTGCGTGGTACCGATGCGAAAATTTGAAATGATTGGTGGGGCGTGATGGATTGCTCGGCCCATCCCTGGGCCTCGCCCCTGCGGGGCTCGCTTCGCTCGCGTCCCCGCGATCCAGTCGCGGTGATCGAACCAGGATCAGTCAATCGTCGATGGTTC
>Ga0102944_1000134_pt1 | contig 60263 bp, 55 predicted proteins | sample SalPonD_shore_MG_FD_78172 | JGI IMG/M metagenome (GOLD analysis project Ga0102944, IMG submission 78172) | Salt pond soil microbial communities from South San Francisco under conditions of wetland restoration - Salt Pond MetaG... | ecosystem: Environmental > Aquatic > Marine > Intertidal zone >... | reverse complement strand
CCGGTGCGGAGTCGCCGACGCTGATGACCACCAGCGTCCCGAGCAGGGGACGGGCGCGTTGCAGCATATTCATTTCAACGCGGCGTGAAAGATGCCGAGCACGCGCCGGACGCCCTCGGTCAGGTGCTTGCAGGACAGCGTGGCACCGGAGATGTTACTGATATTCCTGCCCAGTTTCAGTTCATCGCCGTAGTGCTTGCCGGTGAACTGGGCGCGCCAGTCCGGATTGCGCACCTCGCCGCCGTGGGTTTCCCGGTAATCCAGGATCTCCACGCCCAGGACGCCGCCGTTACTGTCCAGGGCCACGGCGTAGGTGATGAACTCATGCTTGCCGTAGACTTCATCTTCCACGAACCAGCCGGCATCTTCACCGTCCTGCAGTACCCGCCAGACCGGTTGTGTGTCCGCAAGCAGGCGCACGTGTGAATAGCGTTCCACCGCGCGCTTCAGCGCAGCGGTCAACTGCAGTGGTTGTGATACGAATTGGTCGGCGTCGGGAAACAGCACTTTCTGTGCCTGTGCCACCGTCAGGTACTGCACCGCATAAGCCGGTTGACCGGCAACCGCGGTGACAACGATCGCGGGCAGGGTCCACCAGTGCAGGTTATTCTCGTACATGCCTTGCCCCTTCAGAAGTTGTAGCCGATTTTGAAACGGAACTCCTGCCGCGTCTTTTCGATGAGATGCAGGCGGGTGTCGGTCTGCCCGGCGTAGGGCGGGCCGCCGCCGCGGATCTGCCGCATCCAGGTGAAGGTGGCCCACCAGGATTTGGCGGCGTAGTGCAGCGACGGTCCGGCATGCCAGGACCAGCGTTCCTGGCCGACTCCCGTTTCGAATTCGGTTTCGTAGAAGGTCTCCAGCCCGACGAACCAGCGCGGGGCGAAGCGGTAGCTCAAGCCCGTACCGGCCCGGAATTCGATTTCCATCTCGGGTTCGGTCGGCCATTCGAAACCCGGGGGCAGGCCGGCGATGGGGGAACGGTCGGCATAGGTATTCTCGTTACTCAGATTAATGACGCTGATGAGCTGATCATCGAGAAAATTCTTCTGGATGAGAAAATCCAGACCGAGGCTGGTGGTGTTCTTGTCCCGCCCGGAGTAGGGATCCAGCCAGCCCCGGGACAGGGACACCTGCCCGGCCAGACCGAAACTGTTGATCAGCGGGCTCAGGAAGCGATATTTGAGCGTGCCTTCCACGCCCGAGAGTTTCGGGCCGAATTTCCTGTCACCGGGTATATAGGCATCAATGAGGATATTCCTGGTGTCGACGGCCAGGCCCTTGAGCGACAGTTTGCCCTGGAAGTTGGACGTGAAGCCGTATTCGAATTCCCCCTCCAGGTCGAAGGCGGAATAATGGCCCGTGCCCTTGCCGCGCCGGTTGGTGACCCACAGGTAGGCCTCTTTCGCCCCCGCCGGCAGCGTCTCCGCGCCGGACAGGTAACCCAGCAGGTTTTCGTCCGCCCGTGCGGGCGTCACCAGCACGGCGGCCAGCAGGCCGGCCAGGAGGCCGGCATTCAGGATCTTCATGGCACAACCCTCCCGTATGCATCATTGCTGGCTGGCTGACCCGGGGAGGGTTGGCTGGCTTGTTGTGGTGCCGGACCGGAGTCCGGCGAGAAACGCCGCTGCGACTTACTTGGTCAGCAGCAGCTTGCCCTGGCGCGTACGGCGCAGCAGGTACTGCACGCCGCCGTGCTCGATAATGACCGTGTCGGTGCCGCCGAACAGCTTGCGGCTGCTGTACACCGGCAGCTCCCGGCTGTCGGCCCGGGGTCCGGTACATGGCGGTGTATTCCGCGAGGGGGAACCAGTGGTGTTTTCGGGCACAGTCCGGTAGTCCGTCGGGTTATAAATGATAATGATTATCATTAAAGTATGTTGCCGGGGCTTTGTCAACACCTGTGCGCCCTGTGGCTCCTACCGCGGCCGTTACGGGGTTTCCCCGCCTGTCAACTCCGACTTCCATGCCTGCATTGAACAGATCCGCCACTGTACCTAGAATGGGCGGAAAATATATGCATACCATTGCCTATTTGTTTGACACCGGAGACACCTGATGAGTAATGCCTGGGATAATGACAAGTTGATTTACGTGGACATGGCCAGTGGTGCCGTGACCACCCGCGAATTCCCCGAAAAATGGAAGCTGCTTGGCGGCCGTGCCCTGTCCGCCAAAATCCTGTTGGAGGAATGTGACCCGGCCTGCGATCCCCTGGGCCCGGACAATGTCCTGGTGCTCGCCCCCGGCGTTATGTCCGGGACCTCCGCGCCCACCTCCGGACGCCTGTCGGTAGGCTGCAAGAGCCCGCTGACCGGCGGCATCAAGGAGGCCAACGCGGGCGGCAATCCCGGCCAGGATATGATGAAGCTGGGCATCCGTGCCATTGTCGTCAAGGGCCAGCCCGGGGATCGTGAGTCCCGCTGGGGGCTGGAGGTGGACGCAGACGGCGCCCGCCTGGTGGATGCCACCGACTACAAGGGCATGTGGAACTACGCCAGCTGCGAGAAGCTGTTCGGCAATTATCCCAAGACCGCTTCGGCCATCTCCATCGGGCCGGCCGGCGAGATGATGCTGAAAGGGGCTTCCGTGGCCTGCACCGACAAGGAAAAGGAGCGCCATCCCGCCCGCCACGCGGCCCGCGGCGGCGTCGGCGCCGTCATGGGTTCCAAGTGCCTGAAGTGGGTGCTGGTGGATCCGGGCAAGGCGCCCGTGCGCAAGCCGGCGGAGCAGAAGCCCTTCAACACCTGGATGAAGGAATTCAGCAAGGACTACCTCAACAACGGTCGCCACGAGACGTTCAAGTGGGGTACCAGCGCCGTGGTGCCGTTCGCCAACATGATGAATACCTTCCCTTACAAAAACCGCACCGAGGGCCAGAATCCCCACGCGGAAGATCTGGACGGGGCAAAGATCGTGGCCAGCTTCAAGGAGCGCGGCGGCGGCATGCATGCCTGCATGAACGGCTGCATCGTCAAGTGCTCCAACGTCATCAACGACAAGGATGGCAACTACGTCACCTCCGCCCTGGAGTTCGAGACCCTGACCCTGCTGGGTTCGTGCTGCGACATCAACAGCTGGGAGGATGTGGGCGACCTGGATCGCCTGTGCGACGAGCTGGGCCTGGATACCATCGAGACCGGCGCCGCCCTGGCCGTGCTCATGGATGCCGGCGGTATGGCCTGGGGCGATGTCGAGAAGGTGAAGGAACTGCTGGGCAAGAAGCTCGAGCAGGGCGACAAGGACGCCTTGCTGGTGGCCAACGGCGCCGCCGCCGTGGGCAAGGACCGTAACCATGCCCGCACACCGGTGGCCCGCGGCCAGGCCATGCCGGCCTGGGATCCGCGCCCGCTCAAGGCGGCCGGCATCACCTATTGCACCAGCGCCATGGGCGCCGACCACACGGCCGGCCTGGTTATCGATCCGGAGGTCAGCGGCGAGGCTGCGGCTGTCGCCTCCCAGCACGTGCAGATCGTCAACGCCGTTACCGATTCCTCCGGGTTCTGCATGTTCCTCGAGCCCACCCTGGATGAAATCCGCAAGTTCTTCAGCCTCTTCTACGGTGACGAGGTCAGCCGCGATCAAATCGCCGACCTGGGCTGGAACTGCCTGGAAGACGAGTGGGAATTCAACCGCCGTGCCGGCTTCACCGAGGCTGACGACGACATGGCCGACTGCCTGAAAGAAGAAGGCATAGGCCCGGATCACTCCCTCAAGTTCGACGTGCCGAAGGACATCATCGCCAAGGCCAAGGTCAAGCAGCCCTACAACGAGGCGCTGTTTTCAACCGGCGCCGAGGGCTGACGCGGATACTGCCGCAACAAAAAACCCCGGCACGGCCGGGGTTTTTTGTTGGTGAATAGTGAATAGTAATTAGTAAAAACGCCTTACACTATTCACTACTTACTATTCACGATTCACCTGCTAAACACTGTTTGGGGTTTAAAAAATTCTTCCCGGATTAAGTATACCCTTGGGATCGAGGGCCTGCTTCAGGGTCCTCATCAGGGCAATTTCCTCCGGCGTGCGTGAGCAGGACAGGTAATCCTTCTTCAGCATGCCGATGCCGTGTTCCGCGGAGATGGATCCGGAATAGTCCTCGATGGTGCGGTAGACGCTATCGTAGATGCCGTGGCGATCCTCTTCCCTGCCGGTAGTGCAGATCACATGCAGATTGCCGTCGCCGATATGGCCGAAAATGAGGATGCGGATATCCGTCAGGTCACGCCTGAGCGTGGTGGTGACGGCGTCCAGGAAGGGCTGCATGCGGCTGATGGGCAGGCTGACATCAAAATTGGCCATGGGCATGAGCAGCGGCGTCACCTCGCCGATGGCGTCGCGAATGGCCCAGAATTCCTCGCTTTCCCGGTTCGACTGCGCAATGACGGCATCGCCGGCGATATCCTCTTCCATGGCGTCGGCCAGCACCGTGGTGAAGCGTTCATAGTCCTGTTCCTGATCGCTGCCCTCTGTCTCCAGCAGCACGTAGAAGGGCCAGGACTCGCCGAACGGCGAACGCAATCCCTCGACATGGTCAAGCATGAAATGGAAGTACTCCGACCACATGACCTCGAAGGAACTCAGCGCCCCGCCCAGCCCGGCGCCGGCCTTCTGCAGCAGCTTCACCACCCGCCCGAAATCCTGCAGGCCGCACAGGGCGGTGCAGCGGCTGGACAGCAGCGGGCGCAGCCGCAGCACCACGCGGGTGACAATGCCGAGAGTCCCCTCCGAACCGATGAACAGGTGTTTCAGATCGTAGCCGGCGTTGTTCTTGAGCATCTTGTTGAGCGATGACACCACGGTGCCGTCGGCCAGCACAGCCTCCAGGCCCAGCACCTGGTTGCGGGTCATGCCGTAGCGGAGCACCTGGTTGCCGCCGGCATTGGTGGATACGTTGCCGCCTATGGTGCACGAACCCCGTGCACCCAGGTCCAGGGCAAAGTGCAAACCGGCGGTCCGGGCCGCCTCCTGCACCGACTGCAGGGGCGTACCCGCCCTGACCGTCATGGTCATGGAATCCGCGTCGATGTCCTCGATACCGTGCAGGCGTTCCAGGGACACGGCGATCTCACCGGCATGGGGGGTGGCACCGCCCGCCAGGCCGGTCAGCCCGCCCTGGACCGCCACCGGCTGGCCGGCGGCATGGCAGGCGTGCAGCATGGCGGCAAGCTCCGCGCTATCGGCGGGCCGCAGCACGGCGGCGGGCAGCTGCGGATTCTCCCGGCTCCAGTCTGCGCTGTAGCGCTCGCTGACGGCATCGCCGCTGAGCACGGCCTTGTCACCTAACTGTTGCCTGAGTTGTGTTATGAGTTCTTCTGTGGACATGTATGCAGTTTACGCTTCGAGCTTACGGGTTAGTAGTGAATCGTGAATAGTGAATGGTGAATAGTAACAGCATGATACTTTTCGCTCTCGGTTAGAGTAGTGGTGATTTGTTTTCACTATTTACTATTCACGATTCACTATTCACCCGTAGTTCCCCGGCATGATGAAATCCCACGCCGGCTTCTCGCTGTCCCGGGGTACCATGATTTCGATCACCGCCGGGCCGTCCCCGGCCAGGGCCTGTTCCAGGACTGGGCGCAGGGCGGCCGGGGAATCGGCACGCCAGGCACGCGCACCGAAGCTTTCGGCGAGGTGGACGAAATCCGGGTTGTGCAGATCCACGCCGAGGGTATTGCCGTCCAGGCGGGCGAGCTGATCGCGGCGGACGTTGCCCCAGCCGCCGTTGTTGAAGACGAGGTTCACCACGCCGATGCGGTACTGCACCGCTGTGGCCAGTTCCTGGACGCCGAACAGGAAACCGCCGTCGCCGCTGATGGAAATCACGGCCCGGTCCGGATTGCCGATCTTGACGCCCAGGGCGGTGTTGAAGCCGTAACCCAGGGTGCCGGGATAACCGCAGGAGATGAAGGTCCGGGGCGCGTACACGGGGAAACCGATCCAGGATGCGTAGCCGGCCTGGCATAGCTCGTCCACGAAAATGCCGTCCCGGGGCAGGACCTCACGGATGATGCGAAGATATTCGAGCTGCGGCTGCACCGACTGTATCTCCCGCTGCACGGTTTCCTTGACGGCCTGGAACTCCGCCTCGCGGGATGGACGATCCCGGAGCGCTCCTTCCAGGTTCTGCAGCAGTAAATGGGTGGTTTCCGCGGCATCGCCGATGAGGGCGGCATCGGCTGGCAGGCGTTCCATCTCCTCCGGATCGATGTCGATGCGGATCAGTTTCAGACCCGGCGGCGGGTTCTGCCAGCGCATGGTCTGCAGTTCCAGCCGGCTGCCGATACCGATGAGCAGATCCGTGTCCTGCCACAGGCGGTAGCCCTCGGCACAGGTCAGACCGTAGGGGGAATCGTTGCCGACCACGCCGCGGCCGCTGCGGAAGGACACCACCGGCGCCTGCAGGCGCCGCGCCAGCTGCAGGATTTCCGCGCCGGCGTCCTGGGCGCCGCCGCCCGTCATGATCATGGGCGCGGCGGCATCGCGGATGAGGGCGACGGCCGCGCCCAGGTCCCGCTGATCCGGCACCGGCGCCGGATCGATCCGGAGTTCCGCTGCATCCCGCACCTCGGCCTCCATGGCCATGATGTCCCAGGGGACTTCCACGGCGGCCGGGCGGCGCCGGCCCGAGAGCATGGCGGTGAAGGCGTCGGCGATCTTCGCCGGTGCCTGGCGCGGGTGATCGATGCGTTCCGCCTGCTTGGTCAGGGAACGCAGGGTGGCGAGCTGGTCCGGGAGTTCGTGCAGGTAGCCGCGGCCGCTGCCTATTCCCGCCGAGGGGACCTGGCCGGTCAGGCACAGTACCGGGCAACCGGCGCCGTAGGCCGTGGCCAGGGCGGCGCTGCCGTTGAGGACGCCGGGGCCGGGTACCACGCAGTACACCCCCGCTTTCCCGGTGGAACGGCTGTAGCCGAAGGCCATCCAGGCCGCGCCCTGTTCGTGCCGGCTGCCGATATAGCGCAGGCGCTCCCGGTGTTCATATAAAGCGTCGAACAGGGCGTAGGTCTGCGCCCCCGGCAGGCCGAATACCGTATCCACGCCGAGCCGCAGCAGTGTCCGGACGACGGCCCGGCCGCCGCTCATGAGAGTCGATTCAGTCATAGACAGCTGATCACCTTAGCATCCATAAAGGGAAAATGCCCCGGGTTAAGTTTTCACCGGTACGAGGATATACTGCCGCGGATTGTTCAGACAACGCAGGCGCTATTAGCAGGATGTTGAAAAACGATTTCCCTATCGTTTTTCAACACGCAAAGCGAAAATGTGATTTCCGCTTTGCTCCATGTTTCAATCGCTTAGTGCGATTGAAACATGCCGGTGCTTCCCTGCACCGGACACAGGCTGTCGAAAAACAGAGTTTTTCAACAGCCTGTTAGCCCGTTCCATGCGACAATTCCCCTATGGCCATCAAGACCATTGCAATCATCGGCACCGGCGATATGGGCAGCGCCGTGGGCCGAGTGCTGCGCGAGCAGGGTTACCGGATCATCACCGATCCCGACGGCAGGAGCGACACCTCGCGCGAACTGGCGCGGCAGGCCGGATTCGAAAATCTGGACGGTCTCGAGGCTGTGGTCAGCGCGGCCGATCTGTTTCTGTCCATCCTGCCGCCGGCGGCGGCCGGCGCGCTGGCGGGGCGCGTCGCGGCCGCGCTCCGTAGCAGCGGCGAAGACCATCTGATCTATGCGGATTGCAATGCCGTCTCGCCCGCCGGCGTGCGCCGCATCGCCGCGCAGCTGGAGGGCGTGTGCGCCGGTTTCGTCGACGCCGGCATCGTCGGGCCGCCGCCGGGAAAATCGCCGCAGCCGACCCGTTTCTACGTGAGCGGCCCCGACGCCGGCTGCATGGCGGAATTGCACGGCAAAGGGCTGGACGTGCGGCCCCTGGGCGCGGACATCGGCCGTGCCTCCGCCCTGAAAATGGCCTACGCCTCCCTCAACAAGGGCACCATCGCCCTGCGCACCGCGGTGCTGATGGCGGCGCAGCGGCTGGGCGTGGGCCGGGAGCTGCAGGAAGAGCTGCAATACAGCCAGGCCGCGGCGTATGAACAGATGTGCCGGAGCGTCCCCTTCCTGGGCGCAGTGGCGCGGCGTTGGGAAGGGGAGATGCACGAAATCGAGGACACTTTCCGCGCCGCGGGCATTACCGGCGACTTCCACGCGGCCGCCGCCTCCATCTACTCGATCCTGGCGGACAGTGAACTGGGCGGGGAGACGCGCGGTGAACAGCCTCAACACAGGGATCTGGAAGCCGCCATCGACATTTTCCTCAGGACCGCTCCGCCGGCTTCCGGCGACCAGAGTTAGTCGGGCCCTTCGTTTCTGATCAGCGTCACCTCCCGGTCATGACCTTTCCGGCGCCGGAGCTGCTGTACAGGGCGCTGACGATCACCTGATGCCCCGGCGTTTGTGTTATGCTTTTTATCTTGCAGATCTTAATGCGTTGAAACAGCGGAAATTCCCATGGCACAACACCACAGACTGATCATCCTCGGTTCGGGCCCCGCCGGTTATACCGCCGCAGTCTACGCCGCCCGGGCAGGACTGGAACCGGTGATCATCACCGGTATCGAGGTCGGCGGCCAGATGACGACCACTACCGACGTGGACAACTGGCCCGGTGACGATGAGGGTGTACTCGGGCCGGACCTCATGGAAAGAATGAAACGCCATGCGGAGCGTTTCGGCACGCAGCTCATCTATGATCACATCGGCGAGGCCGATCTGTCCCGGCGGCCGTTCACGCTGACGGGCGATTCCGGGGAATACAGCTGCGACGTCCTCATCGTTGCCACCGGCGCCTCGGCGCGCTACCTCGGCCTGCCCTCGGAAGAGGCCTTCAAGGGCAAGGGTGTTTCCGCCTGTGCCACCTGTGACGGTTTTTTCTACAAGGGCAAGCCGGTGGCGGTCGTCGGCGGCGGCAATACCGCCGTGGAGGAGGCCCTGTACCTGTCCAATCTGGCTTCCCGGGTCACCGTCATTCATCGCCGCGATCAGTTCCGCGCGGAGCAGATCCTCAGCAACCGCCTGCTGGAGAAGACCGGGGAGGGCGGCAACGTCTGCGTGGAGTGGGACCACGTGCTCGACGAGGTACAGGGGGACGATGCCGGCGTGACGGGTATCCGCATCCGCCACGTGAAGTCCGGTGAAACCAGGGAAATTCCGCTGCACGGGGTCTTCATCGCCATCGGCCATACTCCCAATACCGCGCTCTTCCAGGGCCAGCTGGACATGGACGGAGGCTATATCCGGGTCCAGGGCGGCAGTGAGGGCTATGCCACCCGCACCAGCGTCGAAGGCGTATTCGCCGCGGGGGACGTGGCCGATCCGGTCTACCGCCAGGCCGTCACCTCGGCCGGATCCGGCTGCATGGCGGCACTGGACGCGGAACGATACCTGGTGGAAGCGGAGAGCAGTACCCCGATGAAGCAACAAGCTACAGGCAACTAGCTACAAGTCGAGCCCCGGAAATCAGGCCGAACGTTTTTTGTAGTCGCGGGCCTTGCCGTCACCCTTGAGCCGATCGCCGTAACGCCCCTGAAACTGTTCGCATTGCTGCAGGAATCCCCGCGTGGTATGGGGCATGGGAATGCGGATATTGGCCAGGGCCACGATGATTTCGCAGCCGTCCTGGACCAGCTGCATGCCGCGGCGGCCCAGCGCGGTTTCGCGGCGGGTATGCTGTGACGGCATGGCCGGCCGGGATGAAATGATCTTGTCGGCGGTGCCGACAAAGCGGGGCCAGACCTCGATGATCTGGGTATCCGCGCGCATGGTTTCGGTGGCCAGTTTGGCGCTTTCCGCCAGTTCCCGGATGACGGGGATGATGTTCACGAACATATCCGACTTTTCGAATACATCGGCAAGCTTGTCGGCAATGGCATCCATCTCGCTCATGGTCTGGGCGATCTTGATGTAGCGGGACTCCAGGAACTGCCCGATGGGCATGGTAAAGGCCTTGAACGGTTCCCCCCAGAGTTCGTCCAGCCCTTCCTTGCTGGTCACCGGCCGGATGTATTTGCCGTATTCCAGGGCGCCCATGAAACAACGCCCGCATTCCTTGATGAGCGGATTGTCCGAGGCGACTTTCACGCCCATTTCTTCCAGCTCCACGATACGGGTGAGGATATCCGAGCCGCGGTTCATCATGGCACCGGCGAGCATGGCCGCCAGTACGCGCTTGCGGGACTGATCAGTCTCGGATTCGTAGGCGGTGCGTACTTCTTCCAGGCGCTCGCCGGGGGTATTGATGCCGGATTCGGCGTGGTGGAAAACCCGCCGTGTAAGCTGGTCGATCAGCTGTTTCTTGAAGGCGAGATTATTGGGGAGGGCGTAGTAACGGATCCAGTAGCCATCGTAAAAAATCCGCTCTTCGCCGTCGAAGTTTTTTACTGTCCCGTTTTCAATCTTGTCGAGCATTGCGTCGTGGACGCTCATTCGTCCTTACCTTCAGACAGCAGAAAATTCCCGGGAGTTCTGCCGCCCGGGTTGTACCGGACGGTCTGCCACCGGATCGGGTGGTGCCGGCCGGGTATTCCGGGCGGTGCAACTGTCAGGAGTACAGGGCGGGGAGGGGTCCGAGATCAACGGGGCCCTCGTTTCTGACGCTGAGCTGCCGGGTGGGTTTGCCTTGCTTCATGCGGTGATAAACCCCCAGCGCCCAGAGCGGGAAGTAATGGCTGTAGCCGTGATAGCGCAGGTAGAAGACGCGGGGGAAGCCGGTACCGGTGAATTCCGGTTCCTTCCAGCCGCCGCGTCCCTCGTACTGGCGGATCAGGTAATGGATACCGCGCTCGACGCTTTCGCATTCCAGCTCGCCGATGGTCATCAGGCCCAGCAGCGCCCAGGCGGTCTGGGAAGCGGTGCTTTCGCCCCGCGCCTTGAGGGACGGATCGTCATAGCTGTCACAGCCTTCGCCCCAGCCGCCGTCGGCATTCTGGGCGCTCTTCAGCCACGCCACCGCCTTGCGGATCCAGGGCTGGCTGGGATCCTCACCGAGCGCACCCAGCCCCACCAGCACGGCCCAGGTGCCGTAGATATAGTTGACGCCCCAGCGTCCGTACCAGGCGCCGCATTCCTCCTGGGAGTTGCGCAGGTATTCCAGGGCGTGCGCCACCGGCGGGAAATCCCGGTCATAGCCCAGCATGGCCAGCATCTCCACGCAGCGTCCGGCCAGATCCGGTGTGCTGGGATCCACCAGCGCACCGTGGTCGGCGAACGGAATGTTGTTCAGGTATTCGTAGTAATTGTCGATATCGAAGGCGCCCCAGCCGCCGTCGGAATTCTGCATGCCGATGACCCAGTTCACGGCCTGGGCGATGCGCTTGCGCCTGCCGGGATGCTTGTGGGCGCCGGCGCGCAGCAGCGCCATCACCACCATGCTGGTGTCGTCGATATCGGGATAGAAATCGTTCTCGAACTGGAAGGCCCAGCCGCCGCCGTCCAGTCCCGGCGCCTTGTCCGACCAGTCGCCACGGGTGAAGATCTGCTTGTCGAACAGCCATTCCAGGGCCGGCAGCAGGGCTTCATGATCCTCGTGCAGTCCGGCTTCCGACAGGGCGCTGACGCTGAGGCAGGTATCCCAGATGGGGGAGACGCAGGGCTGCACATAGGTCTTGCCGCTGTCCTCCATGATCAGATCCTCGATCGCCTGCATGCCGCGGGCCATGTCCGGATCGGAAGAGTCGTTGCCCAGCAGCTTCAGGGCCATGACGGCATTGGCCATGGCCGGGTAAATGGCGCCGATGCCGCCTTCGCCGCGCATGTGGTCACGCATCCAGCGTTCGCACTTGCGGCGCGAGGCCGCGCGCAGGGGAGCGGGAATCAGGGGTTCGAGCCGCTTGATGCAGCGGTCCACGAAAATGAAGCTGTTCTTGACGAAATTGCCGCTCGTGTACTGATCAATGTGTTTCAGTTCATGGGGATTTTCGTGGAACAGTTCGGCAATACTCTGTTCAGGCGGTAACGCGTGTACCGGCCGCTGATCGAAGATGACCAGCAGAGGCACGATGACGCAGCGCGACCAGTAGGAAACCTTGCTCAGGTTGAAGATCCACCATTTCGGCAGCCAGATGCACTCGGCGGGCATGGCCGGAACCGTGCGCCACGGCAGCTGGCCGAAGGTGGCCAGGGTGATGCGGGTAAACACATTGGCGTTTTCGGCACCGCCGTGTTTCAGGATCCACGCCCGGGCGCGGGACATGGCTTCCTCGTCGGCGGAACGGCCGTTGAGTTTGAGGGCGAAATAGGACTTGACGGAAGCACTGATGTTACCCGGTCCGCCTTCGTACAGGGGCCAGCTGCCGTCCGGAAGCTGTTTTTCCAGGATGTAGTCAATCAGTTGCTGCCGGCGTTCCTCGCTGCAGGATGTGCCCATGAATTCCTGCAGCAGCAGGTATTCAGCGGGAATGGTGGTGTCGGCTTCGAGTACGAACTGCCAGTAACCTTCCTGTGCCTGTTTCTCCAGCAGTGCGTTGCCGGATTGGGTCAGGGTTTTCAGCAGTGGGTCGGAAACCGGGACGGGGACATAAAATTCGGATTCACCCGTTTTAAGCGTATCGGCGAGTTGTTCCTCCGATACCAACTCGTTATACGTCATTGTTACCCGTTCGTTCATCGTTGTCCTTCACGTTTATTCTTCAGGCGATAGATGTGTGGGTTATCTCGCGGTAACCGGTGCTGCACCATGGCAGACTTCACATCCGATCTTGGTTGATGTTGACCCTACGGCAGGCCGGGGTTCAACTCCATCTGTGAATACCCGGCGGCAACCGACGAGCAGGCCAACGTTGGTCCGGTAAATCATTTCATTCTAGGCTATAGGCCTATATTTTCAAGTGATTTCCTGTATACCCTTGATGCTTGTATGGACTAGTTCAAGTAATTTCTTAACAAGTTCTTAACAGGCATCAACGGCCGGAATCCACAGTGGCATGATCTCCAGGTACCCTGCAGCCTATCCCGGGAATCCCGCCTGTGTGTAAGGTTGGATGCGCGATTTGCGAGCAAGTGCCCAAACATCATGGTGAAATGGGCATTCCAGGGCCGTTTTCAACCCGCTGCACGTCCACGGCCTGGCCTGGGGCGATTTTCGCGCTACCCGTCCGGTAAAGCGGCTATGTTGCGCCGCAATATCGAGGCTGTCAACCGGTGTTAAGGATGGGATCGGCCGCAGGACCATGGTAGAAATACGCGCTGACTGTCGCCGAGGAGACCGCCATGCCGAACCGCATCCTGCCCCTCCTGCTGCTGCTGCTGCCGCCGTGCGTTGCCGCCGCCAAGGACAGCGACGTGCTCTACAACCAGGTGTTTCTGCAGGCCGCCGCCCACCGGCAGGTAGACAATGACCGCCTGGAAGTGCAACTCGCCGCCGAGTCCCGGGGCAAGGATCCCGCCGCCCTGGCCCGCGAGCTGAACGGGATCATGGCGAGGGCGGTCAAGCAAGCCAGGACCGTGGCCGGGGTGGAGGTCAGCACGGGCGCCTACCGCACCTATCCGGTATACCGGGATCAAACCATTATCGCCTGGAATGCTTCCCAGCAGTTGCTGTTGAAAAGCGCGGACATCACCGCCCTGTCGGAACTGACCGGACAACTGCAGCAGCATCTGCAGGTCAAGCAGATGCGCTTTACCGTCAGCCCCGATGCGCGTGAGAAAGCGGAAAACGATCTGATCGGCAAGGCCATGGAGGCGTTCAGGCAGCGCGTGCTGACGGTGCAGAAGCACATGGACGGCAAGCATTACCGCATTGTCAACCTGCATATCAATACAGGCGGACCGCCACCCGTGGTCTACACCGAGCGTGCCATGGCGATGGACAAGCAGGCGGCGCCGGCGGCGGAAGCGGGCACCAGTACCATAACCGTCAACGTCTCCGGCAGCGTGCAGTTTTTCTGAGCGCGTGCCGCGTCTGTCGCAGGCCGTTCCGGAGGCCGGATATCGAACTTTGGCGAGGGCGACCGACCCAATACAGAAACTGTACCCTAATGTGTTCCGTTATCCGCACCGGCCGTCTGCCGGACGGGCGGCGGGCATCCTGCAAACCCGGAGGTCATGACCATGGCATCGATCGAGTCTTCACCGTATCCCCTTGCATTCAGGATCGGTAATGCCAATGAACTGCAGTTCGTTGCCCCGGACCTGGGTGAAATCTCCATACGCACCCAGGCCCGCGCCCTGGAGGGGATGCAAAAGGAGGCCGTGGTCACTTACGGACCGACGGAGACTTCCTGGCGCATGGTCTGTGATGAGGGACCCTACCTGAACGGTACCGACCTGGCCCCCTTTCCCCTGGCCTTTTTCACCGCCGGCCTGGCGGCCAGTTACATGTCGGAGATCATCGCCCTGTTGAACAGGCAGGGTATCGTCTACCGTGACATCAAACTTAGCCAGGACAACCGCTATGGCATGGAAGGATCCGCCCTGAAGGGCACCATGACGGGATCGGCCCTGCCGGTGGACCTGCAGGTCAGGCTGGACACGGACGCGGACAAGGCCACCATCGAGGACATCGTCAAGACCGCCGTGAGATCATCCCCCGCCGGCGCCCTGTTGCGGAGCGAACTGCAGAGTGAATTTTCCCTGACGCTGAACGGCGAACAGATCGAGACCGGCCGTGTGGCGCGGATGCAGGAGCCGGCGGAACCGGGGCCCGAAGGTTTTGACACGGCGGTGCCCACCAATGCCGAAGTACTGCCGTCGGACATTATTACCAAGCTGGAATCCACGGAAACGCTGCACGGCGTCGCCGGCGGGGCCGGTACCAGCCTGGCCGCGGAACAAAAGCGGATCCTGCACGTGAACGGCCTGTGCACCCTGCGCGGGGACGGCGTCAAGGAGATCCGCACCCAGCTGTTCAGTCCCATCGGCAGCGTCTTCCGTTTCCTGTCCGACGACAGCCGCCGCCTGGAAGGGCTGGAGCGCGCGCCTTCGGGCCTGGTGCTGCTGTCGGCGGGCATTGCCTTCTGTTACCTGACGCAGCTGGGGCGCTATGCCCACATCGTGAAAAAACCCCTGGCCGGCTACTCCCTGATCCAGGACACCCGTTTCAGCCTGCCGGAGGTGTCCGGACGCAGCGGCGCGGCCACCACGGCTTCGCCGGTGAAAACCCATGTCTATATCGAAGGCCCGGATGTGGATGGCGACTACGCGCGTACCCTGGTGGATATGGGCGAACAGACCTGCTTTTTGCACGCCGCCTGCCGTTCCAGCGTGGAAACACACATCACCCTGGATGGAACTTCAGTGAACAGTAAGTAGTGATTCGTAGATGGTGAAGTGCGGGAATAATCCTGTTTTTTGCCGAGGCTGTTTCGATTATTGTGGTTTGTTCGAGAAGGTTCCATTATGACTACGCGAATTGAGCGATTGACGAGGATTCTGTAATGGCCGAAAAGTACAAGACGCTTCTGTTTGACTGCAGCGACGGCGTGGCGACGGTGACGCTCAACCGTCCCGAAAACGCCAATGCCATGAACGTCGAGCTTATGCAGGAACTGCTCGCGGTCGCCAATCTCTGTGACGAGGATGCGGCGATACGTGTGGTGCTCATCACCGGCACAGGCAGGTATTTCTCCGTCGGCGGGGACCTGAAGGCTTTCTATTATGCGGAAGGTGGCGCGGGGCACAGCGTCAAGGAAGCTACCGCCTTCTTTCATCCGGCGCTGGCCCGTTTTGCGCGAATGATGAAACCCCTGGTGGTGGCCGTCAACGGCACGGCAGCCGGAGCCGGCCTGAGCCTGGCGATACTGGGTGATTACGTGATTGCCGCGGATACCGCCAAATTCACCATGAGTTATACCCGCGCGGGCCTGTCGCCGGACGGCGGGGCAACCTTCCTGCTGCCTCGCCTGGTAGGCCTGCGCAGGACACAGGAACTGATGTTGATGAACAAGGTGCTCACCGCCGAACAGGCCCTGGAATGGGGCCTGATCAATGAAGTCGCGCCGGCCGCCGGCCTTGAAGAGGCGGCATCCGGGATAGTTCATGAATTCGCCCGGGGACCGACCCGTGCATTCGGCAGCGTCAAGCAGTTGCTGATGGAATCGGCATCGGCCAGCCTGGAAACCCAGATGGAACGGGAAGCGCGTGCGATCGCACGCAATGCCCGGGGCGGTGAAGGTCAGGAAGGCATGGCGGCCTTCCTGGACAAGAGGCAGCCCGATTTCACCGGGAAGTAAAATCCGCCGCCGCCCGTTTGCAGCATGATTGAACGAATTGTTTTTTTATTCTTTGTGTTCCTCTGTGGCCTTATGAGCTGTTTGTCAATCGGGGTAGCAAGTCATGTCTGAGCAGCGCCGTTACTACGAAGACCTGGAAGAAGGCCTGGTGGAAGAGTCTTCCCCTTATACCGTCACGGCGGAGGAAATCCTGGAATTTGCCTCCCGCTACGATCCCCAGTACTTCCATGCCGATTCCGAAGCGGCCAGGAGTTCCCGCTTTCAGGAAGCCATTGCTTCGGGGATCCAGATCATGGCGATATGGCGGCAACTGGACCACGAAATCGCCCGCGATATCGCCTGGATCTGCGGCGTCGCCTGGGACGAGGTGAAATTCCCCTGTGCGCTCCGCGCCGGAGATACCGTCTTTGCCCGGGCAAAATGCCTGAGCAAAAGGGTGTCAAAGAAGGATCCGACCCGCGGTGTGGTGATCTACGAATACAGCCTGATCAATCAGAATGACGAGATCGTGTGGTCGTGCATAAGCACCAACCTGGTCGAGCGGCGTGAGGTGGAAAGCGGGGAAAGAAAGACGTATGGCCGCTAGCCGGCCTTGGGCAACAGCCGGCGAATGCTGTCTTCCAGGAATTCCAGGAGCAGGGTTTCGTCCTGTTTCTTGTAGTGGGTCAGGTGGCTGATGGCGATGCCCTCCATCAGGCGTTGAGTCAGGCTCAGGGCAAGATCAAACGCCTTTTTGTCGGGCTGCCATTCCGGAAACAGTTCCCGGGCGGTGTTGTACCATACTTCATCAAAGGCTTTTTGTGCCGGCCTCAGAATGTCCGCCAGTTCCTTGTCTATCCGCGCGGCGACGGACAATTCGAAAAAGGCCACGAACAGGGGATGGGTGACATGGGCGTAATACGACTCCATGGCCATTTTCACCTTGTCCGCATCCGGCGGAATATTGGAAACGGATCTGTGGAATGCACGCAGGCGCTTCTGGTGCAGGTGATCCACGGCGGCGCGAATGATATCGATGCGGGACGGAAAATGATGCAGGGTTGCGCCGCGGGACAGTTTTGCCTTTTTGGCAATCTCGGTGGTGGTGGTATTGGCGTAGCCCAGCTCGGCGATGCAGCGGATAGTGGCATCCAGTATCTGGTCGCGGGTGGTGGAACTCTTGTGTGCCTGCCAGCCGGCATCGCCGGGGCCTTTCGGTACGCTGGCCGTACTTTTTTTTGTGCTTTCGGTTTCCAACGTATCTGTCATTGGCTGCTTTGCTTACGACGCTGGCTAAGGTGTGTGAGGAGATATGCGATGTTGACTTCAAAACAGCATATTTAACTGAAGATTATACCTATTGCCGTACTTCTTTGCTACCCTGACTGAGCCGGAACCAGCCGGATTTGTGACCGGCATTCAACATTTATCGATAACAATAAGGGGAGGTAAGCAATGGGAAGGGTAAGCGGTAAGGTAGCCCTGATCACCGGTGCTGCAGGCGGTCTGGGCAGAAGTGATGCATTGGCGCTGGCACGGGAAGGCGCGCGTGTCATGGTGACCGATGTCAGTGAAGATGTCGCAAAAGTCGTTGATGAAATTGAAAAAGCGGGCGGCGAGGCAGCCTCGTTGATACATGACGTCAGGGATGAAGACCAGTGGGTATCCACCATTGCCGCCGTGGAGGAAAAATTCGGCGGCCTCGACATCCTGGTGAACAATGCCGGTGTGGTGATCGTGGCAACGCCGGAGACCACCACCCTGGAGCAGTTCCGCTTTGCCAACTCCGTCATGAGTGAAGGAGTCTTTCTCGGTTGCAAGCACGCCATACCCGCCATGCAACGCCGGGGTGGGGGCTCCATCATCAACATGTCTTCCATCGCCTCGCACCTGGGCTATCCCGTGTTTTTCGCCTATACCGCCGCCAAGGGCGCGGTCCGGGGGATGACCAAGTCCATCGCCGTGCACTGCCAGATGAACGGCTATAACATACGCTGCAACTCCATCCACGCCGGTGCCATCGATACCGCCATGGTGGCGCAAGCCTTCAAGGAAATGGGTGCGGAGCTTCCCGGCGAGGACGATCCCGTCGGCCTGGGCAAGCCCGAGGATATCGCCAACCTGGTGCTCTACCTGGCCAGTGATGAATCGGCTTACGTCAACGGCGCCGAAATGGTCATCGACAATGCCCTGAGCATCCAGTAGCCGGTCGCCGGTGTTTTTTTGGGGTAATAAAAAACAATCATGCTTGTTTCTTTTCTGCCGGGATGGTGTTATACTTCCGGTGACCCTGGAAAGCCGAGGGAGGAGTTTTCATGCCGGCGGACTCAAGGCCGTCCGGCTGATCCTGCGTTGCTGTAACGTGCAGGGTTCCGGCCCTGAAAATGATCAAAATTTCCGGGAGACTGCCTCCACGGTCCGTTAGCAGTACGCAACGACCAGGAGTGGGGTGCGGCTCCCGCATCACCTGTTCGGGAGGGGATCACTATGGAACTGGGACTTAAAGGCAAAAAAGCGATTATCACGGGCGCAACCCGGGGTATCGGGCGTGCCATTGCCGAGACGCTGGCCAGGGAAAAAGTGGACATCGGCTTCTGCGCCCGCGACGAGGAGCAGGTCAAGGATACCGTGGCCGCCCTGGAGGATCTGGATGTCAAGGCGGTAGGCAAGTCCGTCAATGTCCGCGACAAGGACGAATACGAAGCCTGGCTCAAGGAAACCGCCGAGGCACTGGGTGGCGTGGACATCTTCGTGGCCAGCGTCAGCGGCGGCGGCGGCATGGATTCCGAGCGCAACTGGTGGCGCAATTTCGAAATCGACGTACTGCACACGGTGCGAGGTTGCGAGGCCCTGCAGCCTTTCCTGGAGGAATCCGAGGCAGCTTCAGTCGTCATTATTTCATCGACCAACGCCGTCGAGTTTTTCGCCGGTCCCATGGGCTACAACGCCATGAAAGGCGCGCTGGTCAATTACAGTTCCCAGCTGGCGCAGTTCATCGGCGGCAAGGGGATACGCGTCAACTCGGTTTGTCCCGGACCGGTGTACTTCGAAGGTGGCGCCTGGGAAATGATCGAGGGTACCAACCCCAAGTTTTTTGAAAGCACCATGCGCAAGTTTCCGAGCAAGCGCATGGTGAAGCCCGAGGAAGTCGCCCGCACGGTGGCGTTCATCGCCAGCCCGGCGGCCAGTGCCATCACGGGCGTCAACCTGGTGGTGGATAACGGCTACACCAAGCGGGTGCAGTACTAGGACCCGAAGGCGGAAACACTGATGCAGCGTACCAAGGTGCATTTCGTTTGTGGTGGCAAATACCATGACTTCGATTTCGCCCGGCTGGAATTGTTGAAACTGCTGGCCGAAGACGAAGGCTTCCGGGTGAGCGTCGCCCCGGATTACCGGGACACCGATTTGATCCGGAACGCGAACGCCCTCGTTACCTATACCTGCGAAGTGATCCCCACGGAGGAGCAGCAGGACGCGCTGGCCGATTACCTCAATGCCGGCCGGCGCTGGTTTGCCCTGCACAGCACCAATTCCCGCCTGAAATATATCAAGGGTAAAGGCTGGGACGCGCCCCGCGATGCACCGCGCTTCATGGAGATGCTGGGCAGCCAGTTCATGGCCCATCCGCCGATACAGCCCTACATGGTGAGCCCCTGCGTAACCGATGATCCCCTGGTGGCGGGCATCGAGCCGTTTGAAGCGGATGATGAGCTCTATCTCTGCGAATTCCACGGTGAACGCCGGGACCTGATGACGACCGAGTTCTCGGGCAAGGCGGAGGGGTTCATCCACGACGACTGGACCGGCTACGGCAGCGTTCCGGTCATGTACCTGCATCCCTGGGGCAGGGGCGAGGTCCTCTATCTCAATCTGGGGCATGCCCGCGGCAAGTACGACATGCTGCCGATCATGGAGGAATATCCCCAGGTCGAACGGGGCAGCTGGAAGCAGCCGGGTTTCTACGAGCTGCTGCGCCGGGGCATGCGCTGGATGGTCGGTGAAGTGCATTGATGATCAGGGAATATTGCTATGGCGGCTAAACAGGAAAAGGCGATAACCGGGGACGGCAAGACGCCCCTGGAGAAATACCCGGATCCGGAACTGGGATCCGGCGTGATTCCCAAGGAGCGCTATACCTCGCCCGAATTCATGCGGCAGGAGTGGGAAAAGATCTGGACCCGGGTCTGGCTCATGGGCGCCCTGGAGCAGGATCTGCAGGAGCCCGGGGATTATGTGGTCACGGAAATCGGTCCCGAATCGATACTCATCGTGCGCCAGCAGGACGGCGGCGTGCGTGCCTTTTACAACGTGTGTCAACATCGCGGCAACCTGCTGCGGCCGGAGGGAGTCGGCAGCGCGGAGTCCTTCCAGTGCGCCTATCATCACTGGGAATACCATCTCGACGGCAGTTTCAAGCGTATCCCGGACGAGGAAACCTTTCCCCAGGGACGCCCCTGCAAGGGTCTGGAGGAGATCCCCTGCGACACCTGGGGCAGCTGGGTCTGGTTCAGTCTGAATCCCGACGTCGAGCCGCTGGCGGAATATCTCGAGGAGATCCCGCAGCACCTGGATCCCTATCACTTCGAACGTATGGCGTTGACCCGCGACGTGACCGTGGAATGGGACTGCAACTGGAAGACGTCGGTAGACGCCTTCAATGAGAGCTACCACGTCCAAGGCATTCATCCCCAGCTCCTCTGGCACCTGGATGATCTCAATATCCAGATCGACTGCTTCAACCGCCATAACCGCTACCTCATTCCCTTCGCCACCCTGAGCCCGCGCATCAACAGGCCCAATACCATCCCCGACGGCATAAAAATGCTGATGAAGGATGCGGGCATGGATCCGGCGGACTACGAGGGCAAGGTCACCGACGTGCGCGGGGACCTGCAGAACTGGAAGCGGGACAAGGGGCCCGGCCTGGGCAAGGATTACTCGGATCTGCACGACGAGCAGCTGACCGACGACTATCATTACCTGATCTTTCCCAACCTGACGCTGAATACCCATGCGGACGATTACTGGATTTTCCGCCAGCGTCCCCATGCCACCGATCCGAACAAGATGTATTTCGACATCATGACCTTCGCGCTGGTGCCCGAAGGCGAGGAATGGCCCGAGCGTCCCGAGCACAAGCAGTTCAGGCACGGTGAAAAAAGTATCGGACTCGTGCTCAACCAGGACGCCTATAACCTGCCGGGCGTGCAGCATGGCATGCAGAGCCGCGGGTTCAGGGGCCTGTGGCTGGGCAACCAGGAGCTGCGCATCAGGCATTTTCACAAGGTCATCGACGATTACATTTACGGCCCCGGCAAGAAACCGGAAGGCGCCCTCTAGGTATTCACTGATAACCGACGATTTATTGGAGTGACAAAGTGGCCGAGCTGAGCCGAGAACAATTGCTGCATGCCTACCGGCAGATGAAGACCATCCGGGAATTCGAGGAACGCCTGCACCTGGAAATCCAGACCGGCGAGATACCCGGCTTTACGCACCTGTACGCGGGCCAGGAGGCGGTGGCCGTCGGCGTGTGCGAACACCTGGACGATCACGACTATATCGTCAGCACCCACCGGGGCCACGGCCATTGCATCGCCAAGGGTTGTGACGTCATCGGCATGATGAAGGAGATCTACGGACGCGCCGACGGTCTGTGCAAGGGCAAGGGCGGCTCCATGCACATCGCCGATTTCGACAAGGGCATGCTGGGCGCCAATGCCATCGTCGGCGGCGGCCCGCCCATCGCCGTCGGCGCCGCCATCGCCTGCAAGCGCCGCGGCCAGGGGCATGTCAGCATCGCCTTCGGCGGCGACGGTTCCTGCAATCAGGGCACGGTATTCGAGGCCATGAACATGGCGGTGGTGCTGCAGGTGCCGGCCATCTTCGTGTTCGAGGACAACGGCTACAGCGAGCACACCGGTGCCTCCTATGCCGTGGGCTCCGGGGACATCGCCGGCCGCGCCGCCGGTTTCGGCATGCCGGCGGTGAAATGCGACGGCTCCGACTTCTTTGCCGTCTACGAGACCATGGGCGAGGCCATAGCACGCGCCCGCAAGGGCGGCGGTCCCAGCGCGGTGGAATGCACGATTACGCGCTTCTACGGCCACTTCGAGGGCGATCCCCAGAACTACCGGGCCAAGGACGAAGTGCAGCGCTTCCGGGAAACCAGGGATTGTCTCAAGAATTTCCGCAAGTCGGTGGAGCAGAAGGGACTGCTGGAGACGGCCGACCTGGATCGCATCGATGGTGAAGTGCTGGAACTCATCGAGGAAGCGGTGCGGGAAGCCAAGGCGTCGCCACCGCCGAAGCCGCAAGATGTACTGACCGACGTCTATATCAACTACGCGTGAAAGGTAAATCGTAATGCCTGTTATTTCATTTCGTGATGCCGTGAACCAGGCCCTGCACGAGGAGATGGCCCGGGATCCGGACGTTATCCTCCTCGGCGAGGACGTCTCCGGCGGCGCCGGGGGCAGTTCCGGCACGCGGGACGCGGCCGGTGGTATCTTCGGCGTATCCAAGGGCCTGATCACGGATTTCGGCGAGGACCGGGTTCTCGACACGCCCATTTCCGAGTCCGCCATAGTCGGCGCCGGCGCCGGCGCGGCCCTGGCCGGCATGCGCCCCATCTCGGAAATCATGTTCGCCGACTTCGTCGGCGTGTGCATGGATCAGATTTACAACCAGATCGCCAAGTTCCGCTACATGTTCGGCGGCAAGACGCGCTGCCCCATTGTCATCCGCACCGCCACGGGCGCCGGCATGAACATGGGCGCCCAGCACTCCCAGACCATTTATAACCTGCTTACCGCCGTGCCCGGCCTCAAGATCGTCGTGCCCAGCAATGCCTATGACGCCAAGGGGCTGTTGAAGAGCGCCATCCGCGACGACGACCCGGTTGTGTTTTTCGAGCACAAGGCCCTGTACCCGCGCAAGTGCGAGGTACCGGAAGAGGAATACCTCGTGCCCATCGGCGAGGCGGCCATGACGCGCGAGGGGGACGACGTCACCGTGGTGGCCATAGGCCGTATGGTCGTATTCGCGGAAAAGGCCCTGGACAAGGTGAAGGCCGACAACATCAGCGCCGATCTGATCGATCCGCGTTCCCTGTCACCCCTGGACGAAGAGATGATTTTCGAGAGCCTGGAGCACACGGGCCGCCTGGTGATCGTCGATGAATCCCCGCCACGCTGCAGCGTGGCCTCGGACATCGCCGGCATCGTCGCCAGCAAGGCCTTCGCCTCGCTCAAGGCGCCGGTAAAACTGGTTACGGCTCCGCACACGCCCGTGCCCTTTGCCCGGGAACTGGAACGGGCCTACGTGCCGGGCCCGGATCGCATCGAGGCCGCCATCCGGGAAGTGATCAATGAGTGATATCTACCCGGTCACGGTGCCCAAGTGGGGCATTGAAATGCAGGAAGGGACCATCGTCGGCTGGTATGCCGGCGAGGGTGACACAGTAAGCAAGGGTAACGATCTGGTCGATATCGAAACCGACAAGATCGTGAATACCATGGAAGTCCCGACGGACGGTGTCTTCGTCCGGCGCCTGGTGGAAGAGGGGGATACCCTCAAGGTCGGCGAACTGCTGGGTGTGATCGCGCCGGCAGGAACCGACGCCGGCGCCATCGACGACTTTATCGCCGGCTTCAAACCGGCCGATGCCTCCTTCGGTTACGAAGACGAAGAACCGGCGCCCGCAGAAGCGCCCGCCCCGGCACCGGCCGAAGCACCCGCCGCACCCGCGGCCAAAGCGGATGCCGGCGGCAAACCCAAGGTCAGTCCCGCCGCCGCCCGCCGGGCCCGGGAGCTGGACGTGGACCTGAGCCAGGTCCAGGGAACGGGACGGGGCGGCCGCATTTCCACGGAGGACGTGGAAGCCTGGGCCGCCAGCCGCGGCGAAGACGCCGCGGCGGAAGCCGCCGACTTCGAAACCCTGCCCATGAGCGCCACCCGCAAGACCATTGCCAAACGGCTGGTGGAAGCCAAGCAGCAGATCCCCCATTTCTATCTCAGCATGGACATTAACATGGAGGCGGCACTGGCCCGGCGCCAGTCCCTCAAGGACAGCGGTACGGCGGTGTCCGTCAACGACGTTATTGCACGGGCCACGGTCCTGGCCCTGCAGGAACACCCGGACATGAACATTCATGTCGTCGGTGACGACATTCACCGTTTTACCGATATCAACCTGGCCGTTGCGGTGGCCACGGACCGGGGGCTGATGACGCCGGTCATTCACGGGGCCCAGTCCCTGTCGCTGGTCGATCTGTCGCAGCAGGCCCGTGCCCTGGCCGGCAGGGCACGGGACGGCAGCCTGTCGCGGGAAGAGGTCGGCAACGGAACCTTCACCCTGTCCAATCTCGGCATGTACGGCCTGAGCGAGTTCACGGCCGTCATCAATCCGCCCCAGGGCGCGATCCTTGCCGTGGGCGGTCTCGACGATCGCGTGATCATGCGGGAGGAGAAGCCCGCAACGGCCCGTTTCCTGCGCGCCACCCTGTCCTGCGATCACCGTGCCATCGACGGCGCCCTGGGGGCGCAGTTCCTGGCGACCCTGAAATCCGTACTCGAAGCCGGCGACGGGCTCTGAGCGCGGAGACGCCGACCATGACCGGATTCCAGGCCCCGCCCGTCGCCGATCGGGGCACGCGTTTCTGGCATGTATGCATAGTCGTCAGGGATATGGACGTGATGCACGGGTTCTACACCGATGTGCTCGGTCTGACCCAGAGCACGGACCTGCACCTGGTGGATCCGGAGACCGTTGCCATGGCGAACGGTATGCTGGCCCTGCCCGGTTTCGACAGGCTTACCGGTATAAAAGGGACCAACGTCAGAGTCCGGCATTATTCCGCGCCCGGCGCGGAAAACTGCCTGGAGGTACTGTACTTCCCGGATCATACCGCGGAGTCCGTACCGCAGGCGCTGAACCAACCCCTGGGCTGGAACCACATGGGACTCGAGGTTGCCGATCTGGACGCAGTCATCGACAGGATCAACCGGCATGGCGGTGTCACCCTCATGGGCGAACCGTCGGTCCTGCTCGGCGGCCACCGTTACCTGCTGCTCAAGGATCCGGAAGGCAATGTCATCGAGCTGTACCAGCCGGCGGCATAAGATTTTAACAACCCTGAGGCGGAGAAGAATGCGCGACATCGTGACTGTTTTGGGCCTGATGCTGACGGGGCTGCTCGCCGCCGGAAGCAACGCCGGTTTTATACCGGCCGCCAGCGCCGCCGTATCGAAGCAGGATCTGGCCGCGGGCAGCACGGACAAGCAACGTTTTGACAACATGCGCGGGCGCAAGGCCGCCACGGACGCGGATGCCGGCGCTGCCGTCTATGCGCAGCATTGCGCGAAATGCCACAGTGCCGGTGTGCCCCGGGCTCCCGACAAGTCCTTCCTGGAAATGATGCCCGGCGACATGATCCTGCGCGCACTGAATGCCGGCGTCATGCAACCCATGGCCGCGGGACTGACCCCGAAACAGCGCCGCCAGGTGGCGATATTCCTGGGCGGAAGCATAGAGACTACCGAAGCTCATCCGCCGCTGGCCTGCAAGGCTGGACAGTCCCCGTTCGATTACGACGATCCTCCCTTCGCGCAGGGCTGGGGCATCGATCGGGAAAACACGCGCTTCATCCCGGCATCCGTGGCCCGGTTGCCGGCGGACAAGATCCCGCAGCTCAAACTGAAATGGACATTCGCCTATCCCCATGCCAATCGCGCCCGCTCGCAGCCGAGCTTTGCCGGCGGTGCGGTGTACGTGGGCAGCCCCGACGGCACGGTGTACGCCCTGGATGCTGACACGGGCTGCATGCGCTGGTCGTTCCGGGCTTCCGCGGAAATACGCACCGGCATCACCATTACGCCGTGGCGGGCGGGAACGAAGCCGGACCACCGCATCCTCGGCTATTTTTCCGACATCCTGGCCCGGGTCTATGCGGTGGATCTCACCACCGGCAAACTGGTCTGGAAAACCAAGGTGGACCCGCATCCCACCGCCACCACCACCGCCCAGCCGGTGCTGTACCAGGGCCGCATCTACCAGAGCGTGTCCTCCCTGGAGGAAGCCGCGGCCGCGGATCCGGACTATGCGTGCTGCACCTTCCGCGGTTCCGTTGTGGCACTGGACGCCGGGACCGGCAAGATGCAGTGGAAGACGTACAGCATCCCGCAAAAATCCCACAAGGTGGCGCACAACGGCAAGACGCACTACACGCCGTCGGGTGCGCCGATCTGGAACAGCCCGACCGTGGATACCCGACGTAACCTGCTCTACGTCGGTACGGGCGGCAATTATTCTTCCCCCGCCACGGACACCAGTGATTCCATCATCGCCCTCAGGCCCGGGGACGGCAGCGTGGTCTGGACCCGGCAGACACACCAGGGGGACGCCTGGAACGTGGCCTGCATGCCCATGATGAAAAACCACCATAACTGTCCCAAGGAAGACGGACCCGATGTGGATTTTGCCTCACCGCCGCTGCTGATCCATGGCAGCGACGGCGACATTCTGGTGGCCGGACAGAAGTCCGGCGATGTCTGGGGCATCAATCCGGATAACGGCTCCCTCATCTGGCATACCAAGGTGGGCCGGGGCGGCAACCAGGGCGGCATTAATTTCGGCATGGCCGCCAGCAACGGCCGCGTCTACGTGCCGGTGGCGGACTTCGATGACCACATGCTGCCCCTGAAGGACGCACGCCCGGGTCTTTACGCCCTGGACGCCTTCACCGGCAAATACCTGTGGCGCGCGCCCGCGGACAACGTCTGCGCCAAGCGCGGCGACAACTGCGACCCGGGCATTTCCCAGGCCATCACGGCCATTCCCGGCGCGGTGATCGCGGGACACCTGGACGGCCGCCTGCGGGCCTATGCCGCGGACACCGGCAAGGTGCTCTGGGAGTACGATACCTGGCGTGACTTCAAAACCCTGTCCGGCGCAACCGCGCGGGGCGGCTCCTTCAGCGGAGGCAGCGGGCCCATGGTGGTGAACGGACGGCTGTATGCCAATTCCGGTTACGGCATCTATTTCCACATGCCCGGCAATGTACTCCTGGTCTTCGGTTTGCCCGGCGGGCAATGAGTCCCTAGAACGTGACCTCCGCCGCGCGTCCCGTCGAATCATTTGAGATTGCTGTCGACGATGAAGTCCTGAACGATCTGGAACAGCGGCTCAGGCACACGCGTTTTCCGCTGGATGTTGACAACCGTGACTGGAAGTACGGCACCGACATCGAATATCTGAAGGAGCTGGTGAGTTACTGGCTGGAAGAGTACGACTGGCGCGCGGTTGAAAGGGAGATCAACGGATTCAAGCATTTCCGCACGGAAATCGATGGCTGTCCCGTTCATTTTATTCATGCAAAAGGGAAGGGACCCGATCCCGTCCCGATCATTCTCACCCACGGCTGGCCCTGGTCATTCTGGGATTTCAGGGACGTTATCGGTCCCTTGTCGGACCCGGAAGCTCACGGCGGCGATGCGGCGGATGCCTTTGACGTCATCGTCCCGTCGTTACCGGGCTTCGTTTTCTCGACACCGTTGCGGCGTACGGGTATCAATTACTGGCGCACGGCGGATCTGTGGGTAAAACTGATGTCCGATGTCCTGGGCTACGAACGGTTCGCGGCCCAGGGCGGCGACTGGGGTTCCATCATCACCGCGCAACTGGGGCACAAGTACGCCAATCGCATGATCGGTATCCATCTCAGTCTGTGCTTTCCCATGGACTTCTTCGACAACGGCATTCCCGGGGAAGATGCCTACGCCGATGACGAGAAGCACCTGTATCAACACACCGTGTCCCGCATGCAGCAGGCGACGAGTCATGTAGCCGTACAGTGCACCGACCCCGAAACACTTGCCGCGGCCCTGCATGATTCCCCGTCGGGCCTGCTGGCATGGTTGCTGGAGCGCAGGCGCAACTGGAGTGACAGCGGCGGCGACGTGGAGAGCGTTTTCAGCCGGAACGATCTGATCACCCTGGCCATGCTGTACTGGGTTACCGATTCGTTCGTGACGTCGGCACGTTTTTACTGGGAATCGGCTCACGATACCTGGAAACCGTCCCATGATCGGACCCCGGTCGTGGAAGCGCCCACAGCCATTGCACTCTTTCCCGAGGAATTATGCCTCATGCCGAAACGCTTCATGGAAACCTATTACGATCTGCGGCAGCTTACCTCCATGCCCCGCGGCGGACACTTCGCCCCCGCGGAACAGCCGCAACTGCTGGCCGAGGACGTGCGCAAATTCTTCCGTACACTCAGGGAGGCGGCCTGACATGATCAAGGCACTCGCCGGCAGCGGGCCGGTACAGATCGCCTATCACGTACCCAATCCGGAAGCGGCCGCGGCGGAGTATGCGAAGTCGTTCGGGTGGGGGCCCTTTTACGTGATGCGCCATATCCCCCTGGAGTTTTGCCTTTACCGCGGCCGCGACGCCGAGTTCGATCATACTTCCGCCTACGGCCAGGCCGGCAGCGTCATGATCGAGTTCATCACCCAGCACGGCGACGGGGCCTCGGCCCTGCGGGACATGTATGCAAAGGAAGAGACCGGCATTCACCATGTCGCGTATTTCGTGCCGAACCTGGAAGGTGCGTTGAAGGAATTCCGGAAACGCGGTTACGAAGTGGCGCTGGAGGCCCGCACCGTCACGGGGGTGGATTTCGCCATGGTGGATACCGTTGCAGCACTGGGGCACATGCTGGAACTGTATGAACAGCGCGATGACCTGGAGAAGTTCTACGGCTACGTACGACACAAGGCGCAGGACTGGGACGGCAAAAAGCCCGTGCGCCTCATGAATAACTGAATAAACCAGTAACCGGAGGGGCAATATTATGAACAGGCTGGAAGGCAAGGTCGCGGTCATTCTCGGCGCCGCAAGCAGGGACAACATGGGGCAGGATATGGCCCGACTCTTTGCCGAGGAAGGGGCGAAAGTAGTCGTGGCGGGCCGCCACGAGGAGGAACTCGTAAAGCTGGCCGGGGAAGTCGGGGGGACACCCGCCCTGTGTGACATTACGCAAAAAGCCGAGGTCGAGGCTCTCGCCCGCACAGCCGTGGACACCTACGGCCGGGTGGACGTTGCCGTCAACTGCACCGGCTGGGGGTTGCTGGAAAAACTCCTGAAGACCACGGAGGAGCAGCTGGACCAGCTCTATGCCCTGCACATCAAGGGCAGCTTCTTTTTTCTGCAGAGTTTCACAGAGACCATGACGGAATCCGGCGGCGGTTCCATCATCCTGGTTTCCTCCGCCTCCACCTACTGCACCATATTTCATCATGGCGCCTACATCGGCACCAAGGCCGGCGCCGACGCGCTCATGCGCTGCTTCGCCAACGAGTTCGGCCGCAAGGGCATCAAGGTCAATTCCATTGCTCCCGGGTTGACGTCCACGCCCATGACCGAGAAGGAAGTAAACATGCCGGGTCTCAAGGAGAGGTTCCTGAACGAGTATCCCCTGGGCCGCATCGGCACCACCCGGGACGTCTCCAACGCGGCCCTGTGGCTGGCCAGCGACGAGAGTTTCGTCACCGGCCAGGTAATGCAGGCCAACGGCGGCCTGACCCTGCGCCGCAACCCGCTGCCCTGGGAAATCAATGCCGCCATGAAAGCCGCCGCGGAACAATCCTAGCGGGCCCGGAGAAGCAACCGCCGGAACGCGTCCGGCGTTGCCCTTATCAGTCCTGCGCCGGCAGGGTCGAGCGCAGGGCTCCCTCGAGGAAATCCAGAAGCGGTTCGTTGTTACAGTCCCGCGAACCGGTCAGCCTGCAGATGGCCATGCCTTCCATCAGCGTCTGCGCCAGGTTCAATGCCAGTTCCAGGGCCTGCGGATCATTTTTCCATTCCGGGAAAACCTCGATCGTGGTCTGATGGAGAGCCTCTTCGAAAGCCTGCTGCGCCGGGCGCAGCACGGCTTCCAGCTCGCTGTCGTTGCGTGCGGCTACGGAAAGTTCGAAGAAGGCCACGAACAGGGGGTGGGTAACGTGCTGCCAGTAGGCTTCCGCGGCCATGCGCACGCGGTTGCCGCCTTCGGGCAGGTTTTCCGCGGCCTTGCGGAAGGCCCGGAGGCGTTTCTGATGCAGGTAATCCACCGAGGCGCGGATGATGTCCATGTGGGAGGAGAAATGATGCAGCGTCGCGCCGCGGGACAGTCCGGCTTTTTCCGCTATGCGCGTGGTTGTCGTGTTGGCGTAGCCCAGTTCGACAATACAGTGTATGGCCGATTTCAGTATCTGTTCGCGGGTGTTGGAACTCTTGAGGGACTGCCAGCCGCGGTCGCCGGGCTTTTGCGGCACCTTGCCGTCTTCATCCTCCGTCTTGGTTCGGCCGGCGTTACTCATTTCCTGTCACCATAAAAATTCAGTTCCAGCCGGATGCCGGCCGGATCCCGGAGAAATATCTGTGTCAATCCCGCGGCGGGAATGAGGTTGACCTTGTGGGACAGGTCCTCCCGTTCCAGCCGCCGCCGGACCTCTTCGAAGTCGTCGCAGGAAAACGCGATATGATCCAGGTGCGGCGGTGTGACCGGCATGGCTTTCGCATCATCTTCGGCGAGATGGACGACGGGCCGTGAGCCCGTATACAGCCAGAATCCGCGCACGGGAGTTTCGGGACGCGGGCCGTTCGTAAGGCCCATGACCTTGACATAAAAATCCCTGACTTCCTCGAGGAACGGCATGGGACCGCAGATGTTGTAGTGTTCCAGTCTCATTCGTCCGGCTGTAAACGTGTCTGTTCGGTGGGAGATTGTTATCAGGCGACGAATTCGTAGAACTCGATTTCGAAGTCACTGGCCAGGCAATCGACGATGGAAGGCACCAGTCGTTCATGGAAGTCCGTGGTCTGGTGCGTCTGGAAGGCGTCTTCGTTCACGAACCGCGCGTAGACCACGTAGGTATCTTTCTTGTCGCGGTGCCGGAGCACGTCATAGACCAGGGTTCCCGGTTCATTTCCATGGGTGAGTTGCGACAGTTCGGTTTGCAGGTTCTCGAAATCGGCTTCCTTTCCGGGCTTGACGGCCAGAGTGGCGATAAAAGCAGTCATGGTTTCGTCTCCGCTGATGTATGAAATGGACTCGAAGCATGCGCCGGCACACATTATATATATCATAGGTGCACACCGGCGAAAAAACAAACAATCTTGCTTGCTTTTTTATCGGACGATGCTAGGCTCTTTTGACGGCGCGTTCTCCATCCTCAACCAACGCTGCCGATCACCATGTCTGTGCCGGATCACGACAACAACAGCCGGGGGGAGTTATGCGTCGTATCCTGTTTCTGCCATCTGCCATTGCCCTGTTGCTTCCGCTTCTCTTCCCGCTGACCGTTCTGGGCGTCACTGCCGACGGCGCATTCACCCGCGCCCAGGCGGATCACGGCCGCGCCCTGTACAGGGACAAATGTGTCGCCTGCCACGGGCCGGCGCTTGCCGGCGGCAACTCCTCGGCCCTCAAGGGGCAGGATTTCCTGGTGCGCTGGAGCGTGGACAAGCAGACGGTGGGGGATCTGTATTATCTCATTCGTACCACCATGCCGCTGGGCAGCGGCAGCGTGCTCACCGGTCAGGAATATCTGGATATCGTGACCTACATCCTGTCGGAAAACGGTTATGCTCCGGGCAACGCGATGTTGCACCCGGAGGATCCCCGCATCGAGAAAATGCCGGTAGGTAATGCCGTGGCCCGGCGGCTGGCGCGGAAAAAGGGTGCCATGTGTCCCGTGGCGGATGTCTGGAACCCGGACAACATTCCAACGTCCGGCGCTCCCGATCAGGATGAACTGGACAGTGCCCCCGCCGATGGCAGCGACTGGCTGCTTCCGGCCCACAGTTACAGCGGCCGGCACTTTTCACCCCTGGATCAGATTACGCCGGATAACGTCGACAGTCTGGAAAACGTCTGTACCTACGACAGCGGCGACGGCGCCCCCTTCCAGACATCACCCCTGGTGCGCGACGGCGTGCTGTACTTCACCACCAGTACGTCCACCATCGCCATCGATGCCGCCACCTGCAAGCAGAAATGGCGCTACGATCGGCCGTTGCGTTGCCACGAACTGTGGGGGCGATCGCGCGGACTGGCGCTGAAGGACGGCTACGTGGTGCGCGGCACCACCGACGGTTACCTGCTGGCATTGAACGCCGCCAGCGGCAAGCCCGTATGGGAGCGCCGCATCAACGATACCGAGGTCGTGGGCGCCAACGTGCCCATGCCGCCCCTGGTCTACGGCGATACGGTGATCATCGGCGTCGCCAACTCGGAGGTCGGCATCAAGGGCTGGGTGCGGGGCTACAGTCTGGAAAACGGAAAGCTGAAGTGGAATTTCAACGTGGTCCCGGATGCCGATGAGAAAGCGTCGGCCACCTGGGGCAACAAGCAGGTGCTCGAGCACGGCGGCGGCGGCGTGTGGACCGCGTTCACTCTGGATCCGGCACGCGGCATTGCCTACGGTGCCACCGGTAACCCCGGTCCGGCGCTGCGGCCGGACAAGCGGCCGGGTTCGGACCTTTACACCAGTTCCGTGGTGGCCCTGGACGCGCGCACGGGCCGTCTGCGCTGGCACCGGCAGATGGTTCCCGGTGATTTCCATGACTGGGATCTGACCCAGAGCGGCCCGTTGATCCATGTCGGCGGACGCGACCTGATCATGGTCGGTGGCAAGGACGGTTACCTGACGGCACTGGATCGAAATACCCGGAAACCCGTCTACCGGATAGCGGTCACCCGGCATGAAAACGCAGACGTGATGACGTCGCCCGACAAGGACGTGCATTTCTGTCCCGGCAGCTATGGCGGTATGCAGTGGAACGGGCCGGCCTTCAGTCCCGACAGCGGCTACCTGTTTGTACCCACCGTGGAGTGGTGCACATCCATGCGCCAGGCGAAGGAAGTCCGTTATGTCCGGGGCAGTTTCTACATGGGCGGTTACTTCAGTATGGATCCCGTGGATCGGGCGCACGGTAATATCACCGCCTATGATGCGGCCACGGGCAAACGGATCTGGCGCTATGCTTCGACCCGGCCGGTGCTGGCCGCGGTGACGGCCACCGCGTCCGGCCTGCTGTTCGCGGGGGAGATGACCGGTGACTTCATTGCCCTGGATGCCGGCACCGGGAAGAAGCTCTACCGCTTCGACACCGGCGCGCCCCTCAACGCCGGCATCATTACCTACAGTGTCGGTGGCCGGCAGTATGTGGCCGTGGCCGCCGGTGCGGCCTCGTCCATCTGGCTGGACAAGGCGGCCAGGGCAAAAATCCGGGTGTTCGCGCTGCCGCAATGATAAGGCTATCTGTATAAGCCACGGCTTCCATGGGAGAGAAGAACATTATCGTCACCGGGGCCAGCAGCGGCATCGGCCGCGCCACGGCCCTGCGGCTGGCCGCGTGCGGCCAGCGACTGTTCCTGCTGGCGCGGCGCGAGGAGCGGTTGCGGGAGCTGGTGGAGGAAATTGCCGCCGCCGGCGGCCGGGCCGAAAGCTACGTGGCGGACGTTACCGACAGTGAACGTTTGCAGGATATTGCCGCAACCGTCGCCGGCGACTACGGCGGCATCGACGTTCTGGTTAATAATGCCGGGATAATGCCCGCCGCCCACCTGGTATCCCTGGATCTCCAGGCCGCCCATGAATGCATAGACGTGAATCTCAAGGGCGTCATCAATGCCGTGCATGCGGTGCTGCCCCACATGGTCGCGCAAAACCGGGGACATATCATAAACGTGTCATCCGTGGGGGCAGAGACCGTATCCTGCCGGGCCTGTCGGTGTACAGTGCGGCCAAGGCGGGAGTGGCGGTGTTCACCGAGGCACTGCGCCAGGAAATGGCCGCGAGCTATAATATCCGCGTCAGCGAACTGATGCCCGGCGCGGTGGCGACGGAGCTGGCCGCCGGCATCAGTGATCCTGATATGCTGGACCAGTTCAGGCGATTCAAGGACGTGAGCTTCCTCGATCCCGACAATATGGCCCGGGCCGTCGCCTTCATGATCGAACAGCCGGACTACGTCAGCATCAACCAGTTGCGCGTCCGGCCCACCAACCAGGAGTTTTGAGAAACACAATGGCTGCCGATTCCGTACTGGAGGGTGTCAGGGTTCTCGATTTCGGCCGTTACGTGGCCGGGCCGTACTGCGCTACGCTGCTGGGTTACCTGGGCGCCGACATCATCCGCATCGAACGCCGCGAGGGCGGCGAGGATCGTTACATCGCGCCGCTGGCCGAGACCGGCGAGGGCGGCGTCTTCCTGCAGACCTCCTGCAACAAGCGTTCCCTGACCCTGAACCTGCGCAGCGAGGAGTCCGCCGGGATCATACGCCGGCTGGTGGAGTCGGCGGACGTAGTGGTGGCCAACCTGCCGCCCCCGGCGTTGCAGAAGATGGGGCTTGACTACCCGGCGCTGGCGTCCGTCAACCCGCGCATTATCCTCACCACGCAGACCGCTTTCGGCACCGAGGGTGACTGGTCGGGGCGCGGCGGTTTCGACGGCGTCGGCCAGTCCATGTCCGGGGCGGCCTTCATGACCGGCACGCCGGGCAGCCCGGTAAAGGCCGCCGCTCCCTACGTGGATTACAGCACCGCGGTCATGTCCGCCTTCGGCACCCTGGCGGCCCTGTACCAGCGCCGCGAAACCGGCCGGGGGCAGCACGTGGAAGCCACCCTGCTGGGCACGGCGCTGGCGGTGTTCAATTCCCACCTGGTGGAGCAGGGGGTCAGCGGCATCAATCGACAACCCACGGGCAACCGGGTTCAGACCTCGGCGCCCTCGGACGTGTTCGCCACCCGGGACGGTTTCGTCCTGATCCATGTGGTGGGCAACGGGCTGTTCCGGCGTTGCGCGGCCCTCATCGGCGCGGTGGAGTGGCTGGACGATCCGCGCCTGCAGAGTGACCAGGGGCGCGGTGATCACCGGGATGAGTTGTGTGCACGCATGGGGGCATGGTGTGCCGGGCGCACCACCGAGGCAGCCCTGGAGGCACTGCAGCAGGCCGGCGTGCCCGCGGGCCCGGTGCTGGACCTGCAGCAGGCCCTGGATCATCCTCAGGTCGCGGCCATGGGTTTCCTGGGCGCCGTGGATTATCCGGGCCTGGCGAAATCCGCGCCGGTGGCGGACCTGCCGCTGCGCTTTTCCGGCGCCGACACCGGCATCCGCTCGCGGCCGCCGCTGCTGGGGGAGCACACCGACGAAATCCTGGCCGAGCTGGGCTACGGCGAGGAGGAGATCCGGCGGCTGCATGAACAGGAAGTGGTCTAGCCCTCTCCCGCTCAGTCCTGCAGGCGGGGAGCAGGGAACAGTCAGGTCAATCAAAGCCATGAAGTAAAGGGGGGTAAGGTGTCCAAGGTAAGCGAAGAAGAAATCCGGGAACTCCTGGACCGGCAGAAATGCTATGACGTGCTCACCCGCTACTGCCGGGCGCTGGATCGGGCCGACGTGGAACTGATGAAAACCGTGTACTGGGACGATGCCGTGGACGATCACGGCGTTTTCGACGGCAACGCGCAGAAATTCGCGGAATTCATCATCCGGGAGATCCAGAACTGGTTCGAGGTCACCATGCACGCCATCTGCAATATCCACATGGAGTACTACGGCGACACCATGTGCACGGAGTCCTACCTGATTGCCTATCACAAGGTGAACGGCAGCCGGGACAAGGTGGAGGCAATCCAGGGTCCGACCTACCTGTCGAAACTGGATCCTGAAAAAACCGGGGATACCCACCACGTGTTCCTGTACGGCGGCCGCTACATCGACCGGCTGGAAAAACGCGACGGCGTATGGCGCATCGCCATGCGCCAGGTGGTCATGGACTGGAACGAGAACTGGCCCGGCAACAACATCCTGGACGAGGGTATGTTCAGTGATCTGCAGCGCCGCGGCCTGCGCAGCCGTGATGACGCCGTTTACCAGAACAAGCCGGTGAAATGATCCGTGACCGGGTGCGGGGAGGAGATGGTTATGAGCGTCACTGACGATGAACTGCTGGAACTGCTGGATCGCCAGAAATGCTACGACGTGCTGACCCGTTATTGCCGCGGGCTGGATCGCGCGGATCTCGACCTGATCAAGTCCGCTTACTGGGAAGACGCCGTCGATCAGCACGGCATTTACGAGGGCAACGCCCACGAGTTCTGCGACTACATCATCGCGGGGATCGGGGACTGGTTCGAGGTGGCTACCCACAACATCTGCAACATTCACATGGAGTATTACGGCGACGTGATGTGCACCGAGTCCTACCTGATTTCCTACTGCAGCGTGGCCGGGGACGCGGACAAGGTGGAAGCTATCTATGGCCCCGCCTACGTGGCCCGCTGCGGCCGGGAAGGCATGGCGCACCGCCAGCATGCCTTCCTCATGGCCGGCCGTTATCTCGACCGCCTGGAAAAGCGCAACGGGGAATGGCGCATCGCCCGGCGCCAGGTGGTCATGGACTGGAACGAGAACTGGCCGGGCGGCCTGATCCTGGACGAGGGCATGTTCCGGGACCTGCAGCGCCGCGGCCGCTACGGCCCGGAGGATCCGGTATACGGGAACAATCCAGCGGGGTGAAGCAGGCCGGTTACGCCGGGGTGATCCGGTAGCCGAGGCGGGGGAAGTGCACGACCACCTCGCCCACGGTGTCGTTGCCGTGGCGCACGGCCACTTCCAGGGCGTTGGCCAGCACCAGATTGCCGGTGACCGCGCCGCGCCGGGCGTCGTCCGGCGCCACGGTGACCGCTTGTCCCGTCTGCAGGTCCTGGGCGTCGCCGGCATCCACGGCTTCTTCAGTCACCGGTTCGGCCTGCTGCGCCGCTGCGTGGGCGGCCGCGGCGTCAACGGGATTGCGCCTGCCCTCGCCGATGGCCGCGACCCGTTCCTCCCAGGCGGCCAGGCGGGTGAAACCGGCGAACAGCTCGTTCACTTCCGGCATGGCGGCGCGGCTGACCCAGGGCACGCTGAAGGCATGAATATCGGCCAGTGACGGTGAATCACCGGCGAGATAATCGCGCCCGTCGGCCAGTTGCTGATCCAGCAGGGCGGCGTGGGCGCGCAGCTGCGCGCGGTGGTAATCCAGATCCCGGCTGACGGCGTCGAAATCGATGTCGAAGAACAGGTCCTTGCGATCGGCGAGAAACTCTTCGGGCCAGTCGCGGCTCTGGGTGGCGATGATCAGGTACAGGCTGCAGCGGAAAAAGGCATCGGACCATTTCACCAGCGCCTGGTGCAGGCCGGGGTTGCCGTCCGGAAACAGGCTGGGTTGCGGGTAACGCCGTTCCAGCTCCGTGGCGATGCGCATGTTGTCCACGTACACGTCCGCGCCGAACTGCAGCACCGGCGTGCCGCGATAACCGCCGGTGAGCACGGTCAGATCAGGCTTGGGCATGATCATGGGCGTTTCCACGGAATCCCAGTCCAGCCCCTTCAGTCCCAGCATGCGCAGGGCCTTCTGGGTGAAAGGAGAGGCGTCGTAGTGATGCAGTATCGGTCGCTCGGCCATGGTCGTCGTGCTCACTCCTTCCGTTTGCCGGTGGAGCGCGCCAGGGCCTCGGCCCGCTCCCGGGTCTGGTTATGCAGGACATCCCGGTAGCTGTCCCGGTCCACCTGCGTCGCCAGCCCCAGTTCCCGGGCCTTCTGCACCGCGGGGCGCGCCGCCATGCGTTCAAACCAGGCCTGGACCGCGGGCAGGTCCTTAAGGTCCTGGCCCTGCCATTCGTGATGAAACACCCACGGCCAGCAGGCCATGTCCACGATGCTGTACTCGCCGGCGATCCAGCCGCGGCCCTGCAGGCGCTTTTCCAGGACGCCGTAGAGGCGATCCATCTCGTTGGTGAAACGCTCGATGGCGTGGCCGTCATGCTGCTCGGCGAACTTGCGGAAATAATGGGCCTGGCCGGCCATGGGTCCCAGGTGGCCGATCTGCCAGAACAGCCAGGGCAGGGCCGCGTACCAGGCGCTGCTGTCCGGCGGCGGAAAGAAGCGGCCGCTGCGGGCGGCGAGATAGAGCAGGATGGCGCCGGATTCGAACAGCGTCACCGGCCCGTCCCCGCCGTCATGATCGATCAGCGCCGGGATCTTGCTGTTGGGACTGACGGCGGTGAAGTCCGGATGAAACTGCTCCCCCCTGGTGATGTCCACCGGCGTCAGGCGGTAGGGCAGGCCGCATTCCTCCAGCATAATGGCGATCTTGATGCCGTTGGGGGAGGGAAAGAAGAACAGTTCCATCATGCTGGCTGCACCCGGTAACCGGCCCGGGGGAAATGCACGTTGACGTTGCCGGCGCGGTCGTCGTCACGATTGATGCTGATACCGCGGCGGTCGAGGCTGATGAGCCGACCGCTCACCGGCACCTTGCCGTAGTCGTCGGGGGTGACGGTCACAATCATGCCGGCCTCCAGCGCCTGCGGCTCGTAGGCGGCCACCCCGGTGCCGGGTTCTGCCCGGGTTTCCCGGGCGATAGCCAGGGCCTCTGCCGCCGGCAGCTCCGCGCGCCGGCCGTGGCCGATGGCTGCCATGCGGTTCGCCCAGGCATTCAGGTTGGCCAGGGATTCGAAATAACCGGCGGCTACCGGCACGTTGTTGCGGCACATCCAGATGACGAAATAGGCGCAGATATCGCCCCAGCCGGGATTGTCGCCGAACAGGTAGCGGCGACCGTCCGCCAGCTGATCATCCACCAGGGTAGCCTGGGCCAGTAACTGGCCGTAGAGATGCGGGATCTCCTGCGGCAGGGTCCCGAAGTCCATGAAGTTGAAGAACTGCTCGCGGTCCCTGAGCACGGGTTCCGGGATTTCCTCGTTGACGCCCATGGACAGCCCCGCGCCGGGCTCGAAGAAGGCGGTATCGCTCCAGCAGGCCAGGGCCGGGCCCATGCCGGGATTGCCGTCGGCGAACAGGCCGGGTGTGGGCTGGCGGCGCTCCAGTTCGCGGGCGATACGGCGGGTGTCGCAGTAGATCTCGGCACCGATCTGCAGTACCGGGGTCTTGCGGTAACCGCCGGTGAGGGCGGTCAGATCCGGTTTCGGCATGATCATGGGGATCTCCACGGAGTGCCAGGCAAGATCCTTCAAGCCCATGACCAGCCTGATTTTTTCTGCGAAGGGCGAAGGATCGAAGTGGTGCAGAATCAGGTTGCTGGTCACGCTGGCTCTCGCTTGCTGCAGAAGGGGCTCGGTCCCATATTATCCTCTCACGGCCGAAAAAACAATCAGACTTGATTGTTTTTTCGGCCGTGAGGTTTTATACTCTGGTGCTACATCAAGTATCAATCGGGAAGGTGGTTTTACCATGGCCAGTGTCTCCAGCTCGATTCACGCCGAATTCGTCGAAAAACTGAAACAGGGGACCGTCTACGAACGCGAGCGCAAGGCCCCCCCCGAAGGTTTTCCGCGCCTGCCGGTCATTCCGGGCGGCCGCTACACGGATCCCGAATTCCTGGAGCTGGAACAGCAGAACCTGTGGCGGAAGTCCTGGCTGTACGCCTGCCACATGGATCAGATACCGGAAGTCGGCAGTTTCTTCTTGTTCAAGAAAACCGGTTCCCCCATTCTGATCGTGCGGGGCAAGGACGATCAGGTCCGCGCCTTCTTCAACACCTGCCGCCACCGCGGCGGCCCACTGGCGAAGCAGGAATGCGGCAAGTTCGGCGGCCGTATGGTTTGTGGCTACCACGGCTGGGCCTATGATCTCGAGGGCAAGCTGGTGGCCCTGCGCGACAAGCGCGATTTCCCGGATTTCGACATGAGCGGTTACGGCCTGGTGCCGGTCAGTTGCGACCGCATCGGCAACTGGGTCTTCGTGAACCTGGATCCGCAGGCCGAGCCGCTGGCCAGGCACATGCATCCCATCCCGACGCTCATCGAGGAGTTTCAGCCGGACCAGATCCGGCATATCGATTCCCGTACCTATGACGTGGAATGCAACATCAAGATCATGATGGACGCCTTCCTGGAAAGCTACCATCTGTCTTCCATCCACCAGAACACCGTGGATCGCTTTCTCGATCATCGCGCCACGAAAATCGTGTTATGGCCGCATGGCCATTCCTGCATGGTGACGCCGAACCGGCGCGAGGACTGGGTGGACCCCGGCACCATCGGCATGCCGGAGATCCCCAACGTGACCGAATTCCCCGCCAGGAATAACGTGTCCTACAATTTCTACCCCAACCTGGTCTCGCCCATGGCCCCCACGGGCATGCCGTTCCTCACCTTCTGGCCCACGGGACCGCGTACCATGCAGATCGACTGTCACTGGTTCGCGCCGGATCAGGGCGAAGGGGAGCTGGATCCCCTGTGGGAAACCCGCATTTCCAATTTCGAACGCATTCTCGAGGAAGACACCCAGTTCGCCCCCCAGATCCAGGAGTCGGTGGAATCGGACGGTTTCAAGGGCATCAACCTGAATTACCAGGAACGCCGCATCTATCACTGGCACGAGGAACTGGATCGGCGCATCGGCATCGACGCCATCCCCGAGCACCTGCGGGTCAAGCCCGTGATCGAACCCTACGTCGAGGACGTTGAGTGAGTAACGCCGGTGACATCGGAATTCTCGCCATCGGTGCCTATATCCCCGCCTGGCGGATCCGCAGGGAGACCATCGCCGGGGCCATGGACTGGGCGGTGCCCGCCCTCAAGGGCATGGCCAAGGGGGAACGGTCGGTGGCCAACTGGGACGAGGACGCGGTAACCATGGCCGTCGAAGCGAGCCGGCGCTGCGTCGAGGGGCTGGATCGGGACGGCATCGGTCATGTCGCCTTGGCGAGTACCACATTGCCCTTCGCCGATCGCAGCAACAGCGGTCTCCTGGCCGATGCCCTCAACCTGCACGAGCGCATCACCACCGAGGATGCCGGCGGCAGCCGGCGCAGCGCGACGTCTGTTCTGCAGCGCCTGTTGCAGCGGCCCGGGGCGAAAGGATCGGCACTGCTGGCCGCCTCCGACTGCCGCGAAACCCGGCCCGGCAGTCTCCAGGAAATGCAGTATGGCCACGGCGCCGCGGCGCTGCTGGTGGGTGCCGGTCAACCCCTGGCCGTGTGCCTGGGCAGCGCTTCCATTCACCGCGACCTGGTGGATCAGTACCGTACCCATGACACGGCGTTTGACTACGCCCTGGAACGGCGCTGGGTACAGGAAGAGGGTTATTACAAAATCGTGCCCGCGGCGGTGGCAGCCGCCCTGGGCGAGGCCGGCATCGGGACGGAAGATGTACAACACCTGGTGCTCGCCGCCCCCGGTAACGCGGCGAGCCGGCTGGCCGCGATGATGAATATGGAACACGCCGTGCTGGCCGAAGCCCTGGACGGCAATGTGGGTAATACCGGCGCCGCGCACCCGCTGCTGATGCTGGCCGGTGCCCTGGCCGCCGCCGGGCCGGGTGAGAATATCGTGCTGGTGGGCTTCGGCCAGGGTGCCGACGCCTGCGTGCTGAAAACGACGGAAGCCGCGGCCGCTTACACCGGCGAGCCGGTGTCGGCGGGCCGCAGCCTGGACAATTACGTCAAGTTCCTGGCCCTGCGCCGGCAGCTCCGGCCCGACTACGGCATCCGCGCCGAACGCGACAACCGCACGGCGCTGTCGACCTTGTACCGCAAGCGCCACGACATCACCGGTTTCGTGGGCGGCCGCTGCCGCAGCTGCGGTTCCCTGCAGTTTCCCCTCGGACATACCTGTGTCCACTGCCGGGAGATGGAAACCCAGGAACCCGAATCCCTGTCCGAACTGCCCGGCACGGTGAAGTCTTTTACCGAGGACTGGCTGGCGTATACGCCGTCACCGCCGCTGATTTACGGCAATATCACCTTTCCCGACGGTGCCAATGTACTGATGGAATTTGCGGACTTCGGGCCGGGCGAGGTCAGCGTGGGCGCGGACGTGCGCATGGCATTCCGCATCAAGGATTTCGACGAAAACCGCGCCTTCCGGCGTTACTTCTGGAAAGCCGTGCCGCAGGCGGGAGGGACCGATGGCTAGGGGCATCGCCGATCAGGTCGCGATTATCGGTATGGGCTGCAGCCGCTTCGGCGAACGCTGGGATTGCGGCGCCGATGACCTCATGGTCGAGGCGTTTCGCGAGGCGGAACAGGATGCCGGCATCGACAGGGACGCCATCGAGGCGGCCTGGCTGGGGGTTTTCTACCAGGAACAGAATACCGGCAAGTCCGCGTTGCCCCTGAGCATGGCCCTGCGCCTGCCCAACATTCCCGTCACCCGCGTGGAAAATCTGTGCGCCACCGGCACCGAGGCCCTGCGCGGCGCGGTCTACGCCGTGGCCGCGGGCGCCTGCGATATCGCGCTGGCCGTCGGCGTGGAAAAACTGAAGGATACCGGCTACCCCGGCCTGCCCGAACGTACCAAGGGTACCTTCGAGGACCTGTGGCAGGTCAGCAATACGCCGCCGGGATCCTTCGCCCAGTTGGCCAGCGCCTACGCGGCCCGCCACGGGCGCAGCATGGAGGACCTGAAGCGGGCCATGGCGCATATCTCCGTCAAGAGCCATGCCAACGGCAGCAAGAACCCCAAGGCGCACCTGCGCAAGGAGATCACCGAGGCGCAGGTCCTGAACGCACCCATGGTGGCCTATCCCCTGGGTCTGTATGACTGCTGTGGCGTCAGCGACGGCGCCGCCTGCGCCATCGTTACCTCCGTGGACAAGGCGCGCGCGATGGGACTGAAGGACATGGTGGTGGTCAAGGCCATGCAGCTCGCTCCCAGTAACGGCCTGGAAATGTGCAGCAGCGACTGGGACGGCAGCTATACGCCGACCACGCGCATCGCCGCCGAACGCGCCTACCGCGAAGCGGGGATCGGCAACCCGCGCGAGGAACTGGATCTGCTGGAAGTGCACGACTGTTTCTCCGTGACCGAGCTGGTGCTGATGGAAGACCTGCTCCTGTCCGGCGAAGGCCGCGCCATCGAGGACGTGCTGGACGGTGTCTATGATGCCGATGGGACGTTGCCGTGCCAGACTGACGGTGGACTCAAGTGTTTCGGTCACCCCGTAGGCGCCAGCGGCCTGCGCATGGTCTACGAAATTTACCAGCAACTGCTGGGCCAGGCGGGCGAGCGCCAGTTGCGTAACCCGGCCCTCGGCCTGACCCATAACCTGGGCGGGCTGCCCATGCGCAACGTGGCCAGTGTATCCATTTTCGGATTGAAGGCCGCCTGAGAACTGCGACAGACAGAATGAAAGGAACAAGAACCATGGCAAGCACCGCAGATATACAGGACGTAGAGGATTCCTCCGTCAAGGGAATGAGCGATGAAGAACTCGCCGGTTACCCGACGATATTCCGGGATGACCTGTTCGAGGGCCAGGTGCTGCTGGTATCCGGCGGGGGCAGCGGCCTGGGCAAGGCCATGGCCTTCCTGTTCGCCCGGCTGGGCGCCGACGTCATGATCTGCGGGCGTTCCCGTGACAAGCTCGAGTCCACCGCCGCGGGCATACGCGAGCACATCGGCACGGAGATTGGTTTCCGGTCCATGAATATACGCAAACCCGATGAAGTCGAGGAACTGATGAACGAGACCTGGGAACGTTTCGGCAAGCTGGATCTGCTGGTGAACAACGCCGGCGGACAGTACCCCCAGGCGGCCATCGATTTTTCCGTCAAGGGCTGGAACGCGGTAATCGATACCAATCTCAACGGTACCTGGTACATGATGCAGGCCGCGGCCCGGCAGTGGCGCGACCGCGGCACCCCCGGTTCCATCATCAATATCGTCGCCAATGTGCAGCGGGGCATGCCCACCGTGGCGCATACCTGTGCCGCCCGTGCCGGCGTCATCTATCTCAGCAAGACCGTTTCCACCGAATGGGCGCCATTGAACATCCGTGTCAACTGCGTATCGCCGGGCGCGATAGAGACGGAAGGCTTCAATGAATATGAGCCTGAAGTAGTGCGCAACTTCAAGAACAGCAATCCCATGCGCCGGGTCGGCGATCCCTATGATGTCGCCGAGGCCGTAGCCTACCTGGGCGCACCGTCCGGGAAATTCATCACCGGTGAAGTGCTCGTCGTTGACGGCGGCCAGCAGCAGTGGGGCGAATTCTGGACCGGTGGCGTTCCGGATTATTTCAAGATCAACTACGACTGAGGCAACGGGAGGGGAACATGGCGGATACACTGCTGGAGCGCACTCCGCGCGACAAACTGTCCGGGGACGCGCGCATGGCCTGGGACATGCTCAACAAACTCACCGAAGAGCCGACCTTCGTGGAAGTCTTCGCCAACGCACCGGAATTGCTGGATTTCGTCATGCAGCGGTTCTACGGGGATATTTTCTTTGCCGGCCGCGTGGATCAGAAATACAAGCAGTTGGCGCGGCTGCGCCTGTCACAGATCCACGGCTGCCGCACCTGCAACCGGCAGAACGTGCCCGCCGCGCTGGAGTCGGGTGTCAGCCAGGCACAGGTGGATGCCATGAACGAGGGCGATTACTCCTCTTTCAGCGAGGCCGAGGCGGCGGTCCTGCAGTTTGCCGAGCAAATGGCCCTGACCAACACCGAAGGTCGTCTGGACGAGGACCTGTACGCGCGGCTGTCCCGGCATTTTTCCACTGCCGAGATATGCGAACTGGGTACGGTGATGGCGGTGGTCGGCGGTTTCGCCAAGCTGTCCTTCGTCATGGATCTGGTGGAGCGGGAGGACTATTGCCCGTTCGCCATGGGACATTGATTGGCAAAAATAATGTTGTTTACATGCGTTTTCGTGCCTGTGAACCTTGACCCGCAGGAAGGGTCCCCGAAACAAGCAATGTTGAATATAACTGACAGACGGCAGGAGGATGGAGATGACTGATACAAATGTCGTGGAGAGCTGGATCGTCGATCCCCAGGCGGGTTCGGATAACCTGGAGGCCAAGCAACCCTATATCGAGCACGGCACGGAAATGGTCGATCCGGAAAGGTACTCGAGCCGTTCTTTCATGAACCTGGAATGGGATCGCATGTGGACGAAAACCTGGCTCATCGCCGGTGTGGAAACGGATATCCCCGAGCCCGGGGACTACTCGGTGTTCACCGTCGGCAGCGAGGAAATCATCGTCGTCCGCCAGGAAGACGGCTCCGTACGGGCCCTATATAACGTCTGCCCGCACCGCGGCAACCGCATCGTGCTCAACGAGCGAGGTTCCATGGGCCAGTTCACCTGTGCCTTCCACAGCTGGAAATTCGATCTCGACGGTTCCCTGCTGGAAATTACCGACAAGGAAACTTTCCGCCCGGAAACCATCTGCCACGGGCCGCGCATGACCGAAGTGAAATGTGAAACCAAGGCCGGCCTCATCTTCATCAACATGGATCCCGAGGCACCGCCCCTGGAAGAGCGCCTCGGCCTGCCGGACGGCTATCTTGAGCAGTATGAAATCGACAAGATGGTGGTGGTCAGGCACATCGTCAGTGAATGGAAGGGCAACTGGAAGACAGGGATCGATGCGTTTTACGAGACCTACCACCTGCATATCGTGCATCCCCAGACCCAGGGGGTGATGCTGGATATCGGCACCCAGTACGATCTTTATCCCCACGGCGCCAGCCGCATGATTGTACCCATCGGCGCGCCCAGCCCGCGCACCGGCGATACGGACAGCATCAACGAGACCCTGGCAGGCTACATGCAAATGGAAGGCATGGATCCCGAACAGTTCAAGGGCAACGCCCAGGAAGTACGCAAGGCCCTGGCTGCGCACAAGCGCGAACGGGCCAAAAAAGTGGGCCTGAACTGGGATCATTTCACCGACGGCCAGCTCACCGACAGCTGGGCCACCGGGATCTTCCCCAACATCCAGATCGGCATGCACCCGGAAGGTGTCTTCCTGATGCGCTTCCTGCCCCATGCCACCGATCCGGAGAAGTTCTATTACGACACCATGACCCTGTTCCGGCCGGCGCCGGATCCCCATCACCAGGCGCCGTTCTGGATGGGTCTGCCCGAGGACACCGATCTGACGGGCAAGGACCGGCCGGAGACGGAACATCTGCTGGCCGAAGACGCCGATCTGGGCGAGGTCCTGAACCAGGACGTGAGCCTGATCACGGCCGTCCAGGGCGGCGTCAAGTCGCGGGGATTCGAGGGCCCCATCTGGGGAGAGCAGGAGCAGCGCATCCGCCATTTTCATGCGGAACTGGATGCGTATATCAACGGAGAAAAATAACGACAGCGCGAGCTGGGGGAAGTCACCGGCGGGTCGTGACCGCCTGCTGCAGCGGGCGGTCATCCCCGTACGGTGGTACGGCCACAGGCCCATAACAACAATAAATAATAACAGCGCAAGCTGAGGGAAGTCGCCGGCGGGTCGTGACCGTTCGCCACAAGCGGACGGTCACACCCGTGCGGGGGCACCACCGGGCACGGCCCGCGTGACGGGGCACCACGGCGCCCGCCTGTTGCATAATGGCAACGTCTTCCGTCCGCGACAAATAAAAACAATCGTGCTTGATTTTTTTGTGGGGGTGGTATAGGTTACGTTTCAATCGGCCCGGTCGGACTGCTGGATGGTGTGTCATTTACAGCTGCGTACCCGGTCGCAAACGGTGGTGTCGCATGTATCAAATGCTGTGCGCCGCTCAATAATCATCAAGGGGGGTTTAACATGTATATCGCGTCCAAGGCTTGTTCCCGCTCGCTGCTGCGATCGGTGCTGCTGATCACGGCTGTTCTCGCAGCTGTTCCCGCCTACGCCGAGCAGAAACTCGAGGAAGTCACCGTGACGGCCACGCGACGGGGCCAGACGGATATCCAGACCACGCCGATTTCCGTCACGGCCCTGAATTCCAAGGAACTGGATACCATGGTCATCCAGAGCCTGTCCGACATCACCGCAACCGTGCCGGCCCTGGCCAACGGTAATGCGCCGGCTTACCGCTCCTTCAACCCCTCCCTGCGCGGCGTGGGCAAGTCCGGCATTATCCTCTACGTGGAATCCCCCGTCGGTGTCTCCGTGGACGACTTCGTCATTCCCCACGTGCAGACCCAGTCCCTGCAGCCTTTCGATATTGCATCAGTGGAAGTTCTGCGCGGTCCCCAGGGCACCCTGTTCGGCAAGAACACCACCGCCGGTGTTATCAACGTCCAGACCATCAAGCCCAAGCTCAACGAGCGCAGTGCGGACCTGCGGGGCTCCTATGGCATGTTCAACAAGGCCAACGTGAAGTTTGCCGGTAACTACGGCACCGACCACTTCGCCGTGCGCGTCGCCGGTATTTACGAGCGCAGCGACGGCTACTACAAGAACGGCAAGGTCTCACAAAGCTATGATCCGTTCACCTTTGCTCCCAAGACCTATGCCGGCGACGGCAGGAGCCTGGGCGGTACGAACGTGTTCTCCGGACGCTTCAAGGTCCTGTGGGCGCCCAGTAATAATCTGCATGCTCGGTTTACCTACGAGATCATCCGCGACAACAGTGAGTCACTGCCGGACGTCAATCTGTCGCCACCCCCGGACGTGTTCCCCCAGCTGGGTTTCAAAGGTGTTACCACGGGTGACCCCATCAAGCAGTCCGGCGTCACCGATCGCTGCGATATTATCTGCATCAAGAGGCACCGGGTCGACGTCAATGGTTATTACCTGAACGTCGACTGGACCGTTGGTGCCTTTACCGTGAACTCCGTGACCGGTTACCGGGAACAGCAGTCGCGACTTCCCAGTACCTTCCCGGGTGAAGTCGCCCCCCTGTTTGACGCCACCCGCGACGACAACCGCAATACCTTCCAGCAGGAGCTGCGGCTGAGTTCCAATTTCAACGGTCCCGTGAACTTTGTCTCGGGCGTGTTCTACCAGAGGGACGTCACCCACTTCTGCGTCGCCCAGGCACTCGGCCTGATCGACTTCTTCGGCCCCGCGGCATCACCCAATGCCGCCCTGGGCGCCGCCGGCCTGCCGCTGCTGGCCACCAACAACTGGGTGGATAATCCGTCGGTACTGTGTAATCAGCAGCATGCCAAGGCACTGGCCGCCTATGCCGACGTCACCTGGCAGCTGACGGACACCTTCAGCCTCGGCGGCGGCGTGCGCGAGAGTTACGAGCACAAGGCATGGGCCGGCCGCGCGCAGACCTTCTTCCAGTTCCTGAATGGTCCCGCCACGGCCGACGAGAACCTGATCAATACCATCAGCCAGCCCCTGGATGCCGGCAACTTCAGCCGTTTCCCCTTTGGTGTCGCCCGGCGGGACAAGTCCTGGACCGATCCGAGCTGGCGCATGACGGTCGGGTATGAACCCAATAATATCTGGTACTTCTGGATGACCCGCTCCCACAGCGTCAAGAGCGGTGCTTTCAACGATCAGATCGGAACGTTTACCAGCGGCATACCGACACCGCTGACCAACAACCGGCAGCTCGCACCCATCAACCCGGAATACGCCGACAGTACCGAGATCGGTATCAAGGGCAACTTCCTGAACGATCGCATGCGCGGTGACCTGGTCTTCTACCACGTTGTGTACAGCGATGCCCAGCGCCAGGCCAACACCACGTTCACACTCCCCGGCGGCGGTTCCTTCCAGGAAACCAGCTTTTTCAATGCCGCCAAGCTGAGCGTGCAGGGCGTTGAGTTCGAGGGCAGCTGGCTGGTCACGGACGGCCTGACCCTGTCGGGCAACTTCGCCTATACCGACGCCGTCTTCGACAAGTTCGCCATCGATACCAATTTCGACGGTACCATTGACGTGAACTTCAGCGGCCGGACCGTAAACCGGGCGCCGAAATGGATGGGCACGCTGTCCGCCACCTACAAGCAGGATATCGGCAGCTGGGGCAGCCTGACCCACAACGTCATGTGGTCCTACCAGTCCAGCAGCATCTTCACCTACTCGGATCTGGGACCGCAGTATGACGCCACGCTCAATGCCCGCAACCTGGTCAACTGGAGCACTACCTTCAACGACGCCAGCGGCAAGTATTTCGTCCGCGTGTTCGGCAAGAACCTGCTGGACGAGCGCTATCGCACCGGCAACCTGGCGGTGGCCAATCTCTGGTACATGGCCAGTTACGGTGCGCCGCGCTGGTTCGGTGTGGAGGGAGGCATCCATTTCGACCTGTAGGTCGGACCTGCTTCAAGCCTGAGAACACCGGGCCGGCGTCAGCCGGTCCGGTGTTTTTTTTGTGCCGGCCGCAGGCGCGTCGGTGACGCCGCCGTGAACGGGGATCAGATTTCTCCGTGGAGGTACTTGTCCAGGGTCTGATGAAAGTGGCGGATGCGGATCTCCTGGTAGTTGCCCAGGTGGACGACACCGGTGGCCGAGGAACGCATGCCGGTCTGCATGTGCGGCAGGTTGTTCATGTCCTGGTCGATGACCGGGCCCAGTATGGGCAGTTCCTTCGCATTGGACCAGGGTTCGTCGTCCTCGAGCCGGTGGATCGGCGCCGGTGCCGGCCGTGGTGAACCCGCGGGAACCCGTTTCAGCAGCATGACCTCCATGATGCAACTGTTGACATCCATGCCGTCCGGGAGCCAGCGGTAAATGATATTGGGGGCAAACCCGGCCCACGGGGAAAAGTTGGGGAAGACGTTGTACACCATGGCATCCAGCACTTCCGCATCGGTGGCGTCGTCATGGCTGCGCCGGAACGCCCTGGCAAAGGTATCACGGTTGAGCTGGCCCAGTACGTGGCGGGCGGCCAGGGGATCGTCATCGTCCAGCGGCTCGGTGCGAGCCGACTCCCGGCCCCACATCGCGAGCATGCCGCGCAGCACTTCCCCGGCACTGACATTCCTGTCGGCCAGGTGCGGGCTCGGCACCGCGAACGCCATCAGGTTCCTGTTCACGTGATCACCGTAAATGTCGTACTGGGCGCTGGCGTCGGCGGCGAAGGGCAGGATCTGGGGGTGGGTCGCCAGCACGTGGTAGGACTCCATGAATGCTTCCATGGCCACCTTCCAGTTGGCGGAAATGCGGCGGGCGACATGGGCGTGCTTGAAGCAGTTTTCCAGATCCCAGCGGCGGAAATGCTGCGGCAGTATCTCCAGGTAATCGGACAGGGGAGGCGCCTTGCCGTCCCAGTTGATGAAGACGAAACCGCCCCAGGTGTCAAGCCGGACCTCCGGCAGCGTCAGATCAGTGTCCTCCAGGTGGGCGAAGTCCCAGCGGCAGGGTACGCTGCTGATACCGCCTTCCAGGTTCCAGGTAAAGCCGTGAAAGGGGCAGCGCAGCCGTTCCATGTTGCCACCCTCGGTGAGTAACTTGCGGCCCCGGTGCAGACAGGAATTCCAGTAGGCGCGCAGCGCGCCGTTCCCGTCCCGCACAAGGATCACGGAACGGCCGACGTTTTCGTATACCAGCGTGTCGCCGGGCCTGGCCAGTTCCTCCTCGCGGCAGGCCATCTGCCAGACGCGCGGCCACATGTGCTCGACTTCGAGATTGAAAAACGCCTGCGACAGATAGCGTTCCACCGGAATGCCGTCCGATCCCAGGTAGCAACTATGTTCCTCGCGCAATGGCGCAGGCGCGGGCCGGCTGTCCCGTTCCAGCAGGGACTGATAGTCCGGTCCCTTGCTGCGTGCCGTGCCGTTTTTGGGGTCCCTGTATTTACCGTTCAAGGGGAAAAAGTCTCTCGTGAAGGATCGATCAGCCAGGGATCGAGCATGGGTTTCATGCGCAGGTGTTCCGGGATATTCGCGGCACCGATGCGACGATCCAGCTGTTCATGCCAGAAATAAATCCGCCGTTCCTGGTAGGACAGGTACATCCCCCTGAACCCCCGGGACTCGACGGATTCCTGGATGCGTGGAGCGAACTGGGTATCCTCTTCCAGGATCCTGGCGAAGTTGTCGATGCGTGTCGGCCACTGTTGGTGGCCTATGGATTCCTCCGGTCCGAACCAGTGTACGTCGACCACCATGTTGCGGAGTCCGTTGGGCCAGAATGTCAGGAACGGGATGCCGGTGGACGAGGGCGGGGTGATCAGGTTGGGGAAGAAATTATAGGAAACGTTCTGCTCCGCAAAAACGGTCTCCGCCGTTTCGATGACCGGCATGCCTTCGGCTCCCGGATCTTTCCACTCGGTGGAACGGTGTGGCGTGGCCATGATGGAGTTGCCGTTATTGTATAGAAGAATCGATGTGCCCCGTGAATCGAGAAAGCGATCCACGGTTTGCTGGTGAATGGACTTGAGGTGATAGGTTTCCAGAAAGGCGTCGAAAAGAATCTTGACGTTGCACGCGATATCAAAACTGTCGCTGTGGATGTGGCGGAACTTGTCCACTTGCAGATTTTCCCAGTGCCGGGGAATCGGTGCCATCGCTTCCAGCAGCGGTTCCGCATCCGGGTTTTCATTAATGAATACCCAGTTGCCGTACATCTCGCAGCGTACTTCCGTTAACCCCCGGCAGTTCGTATCCATGCCGGGGAAATCGCGCATCTCGCGCACGGCCCGGAGTTTGCCGGAAAGATCGTAGGTCCAGCCGTGATAGCGGCAGTAAAATCCCCTGGTTTCCCCCCGAACGTCCTCAATCAGGGGTGCACCGCGATGACGGCAGGTATTATAGAACGCGCGGATATGATCGTCGTTGCCACGCACGATGATGATCGGTGAACCGGTTTTGTTCCACAGGCGGTAACTCCCGGGCTTCGGTAATTCATCGGAATGCAGGGCATAAAGCCACGAGTTTTTCCATACATGCCGGTCTTCAAGAGAGAGAAAATCCGGATCGATATAGCGGCCGCCGGATATCTCCGGCAGTTCGGGAAATCCCTCCGGAGTAGAGCGTCGCTCCTGCTCGCGACGCATTCCGGAATAAATGGTTTCTTCTACCATCGTCTGCATGATTTCATTCCCCGGCTGTTGTTGGCTGGATCCAATCCCCGGATGGGGATTGCTGTTGATATTATGCCGTGGCCGGCGGCGGGGATGGTTTGATTCAAATCAAACGGATGTTGATAAAACGTCTAAATAAAAAGGCAGAAACAAACAGTTTTTTGAATTGTTCCTGACAACAGACGAGTGTATGCCCGGCAGGGGATCCTGCCGTCGGGGTGTATAGCGGACAAGGTTCTGCAGCTCAGGCCCGGGCCTGTTGATCCTCCTGCCCGAGTTCGTCCAGGAGCTGTTCCTGCAGTCTGAATTTCTGGATCTTGGTGGACGACATGGGCCACTCTTCCACGAAGCGTACATATCGCGGTACCTTGAAACCGGCGATCCGTTCCTTGCAGAAGTTGATCAGTTCTTCTGCCTCGGCACTCGTGCCTTCATTCAGCTCGATAAACGCAGCGGCGACTTCCTGCAGTCGCGGATCCGGAACGCCGACCACCTGCGCGAGTTTTACCGCGTCGTGTTCCTGCAGACAGGATTCGATTTCGGCAGCCGCGACATTCTCTCCGCCTACCTTGAGCATGTCCTTGAGGCGGCCGTGGAAAAACAGCTGTCCGTCCTCCCGCACCGAGCACAGATCGCCGGAATGAAACCAGCCTTCGTCATCCAGGGCCTCGGCGGTCTTTTCCGGTGATTTGTAGTATTCGGTAAAGATGTTGTAACCGCGGATCAGGCATTCACCGACTTCACCGGCTGCGCACTCGGCACCGGTTTCCGGATTGATGATACGTACTTCCTGACCCGGCATGGGGGTACCCAGTCGCTTGAAGCGCTGTTCCCGGGTGTCCGTCAGGCAGCTGGTACTGACCGGACCGGCGGCCTCGGTCATGCCGAAGGTTCCCACGAAAATCGTATGGGGCATGGCCTTGTCCATGGTTTCGCCGACGAAGTCCGGCTGCACGCCGAAATTGGCATTCCAGACGCGGATGCGCGAGAGATCGCGATCCTTGAACGTGGGATGACTGATGAGATCCGACATGATGACCCAGAAGCTGGGATAGGTGGCGGTTACATTCTCTTCTTCCAGCATGCGCAGGGCTTCGCCGGCATCGAAATGGCTCTGTGTTACGAAAGTCCCGTGCACGGACATGATGGTGATCATGGGCAGGATGGCCGCGATGTGAAACATGGGCAGCGGCGACCAGAAGCTGTCCTCCTGCCCCAGTTCGTAGCGCCGCGCCATCACCTGGCTGTTCCTGACGATGGATTCGTGGCTGATCATGCAGCCCTTGGGGTGGGATGTGGTTCCTGAGGTATACAGGATCATGGCCGTGTTACCCACTCGTGTCTGCAGCCGCAGCTTGTGGATCTCTTCCGGGTCGACCCGGTCGGTAAGGGCGTCGAGCCGGGCTTCGGTCAGCATGCCCGGCACTTCGGTTTTGCCGTAGACGACGATGTTTTTCAGCCGCGGGGCGTTGCCGAGCTGCAGGTTATGGGGATCGGCCTGCTTTGCCAGGTCGGGGAATGCCGGCTTGATGCGATCGACGAAATTCACCGCGGCATCGAATTCGTCGGTGGTAATCAACGTCACCAGGTCGGCATTCTCGGTGACATAGGCGATCTCGGGGGGGCGATAGCGGGCGTTGACCGGAACGGTAACGGCGCCCAGGGTGGCCACCGCGAACAGGGTTTCGATGAAGTCCATGCAGGTAGGCAGCAGCACGCCCACGTGATCGCCGGGCTTGATACCCAGGCCGCGCAGGGAGCGCGCCCGCTGCATGACCCGCTCGGCCAGCTCCGCATAGGTGACCCGTTGGTCGGGCATGACCACCGCCGCGGTGTCGGGATGCGCATCCGCGGCCAGTAACAGCAGGTCGCCGAGCGTGGTGGTAAGGATCCGTTCTCCGGCTAGGCTCGTGGTCATGACGGATCAGGATTCCAGGGGGTCAAGGTATTCCCGCTCGTAGGTACCCTCCAGGGTCGCCAGGATGGGTTCGACCAGTTCCTTGAAGTAGGGGGTATTACGGTGGGCTTCCTCGCTGGCTTCGTCCTTGAAGGACTCGATGACCGCAAAGCGACGCTCGCCGTCACGCAGGCGGAAAGCGTGATAGTAGAGGCAGTCCGGTTCGTTGGCGTGGACCTTTTCGCCGAGCGCCTTGATATGGCGGATGAATTCCTGTTCCTGACCCTCTTTTACGGTCATCCGGGCAATGAAAGTCATCATGAGCCTGTCCCCCCGAGGATGATTATTGTACCGGCAACACGCAGTTGCGCACCATGAACGGAATACTACCACCGGACCCTTATAAAATAAACAGGTGTGATTGTTTTTTTTATGGGACGGCCCTGCTAGAATGGCCTAAGTTATTGGATCCCGGGGGGGTTTGAACAGAATGGTTGATGCCGGTTTCGTCGCCGCCGCGGAGCTGGAAGCGGTCACCGAAAACCGGGTGCTCTGCGTCGAGGTGGAGGGGGTGCGCCTGGTCCTGTGCCGGGTGGATGACGGGGTGTACGCCGTGGAAAACCAGTGCTCCCATGCCGACGCCACTTTCGACAAGGGACGGGTCCGGCGGCACAAGCTGCTCTGCCCGCTGCACGGCGCCATCTTCGACGTCCGCGACGGCAGCGTCCTCAGCGCTCCCGCCTTCAAGCCCATCAAGAGTTATCCCGTCCAGGTCGAGGAGGGACAGGTGTACGTCAAGATCGATGTCTAGAAACCTGCCGGCCTGTCCGGCGCTTGTAGTCTCCAGGCAATGAATCGATACTCTGATCCGGCCGCGGGTCGATCCATCATCGGGGCGGTAGACACAATCCGCATGTCGTCCACAGGTTCGGGTATATGTCGTGAAGCGCATTCTTGAAGAACCCCTGCTGCACTTCCTGGTGCTGGGCGCGGCCCTGTTCGTGGTCTACCACTATATGCACCGGGGCGCGCCCCCCGGCGATCCTTCCACTATTGTGGTCAACCGGGACAAGCTGCTCACCTATATGCAGTATCGCTCGCGACGCTTCGACCAGAAAAAATCCGGCGCCATGCTGGACACTTATTCCGGACCCCAGCTGCAGAAGCTGATCGACGGCTACGTGCGGGAAGAGGCCCTGTACCGTGAAGCCAGGGCGCTGCAACTGGGCAAGCACGATTACGTGGCGCGGCTGCGCCTCATACAGCAGCTGAAGTTCATCAACAGCGGCATCGTGGACTCGGAGGTAAATCCCGGGAAGGCGGAGATAAGAAAATACTACGCGAGTCACAGGAATGATTACGCCATTCCGCCCACGGTCAGCTTCACGCAGGTGTTTTTCAGCCGCAAGCTGCACGGATTGAAACAGGCGGAAACCCTCGCCCGCCGGGAACTGGCGGCGCTGAACCGGGATCAAGTGCCCCCTGCCGAGGCCCGGGACCGCGGTGACCGTTTCCCTTATCAGGCGCGCTATGTTGACCGGGACCCGGATGAAATCACCGGCTATTTCGGCGCAGCCATGCAAAAGCGGCTGTTCGGCCTCACACCGGACAAGACGCGCTGGCAGGGTCCCTTCCGCTCGCCCTACGGATTCCACCTGGTGCTGCTGACCCGCAACGTGGCGGGACATATCCCGCCCCTTGATGAGATCCGCGAGCGTGTCGCTCAGGATGCCAGGCATGCCGCCCGGCATGCCCGCCTGGAGCAAACCCTCCGCGCCATAGTGGATTCCTACAAGGTCGTGGTGCGGCCCGGCATCCAGGAGAAGGGGCGGGTGCCGACGCAGCATGTCAGCGCCGTGCTGGACAACGGCCTGTGAAGACGGCATTCGCACTGCCGGCACGGAAACCGTCAGGGAAGCAGCCTGGACGCTGGTACCTCCTGCTGGTGTTGCTGGTTCACTGCCTGCCGGCGGCCGCCCACCAGGGCCAGCCCGTGTATATAGAACTCAAGGAAAGCCGGCCCGGCATCTACCGGCTGCAGTGGAAATCGCCGCCCTACATCCCGCTCAACTACCTGCCGTCGGTGATTCCCCCGGCATCCTGCGAGAACCCGGGACCGGCGGCCCGTTACAACACCGGAGGCGGTTTCGTGCAGCGCCTGCAACTGCGTTGCCCCCGACCGCTCGCCGGCGAAACAGTGCGGATTCAATACCCGGGACCGAACCCCTCGGTTTCCAGTCTGGTGCGCTACATTACCTATCAGGGTGAACGACATACCGCCGTACTCGGGCCGGACCAGTCACAGTGGACGGTACCGGCGGCGGAGACCGCCGGCGGCGTGGCGGAGGAGTACCTGTGGCTGGGGATGGAGCATATCTCCACCGGCATCGATCACCTGCTGTTTCTGCTGGGGTTGTTGTGGATCGCCGGTACCTGGCGGCGCGTCCTGGTCACCATCACCGGCTTTACCATCGCCCATTCCTGCACGTTTGTCCTCTCCGCCCTGAATATTGTCAGCCTGCCCGCGCCGCCGGTGGAGGCGGCCATCGCCCTGAGCATCGTGTTTCTGGCCACGGAGGTGGCCAAGGGTCCGCACGACAGCCTGACCTGGCGCTACCCCATCAGCGTTTCCAGCTCCTTCGGGCTCCTGCACGGTTTCGGTTTCGCGGCCGCGCTGCGGGAGATCGGTCTCCCGCAGACGGAACTGGCCACGGGACTGCTGTTTTTCAACCTGGGCGTGGAGGCCGGGCAGATAATGTTCATCGTCGCCGTTATCGCCCTGGTGTATTCCCTGCGGGCGCTGCGGCGTCAGGCCGTCGTGCCGTTGGGCACGGTACTGTCCGGCGCCTCGCTGCAGCGGCTGGCCGGAGGCTATCTCATGGGTGTTATAGCGGTATTCTGGCTGGTGCAACGCTGCGCGCGCTTCTGAGCCCGCCCGTAACACCGGCACTCATCAATTTCTTACAAGGGGGACACCGGTTATGAACAGGAACAGCCAGCGCGAGTTTCATCGCGTGAGAGATGGTCGAACCGCAGGGGTGCTGTGCATGACCATGATGGTGGCCCTGTTGCAGGGCATGCCGCCGGCGGCTGCCGCGGCCGCGCATACCGGTGCGCAGCGCCAGTATTCACCGGTAACGGCACATGAATACCCGCGGCGTGTCTACTGGGGCGACGTGCACCTGCATACCAACTATTCCGCGGACGCCTACAGTTACGGTACGCAGAGCCTGTCCCCGGCGGATGCCTACCGTTTCGCCCGCGGCGAGGAAGTGACTTCGGAAACCGGCTGGCACGCGCAGCTGAAGCGGCCGCTGGACTTCCTGGCGGTGACCGACCACGCGGAATACATGGGCGGTTTCCTGTATGCCGGCAAGGGCGACGCGCAACTGCTGCGGACGAAACTGGGGCAGCGCTGGCACGCCATGCTGCAAAAAGGCGAGGCTCTGGATCTCATCAAGGATCTTGTCCACGTTCTGGTCAAGGGCAAGGACAGCACACGCCTGCCGAACAGTTTCCGGCGCCGGGTCTGGTCCGACGAGATAAAGGCGGCGGAAGAGTACAATGAACCGGGCCGTTTTACGGCACTCATCGGTTATGAATGGTCCTCCCAGATCGACGGCGATAACCTGCACCGCGTGGTGCTGTTCCGGGACGGCGGGGACAAGGCCGGCCAGGTGTTGCCCTTCTCGGCCCAGGACAGCCGGGATCCCGAGGACCTGTGGCGGGCCATGGCCGCCTACGAGGCCAGGACCGGCGGCAAGGTTCTGGCCATTCCCCATAACGCCAACCTCAGCAACGGCATGATGTTCGCCGACACCACCGTCTCCGGCGATCCCCTGAGCGCCGATTACGCCCGGCGGCGCCGGCACTGGGAACCGCTGCTGGAAGTCACCCAGGTGAAGGGGGACAGCGAGACCCATCCCGTGCTCTCGCCCACGGACGAGTTCGCCGACTTCGAACGCTGGGACAAGGCGAACATCATGATGACCCACAAGAACGAACCCTGGATGCTGAAGTACGAATATGCCCGCTCGGCCCTGCAGCTGGGCCTGCTGCACCAGGAGCAACTGGGCGTCAATCCCTTCAAGTTCGGCATGATCGGCAGCACCGATATCCATACCGGTCTTTCCACCACCGCCGAGGACAACTTCTTCGGCAAGTTCAAGGGTTCGGAGCCGTCGCCCAGACGCATGTTCACCACCATGGCCCCCAACATCGCTATCGCCACGCCGAACTGGCGCCTGGGCGCATCGGGCCGGGCCGCGGTCTGGGCCACGCAGAACACGCGGGCAGCCATCTTCGACGCCATGGAGCGCCGCGAAACCTACGCGACCACGGGCTCGCGCATCGTGGTGCGCTTTTTCGGCGGCTGGGATTACGCCCCGGACACCGTCAACCGGGCCGACTTCGCGAAAATCGGTTACGAGAAAGGCGTGCCCATGGGCGGTACCCTGTCCGGCCCGCCGGCGGGCAAGGCCCCGGTTTTCATGGTCACCGCCGCCCGCGATCCGGACAGCGCCAACCTGGATCGCATCCAGATCGTCAAGGGCTGGATCGACGCCGGCGGCAAGCGCCGCGAGAAAATCTACGATGTGGCATTGTCCGACGGCCGGCGGGTGGATCCCGCCACCGGCAAGGCGCCGCCGGTGGGCAATACGGTGGACGTCACCAAGGCCACTTATACCAACGCCATCGGCGATCCCTACCTGTCTGCGGTGTGGACCGATCCGCATTTTGATCCCAAGCTGCCGGCGGTGTACTACGCGCGGGTGATCGAGATCCCCAAGCCCCGCTGGACCGACTATGACCGGGTTTTCTTCAAGGTAACGCCGCCGCCGGGAGTACCGATGACGGTCACCGACCGGGCCTATACCTCGCCCATCTGGTACGAACCGCCGGGCTGCTGCAGCGCCGCCCGCTGACCGGTCCGGGGGAGTGTGATTCGCGTGGTAAGGGGAGAGGTTTTTTAATCAGCCGCGGACGGGATCCGTGCCGTCCCAGTCCACGGAGGCCTGGTACATGTAATCGAAGGCCTTGAGCAGCGGCGGCGAGGATTGCAGCAGCTCGATCATGGTGCCGTTGTGGCCGCCGGTATCCACGTAGGCAAAGCGCATGCCCGCGGTGGTCTCGCCGTGCTGGACGACGCGCGCGCGCAGATTGTTCTCCTCCAGGACCCGGTCCAGGTCGTCCACGATGCTGCCCACGTGCTGCAGGCCGGGGGCGTTATGGGCGAGGAAGTCCGTGTAGATGGAAGGGCTGTCGTCGTTCTGCTGGGACAGTTCGATCTGGTGATCGCCGCTGTAGGCGATGGCTACGGTGAGATCGGGGTCAACGGGTTCGCCGCGGTACCAGCATTCCTTGAACTCGATCTTGCGCACCACGAAGAAAGGTCCGACGCCCATGACACTGCTCCAGTGCCGGGCGGCGGCTTCCCAGTCGTCCACCACGAAACCGCTCTGGATAATCCTGCCGAGGCTGCGGCTCATGCTCAGCGGCGCTGGTCGAAGCGGCGTCCGACCATGGCGCTGGTGATGTTGATCTTCTGGATGTCGATGGTGCCGCCGGCAATACCCCAGCCCCAGGCGTCGCGCATGCGCCGTTCGGCCGCGTATTCTTTCGAATAGCCGTAGCCGCCCATGAGCTGCACGGCATTACCGGTGACGGTGCGGGCGATTTCGTTGGCGAAGCACTTGGCGATGGAGGATTCCTCCAGGCTGGGCAGCCCCTGCTGGGCGTTGCTGGCGGCGCGGTGGATGAGCAGGCGTGCCGCGTCCACCTGCATGCGCATTTCCGCCAGGCGGATCTGCACCGCCTGGAAATCGATGATGGGTTTGCCGAACTGTTTGCGTTCCTGCACGTAGTCGAGTACGTCTTCCAGGGCGCCCGCGGCCTGGGCCAGCGCCATGGTGGCATTGCCGCAGCGTTCCAGGTCAAAGGCTTCCATGAGTTTCTTGAAACCGCCGGCGGGGACGATGACGTTTTCCTCCGGTACGGTGACATCGTCGAAGTAGATATCCGAGGACGGCACGCCGCGGAAGCCCATGAGGTCTTCCTGCCGGCCGAAGGACAGGCCGGGAGTATCCTTTTCCACGAACACGGCGCCGATACCTTTGGCGCCCGGATCCTTGCTCAGGCGGCAATAGACCACGTAGCCGCCGGCATGGCCGCCGCCGGAACACCAGCGCTTGGTGCCGTTGAGGATCACCTGGCCGTCACGGAATTCCCCGCGGGTGGTGAGATCGGTGAGCGCCGTGCCGGCGGCGGGCTCGGACATGGCCACCGCCACCTGCAGTTCGCCGCGGCAGACCGCCGGCAGGACGCGCTCGCGCAGGGCAGGCTGGCCGAAATGCTCGATGGCCCGTACCGGGCCCACCGAGGACTCGAAAATGGGAAAGGCCACGGCGGCGGAAATCTTCGCCACTTCTTCCAGCACCAGCAAGGCGTCCAGGT